>Ga0196899_1000936_pt1 | contig 14822 bp, 22 predicted proteins | sample VirMetDEL_Sep_01_FD_169095 | JGI IMG/M metagenome (GOLD analysis project Ga0196899, IMG submission 169095) | Aqueous microbial communities from the Delaware River and Bay under freshwater to marine salinity gradient to study organic matter... | ecosystem: Environmental > Aquatic > Marine >... | reverse complement strand
GCGCGACATAGAAAAGTATCTGAACTCAGATACGGCTCGTAGCGCATCTGACCCGCGTAAAGCTGGTACTCTGTCAAGCTGGATTACCAACGTATCTATCGCTAGTGACGAAACTGCTTTCAATGCAGGTGTTGGCACTGGCACGCACGTTCCTGCTATGGATGGCACGAATCGCACCATGACTCTTGCTATGATTGACGCTGCTATGCAAGCTGCCTACACCGATGGTGGTCAGCCGAACATGCTCGTTGTTTCTCCTGCTAAGAAGGCTTCCTTTAGTGACCTGAACAGTGGTTCAGTTGCTACCAACCAAATCAACTATACTGCTCCTCGTGAGGCAGCTATTGTTGGGTCGGTTTCGCTGTATCTCAGCGACTATGGGCAGCTTGATGTGGTCATTGACCGTTTTGCCTCAGATGACCGCGTGTATCTGCTCGACAGTGACTACGCAAGCATCTGCACACTTCCCAACCGTAACTTCACGGTTGACGATTTGGCTAAAACGGGTGACTCAGAGAAGTTCCAAATCATTACGGAATTTACTCTGAAAGTATCTGCACCAAAAGCTCACGGTGCGGTTTACAACCTGTCGTAAGTCTTTAGGGGGTAGCTTCGGCTACCCCCATTACTTTTGGGGAGAAAGATGAAGAAAAGACTTGTTACGTCTGACCCTCTTTCTGGTAAGGAAACGTGGGCGCATTTTAACGAAGATGGCAAGATTATTTACGAGAGTAAGCAGAACGTAGACGCTATGCTTTCTCGTAACAGGGAAGAGCGAAACAGCTACAGGCAAGACTCTCTGATTGGTAATACACAAAAACACCATCAGAAGGTTGCGGAAATACCTTCGGCTCTGTATCATCAGCTTATTAAAGAGTTGGGTGAACCAAAGCATAATCCGAAGGCTTGGAAGAAGTGGCTGAATGATTATGATAACAGGTTCTTTAGGACTGGCGGCGGCAGCGTATAATGGCTATTACAAATTATTCTGAGCTAAAAACATCTATTGCCAACTTTTTGGCTCGTGATGATTTGACCACGCAAATCCCAGATTTTATATCTCTTGCAGAGTCTCGCATGTCTCGTGAGATGAACGCTCGTAGTCAGGAGAAGAGGGCTACGGCGACTCTTGTGGGTGGTGACGCATACGTTTCTTTGCCGACAGACCTGCGCTCCATACGTTTGGTTAAGCTAAACACATCTCCTAAAGAGGTTCTTGAGTATTACACACCAGCAAAGCTGGATGAGTTGTACGCAAGCAATGCACAAGGCAAGCCTCGTGCGTATACTATTATCGGCGGTGAGATTAAGTTTGCTCCAGAGCCTGACTCATCGTACACGGCAGAGATTGTGTATCAAGAAGGCGTACCAGACCTTTCTGATAGTAACAGCACCAATGAGATACTGACTCGTCATCCAGACGCATATCTTTATGGTTCTTTGGCTGCGGCTAGTGTATATTTGATGGACGACCAGAAAACTACTGTGTATGAACAGTTGTTTACACGGGCTATTGATGAAGTTAAGCGCGAAGAAGAGCGGAGCAAGCAAGCTGGTTCTGCGCTTCAAATGAAATCTGATTACGGAGAACTGACATGAGCGCAATGAGCGATTACCTTGAGAACAAGTTTCTCGACCACTTTCTTGGAACGTCTAGTACGTCCTCGCCATCTAATGTTTATGTTGCACTGCACACTGCCGACCCAACAGATGCTGGAACGGGCACAGAAGTAAGCGGGAATGGATATGCTCGTCAAACCATTGCTTTCGGTGCTGCTTCATCTGGTACTGCTTCTAATAGTGGTGCCGTTGAGTTTCCTGCTGCTTCTGGTGGTGATTTTGGAACGATTACTCATATCGGCCTCTGGGATGCGTCAACGAGCGGCAACCTTCTTTTCCACTCTGCGCTAACCACATCAAAAACTATCGCTGACGGTGACATCTTTAAGATTGCTGCATCAGGTATTGACATTACGGCAGCTTAGTTATGGCTGACATTGTAGGGCCAAACCTTGAGCAGCTTGATAACTGGGGTTACTTAGAGCAACTACCTAATCAGGCTCTTGACGCTGCGTTTTGGAATACGTTAGCCCTGCGTGAAGGTGAGGCTACACCCTCTGTTTCAGCAACTGTATCATCATCTGGTATTAGGATTCAGTTTGGTGCCTCAACACCGTCTGCATCGTCCACAGTAACGTCAGAAGGCATAAGAATACAGTTTGGTGAGGGTAGCCCAAGCGTTGCCGTTACAATCACCTCAGAGGGCATTAGAGTACAGTTTGGCGCATCTTTAGTTGTTGGCCCAGCCACCATGACTGCTGCTGGCGGTATTCTTGCAACAGGTGCTGCAACTCCTGCTACTGAGGCAATTATTGCTGCTGTTGCAACGGGTCAGTTTGATGGCGCATCTTCCTTGTCTGCTATTATTTCTGTTGGAGAAACAGATGTAGAGATTTTGGGCGAAGACTGGTCTATAGTTAGCGAAGGTGGTGAAACGTGGACAGAGGTATCTGAAGGAACAGAGATTTGGACTGTTGTTTCTGAAGGCTCTGAAACTTGGGGTGTGCAATGATTAAGCTAGGACAATTTTTACCTGACCAGCCTCCGTATAAAAATGCTGGAGCCACCGTAGCAACCAATGTTGTTCCTGCCGCAAATGGGTACACAAACCTTCCCGATGTTCTACCGTTTTCTGGTGCAACAAATAAATTTATTCGTGGATTGTTTGCTGCAAAGGATGACTCAGCCTCTGCTGCAATATATGTTGGCGATGAAAACTCTCTTTACAAATTTGACGCTACGGATTCGAGTCTTGACGATATTTCAAAAACATCTGACGCATCTTACACAACGGGTACTGGCTACGTCTGGCGGTTTGTCCAGTTTGGTGAAAATGTTGTTGCCACTAATTATAGTGACCCTATCCAAACAATTACAGCAGCAGGGGGTGGTCGATTTGCTGATTTAGGCGGCTCCCCACCTAAAGCACGGTTTATTGCTGTTGTGCGTGACTTTGTGATGTGTGGCTATACCAATGACACGACTGATGGTGAGAAGCCGTATCGTGTTCGATGGTCTGGTATTGGTGACTATGATAGCTGGGCTATTGACCCCAACACACAGGCAGACTTTCAGGACATCTCGGATATGGGTGCTGTTACTGGTCTTGTTGGTGGTGAATATGCAACCATCCTAATGGAGAAGGGAATTGTACGCGCACAGTATGTTGGCTCGCCGCTTGTTTTTGAATTTGATAAAGTTCAGTTGCAACGTGGCTGTAAGGTTTCTGGTTCTGTTGCCACTCTTGGTCGCAATGTATTTTATCTTTCTGACGATGGTTTTTATGTATTTGACGGTAGCTCTTCTAAACCCATTGGCGCAGAGAAGGTAAACAGATTTTTCCTGAAAAGGTTTCAGTCTAACAATGCTGCGCGTATGAGTGCTGTTGTTGACCCATCTCGTCAGATTGTTGTGTGGTCTTATCCTAGTGTTGACTCTGGTGATGGAACACCTGACGAGCTTATTATTTACAACTACGCAATAGATAGCTGGAGTACAGCCAGCATTGGCTTGGATGCAATGGCACCTCTATTTACGGCTGGCTACACGCTTGAGGGTCTTGCTACCATTTCCACCAACTTGGACACACTGCCCAGCTCTCTTGACTCCGCAGTTTACAAGGGTGGTGAATTTTTCTTTGCTGGGGCAAAAGACAAAAAGATTCAAACCTTCACAGGTGATAACTTAGACGCCATTGTTGAGACTGGCGAGTTCGACCTGCAAGCGGGAAGAAGCTCTCTTGTAAGTGGAATTATTCCGTACATTGAAAACGATGGTGGTTCACCTCTTACCGTTACTGCTCAAGTTGCCTCTAGGGATTCTGGTAACGCCGAAGTCACCTTTGGCACAGCATCAAGCCTAAATGCCGACAACTTTTGTCCTGTGCGGTCTTCTGGTCGCTTTCACCGTGTTCGTATTAACTTGAGCGGAAGCTGGACGAATGTACAGGGCATTGACGTTGATGGTCAGGTTAGAGGCCGTAGATAATGGCTAATCAGTTCCGCAATCTTCCCAAAGAAGGTGGTTCACCTCGTCAGATTTCTGAAGTGGTAAACAACATCATGGAGGGCAAGATTAACAGCACAGGAACATTTACGGCTGCAAGCGGGACAACGTCAACCACTGTGACTGACCGCCGTGCCAGTGTTAATAGCGTTATTCTGTTTGTTGGGCTTGACTCTCATTATTATGATGTTGACCCATATATTAGCTCCCGTGCCAATGGTAGCTTTGTTGTTGGTCACAAAAATCATGGTCATAGCAGTAGTATTGCATACGTTATAATAGGCTGATGATTTACAGGGGAGGAAGTAAGGATTGGGTGAGGGCTAAGAGATATCTTGTTGATGCCTTAGAGTACAGCGATGGGATGCTTGATATAGATGATATCAGGGATATGCTGGCTAGAAATCAAGCAGATTTATGGATGGGCAAAGATAGCGCGATAGTTACTCAGGTTATTGAAAGTCGTTTAGCCAAAGCTCTTCTTTATCATCTTGCTGGCGGCGATTTGAAAGAGTTAGTTGAAATGACAGAACACATAGAAAACTTGGCAAAAGATAAGGGCTGTAGTAAAGTGTTGATAAATGGTCGCGCTGGCTGGGGAAAAGCCCTTGGCGGCTACAAAGAACGCTCTAGGGTTTTTGAAAAGGATTTAACAAATGAGTAGTGTGGTAAGTAGTTTGGCTCCCGCAGTAGGCACTGCTCTTGGTGGCCCTGTGGGTGGCATGATAGGCACTGCTGTTGGTAGTGCGCTTGCACCAAAACCAAAGGGGCCATCTGTAGGTCAGGCACAGTTTAACACACAAGCCCCCGCTTATATTCAGCCCCTGCTTGAACAGGCCGCTACCGAATCTCAAAAATTATTTGAATCTGGTCAATTAGGCCAGTATCAGCAACTTTCCCCCCTAGAGCTTTCTGCCATTCAACAGGGAATTGGCATGGCGCAAGCTGGTACACCACTTACACCAGAAGCGCAGTTTGCAACAGGTCGGCTTCTTGGTGGGGCTGGTTCCTTTCTTTCTCCTGCACAGCAGGTGTTTGAGCGTCTTGCGGCTGCTCCTGCAACAACATCGACACCAGAGTTTCAGGCTGCTTTAGAAAGCGCGATATCCCCCGCGATTCAACGTACAACCAGCCAATTTGGTAAAGCGGGTCGTTTGGGTAGTGGTCTATTTGGTGAGGCTCTTGGTTCAGGCATTGCTAGTGTTGCCGCACCTGCTGTTCTTCAAGCGCAGCAAGCCGACCTTAAACGTCAACTTAGTGCCGCTACTGGCCTTGCCGATATTGGCAGGTTGGGCATCGGTGCTATGGAAGCGGGTGCCCGTCTTGCTCCAGATATTGGCGCACTTGGGTTTGGGGATATTGACCGTCAGCTACAGCTTGCTGGCTTGCTATCTCAGGAAGACCTGATTCGCAGACAGCAAGAGGCTCAATCTCTGCGTGAGTATCAAGACCTTATTTCTGGGGCAACATTTGGTCAAACAGAAACCAGACCTGTTTACTCAGCACCTCAGTATAGCACTGGCGACAAGATAAAAAGTGCGATTAGTGGTCAGCTTATTGATTATGGGACTGGCATGTTTGGTGACTTTTTAGGTGGTTTGGGAAGGCCGAATCTTGGTTCAGGTGGCCCCCTTGACCTCGAATCTGGAAGTATTATAGGTGGCCCAGTTCCAAGGCCAAGTCGGTAGGTTATATTATGGCTCTTTTATCTGATATTCGTTCTGGTCTTCTTGGTCTTGGCTCTAGTGCAGTTGATGCTGGTCAGTCCATTGGTCGTGGCATAGGCCAAACAGCAGGGCTTCTTGGTCAGCAGTTTGCCCAGCCTCTGTCTCAGGGAGTTAGGGACATTCCTGATGTTATGCGCTTCTATGAGGCACAGCGTATGGCTCAACCTATGATGTCTTATGACCCAGCAGACCTAAGACCTGTTACCCCAATGGGTGTTGCTGGTATGCTTCCCACCTTACGAGCGGCAGAGCAAGAAGCTGTGCAAAAGCCTATGCTTGATGCGCTGAAAGCTCAGGCTGATTTGGCTAGGGCGTCTGGTTCAGGAAGAGTTGGAACTAGATATAAATATCCTTCTTTGTATGTAAACAAAGACAATCCAAGTGATTTTATTAGAACCCTTACGGATACTCAAACTCAGCAGGTTGTAGACCAAGCTACGTTTGAGCCTATTGACACAAATCAGTATGTTCCATCAAGCACTGGAATAATGGGCAAGGGAATAGCATCTCGTAAAGAACTTAGAGATGAGTATACTGATTTGAATACAGTTGCTGGTCAATTTAGAAATGCTCAAAGATTTTTTGACAAACTTCCTGACCTTGAAAAAGGTATTAAAGGAAAGCTGCAAAGTTGGGGCGGGGATATTAAAACATTTTTTGGTGCTGATTTGTCTCCTCAAGAAGCTGCTAGACGTTTGGCTCAAGGTGAGCAGCAGGGTCTTTTGGGTATGTTTAGGGAAGAGGTTGTTGGTGGCGGTGTTATGACCGAGCAGGATGCTAGGCGTGTAATGGAACGTCTTGGTAATTACCTTGGAGATTGGACAACAGACCCTAAAATTGTAGCTCGTGCGGTTCAGTCAGTTTTGCAAGAAAAATATCAGACATATCGTGGTAATACAGCATTTTACAATGCCTCTTCTGGAGACTTTAAGGGTGCGCTATCTCACGATGTAGTGTCTATGCCCACCTTTGAGATTCCTCAAGAATTTCTTGATGCTGGTCTTGATGAGGATGACTGGGCTGACACTCCGTATGAGCAGCGTTTAGAGTGGCGTGGATTGAACTAGGTATTATTATGGCATCTAAAGAAGAGCTTACAAAGAAGGCGTTGGAGCGCAAAAAGAATAGAGCGAAGGATGATGATTCATCTTCAACTTTTTATGATGTGGCTCGTGCTGCTGGGCAGGGTTTGACATTTGGCTTTGGGGATGAGCTTACCGCGCTTGCTTTGTCTCTTGGAGATAAAACTTATGAAGAAACTCTTGCTGAAGAAAGGGAGGCTCTTTCAAAGTTTAGAGATGAGTCTCCTCTGCTTGCATATCCGATTGAAGTAGCGGCATCAATTCCTACATCACTTCTTGGAATTGGTCTTTTGGGTCGCGCCGCTCAAGGTGCAACGCTTCTTCCTGCCGCAACCCGCGCCACTCAAGGTGCGACACTTCTTCCTTCTGCTGCTCGTGCTTCTCAGGCATCTCCAAGTCTTGCGCGGGTGTCTTCTGCATTGAGAAGCGCTCCCGCTCGTGCTGCCGCAGCAGGTGCAATAGAGGGGGGCTTGTATGGCGCAGGTGCTGCTGAAGAAGGTAGGCGTTTGGCTGGTGCTGGAGTAGGTGCGGCAACAGGCGGCGTACTTGGAGGTACTATTGGTGCCGCACTCCCTAAAGTATCTGAGCAAGCTAAAAAATTGATTGAAGAGGGTGTTCCTGTTACGGCAGGTCAGGCAATGGGGGGTATTCCTAGGGGCATCGAAACCGCTATGGGTGCTATTCCTGTTGTTAGGGAATTTGTTGAGCAAGCTAGAGGCAGAGCTATATCTGGCTTTACAGGGGCAACAATGAACAGGGCTTTGAAGCCTATCGGCAGGTCTCTTCCAGATGCTAAAGAAATGGGCGGCACTCAAGCTTATGATAAAGCGTTAGAGATTATTTCGGAAGAGTATGGGAAAGTTATTCCTTCTTTAAGTGTTGGTTATGCCGAAGAGATGACTCAGGCAGTTCAAAGAGGAATTGCAGAAGCTGTCGATGTTCAACCCACTCTTTATGGGAAAGACTTAAAAGAGTTTAACGACCTTGTTGGTAATATTTTTTCTAAGATGCCCAAATCGGGTAAGGTTGATGGAAAGGTTCTTAAAGAAATTGAGTCTCGCTTAGGCTCTGCCGCAAAAACAAAAATGAAAACTGGTCGCCCAGATGTTGCCTTTGCCCTCAATGATGTTAAGGCTGCTTTCAGGCAGGAGCTATCGCGTCAAGATAAGACTGGCTCCGAAGCTCTTGCTAATGTAAATGAAGCCTATAAGCGCATTCTTCCTATTGAAAAGGCTGTAAATAAGGCCATTGCAGAAGGTGGCGACTATACCCCTAAACAGCTTATGCAGTCTATGAGGCAGCAAGAACCAAGAGCGGCTGCTAGAGGAAAATTGCCAGACCAAGAGTTTGCTCAAGCGGCACAAGAGGTTCTAGGTAGGCGCAGAGGGGAGGGTGCTTTGGTTGCTCCGCTAACTGGTTTGGGCATCGGTCAACAGGCACTTAGCGGCAATTTAGGGCCTCTTTATCAACTCTTAGGAACAGCAGGGGTTGCTGCTCCACTATATTCACGCGCTGGCGTTCCGATTACTCGCGGCCTTTTTTCTGGTGCTGGCACTGTGGGCCAATCTCTTGTTCCTGCTGCAAGCGGGATGGTTTCAGGTGGACTTTTAGGACAGGAATAAAACTATGGCTAAGAATAGTATTAGAGATTATGCAAATGCTGCCGCATCAAATACTGATGTGCAGGGTCAGAACATCGACGAGGGATGCAGCCCTGCGGGAATTAATAATGCGTTGCGGGAAATACTTGCGGATTTGGCTGATGTCAATGATGGCACTATTAAGCTAGTATCTCCGTCCTTTGATACCGCAACCATTGGCAGTAACACCATTGACGCTTTCCCGTCTGGCACCAAGATGCTGTTTCAGCAAACCGCCGCACCTACTGGCTGGACAAAAGACACTACACACAACGACAAGGCTCTGCGTATCACTAGCGGCACTGTAAGCACTGGAGGTAGCGTTGCCTTTGAGACAGCTTTTGCAAGCCAAACACCTGCGGGTACTATTGCACTTACCATTGCTGGTCACGCCCTGAGTATCTCAGAGATACCTTCTCACAGACACTTTGCTTTTACTACTAGCATTAAAAGTACAGCAGACGCTGACCCCACCTCAACTACACAAGTCGCAAAAGCGCGAGGTGCTGGAGGCGATGGCGGTAATGACTTTAAGTACGCTACTGCTGCTGATTCTACAGAGGCCACCATCGGTCGAACATCTCCTACAGGTAGCTCTGCCACCCACACCCACTCAGGCTCTACGGCAACATTTACTGGCACAGCAATAGACCTTGATGTCTCTTATGTTGATGTAATCATTGCAACGAAAGACTAATCCATGAAGCTGGAAGTCAAACATAACTGCCCACTCAATAACTTTGAGCCTTGCAAGCAGATGGAGTGTGCGTGGTTTATTGAGATTCGCGGTACCCACCCCCAAACTGGAGAAGAGGTGGCTGAGTGGGGTTGCTCTATGGCAATGTTGCCTGTATTGATGATTGAGAATGGTCGTCAGACTAATCAGGCAGGTGCCGCCATTGAGAGCTTTCGCAATGAAATGGTAAAGGCAAATCAGTTAAATACAGAGATTATGATAGCTGCCGCAGAGGGCCGCTCTCCTAAGTTGATTGAGGGCTGACATGACTAAAGCAAACATTACAGAGTACGACAATACAGCCGCCAACAATACAGACGTTCAGGATGTGCCGCTTGGTGAGAACGCTATGTTCCCATCTCATGTAAACAATGCGTTTCGTGAGATTATGGCTGACTTGGCAGACATAAATGACGGTACAGTGGCAATGACTAGTCCATCGTTTACCTCTGCTACGATTAGCGGGGGCACAGTTACTGGCATCACTGACCTTGCTGTTGCTGATGGCGGCACGGGCGCATCGACAGCATCTGCGGCTCGTGCTAATTTGGACGTTGACCAAGCTGGCACTGCTGTCGCCTTGGCAATCGCATTGGGGTAACAGATGGCTAACACATTTAAGGTAAAAACTTTTGACGGTTCCAGCACTGCTGCTGACGCTGCAATGACTATTTACACCTGCCCTGCAAGTACACAGACGACAATTATTGGCATGACCATTGCTAACATTGTTTCCTCTGCTGTCACGGTAGATGTCACTCTTGAGAACAATGATGGAGATAATGTTCATCTCATTAAGGACGCTCCCATTGGGACTGGCTCATCATTTGTGCCTGTTGGGGGTGAGCAAAAAGTAGTTATGGAAGCGTCTGATGTTCTAAAGGTCACAAGCAATACAGCAAACAGTGTTGATACTATACTCTCGGTCTTGGAGATTACTTAATGGCCTATCTCGGAAACCCGCTTGGCGGTATTCGTGGAAGATTTATCTACACGGCTACTGCTGGTCAAACCACATTTAGTGGTACTGACGACCATAACCGCACATTGAGCTACACCGATGCGGAGTTTACCGATGTGTTCCTCAACGGCGTAAAGCTGGACAAGTCTGACTACACTGCTACCTCTGGCACTAGCATTGTTCTTGATAGCGGTGCCACAGCAGGTGACACGCTGGAAATCCTTGGGTTTGATACCTTCTCTGTCTTCTCTGGCGAGTTCAGTCAGGACGTTACAGTGGGTGGCTCTACTACATTGACTGGCGACCTGACTGTTGACACCAGCACTTTGAAGGTTGACAGCACGAATAATACTGTTGGCGTTGGCACAGTTTCTCCACACAGCGAACTAGATGTGCGTGGTGTTGGTGAGATATTCACTGTTCAGGGCGATGGCGGCGCATCTGCTGAAATGAATCTGTCATTAATAAATGGGACAGTAAACAAATCTTGCATTATTAACTTTGGTAAAAATCTTGCAACCAGTGACCGATACTTGGGTCGAATAATATACGAAGTCGATAATAACAATATGGACTTTTATACAAATGGCTCGAACAAATTTCGTATTCAAACATCGGGAAATATTGTTCAGACCTCAAGCATTAGTGCGGGGTGGAGTTACGCACATAATATGACAGCTAGTTCTGGTCAGCTACTAGGAAACCTGATTCAGTTTACGGCACAGGCTCCGAATAATAGCAGTAATTTCTTTTTATATATGACGGATAATGTTGGGCCTCGTGCATACTTTACAGCAAACGGAGGGTTGCATAATTATCAAGGAAATAACTCTAACCTTTCTGACGAGCGTGAAAAGAAAAACATCGAAGACGCTCAAGATGCTTGGGCTACTGTAAAAAGTTGGCAAGTTAGAAAGTTTCATTTTAATGAAGATGCAGACAGCGACGATAAAAGATATGGCGTTATTGCTCAAGAGTTTGAAACTTCTTGTCCAGAATTAATTAGCGAGTTTAACAGAAGCCCCGACCCAACTTCTGAACCAATAATAAGAAAGGGTGTGAAGGAACAAGGCGCAATGTGGCTTGCAATTAAGGCACTACAAGAAGCCCAAGCAAAGATTGAAACGCTGGAAACTAAAGTTGCCGCACTGGAGGCTGAATAATGACTAGCAACGCAAGAGAACTCGCACAGATACCCAGCACTCCGTCAGGGCGGCGCAACCTGATTATTAATGGTGCAATGCAGGTGGCACAACGCTCGACCTCAGTTACAGGCATAGGTGCATCGTCAGGTTATTTCACTGTCGATAGGTTTAAACTTGGATGTTCTGGTACGGCGGGTCGTTTGACAATGACGCAAACAGCAGATGGCCCATCTGGTTTTGCTAATTGTATTAAACTTGACTGTACAACGGCTGATACTTCTATTGCGGCAGACGAGTTTGTTGGCCTTCAATATAGACCTGAAGGTCAAGATTTACAAAGATTTATGAAAGGCACAAGTGATGCTAAAGAATACACCCTTTCTTTTTATGTGAAGGGGAATGCGTCAGCAACTTATGCTGTTGAATTATACGATTTTGACAACACACGGCAAGTATCAAAATTGTTTTCAGTTACAACTGATTGGACAAGAGTAGAAATAACCTATCCAGCAGACACGACAGGTGCATTTGATGATGACAATGCCGCCAGCATGATGATTAATATTTTTCTTCATGCGGGAAGTAATTTTACCAGTGGAACGCTTAACCAAACTTGGGCATCAGCTACAAATGCAAATCGAGCAGTAGGCATATCAAGTTTCTTTGATAGTACCGATAGAACCTTTTTTATTACAGGGATGCAACTCGAAGTTGGCTCCGTAGCCACTGAGTTTGAGCATCGCAGTTTTGGTGAGGAGTTGGATTTGTGCATGAGGTATTATCAGAGAGTTACCCGAATCAATAATGATAATGTTTATATTGGGCTGGCTCAAGCGGCAGGCACAACCGTTGGTTATGTTGTTAAGGACTGGGAAAAACAATTAAGAGCAAATCCCACGTTTGGAGTTAGCAGTGCTACCGATGCAGAACTTTTTGGTTCAATGGGAGCAAGGCAATCAACGGCGGTCAGTATGTTGGTGGATGGAACACAAAATGGCTTAATTCAAATAACCGTGTCAGGTGGTTTGACAGCAGATAACGCCAATAGAGCATACCTACGCTCTCATGCTGCCTTCTATGAATTGGATGCGGAGTTATAAAATGCAAGAAATGACTATTACATCAGCACAGTATTCACAGTATCAGGGCGAAAATACAATGGTTCAAGCAACCATTGATGGCAGAGAATATTCTGTCCCACTTGACCCAGCCAACCGCCACTACGCCGAAATCCTACGCCAAGTAGATGCTGGTACACTTACGATACAGGCAGCAGACTGATGGAAAGCAAGACAGTCCAAGACATAGCTATCGGTGCTGGAGCAGTTAGTGCCCCAATGTGGGTAACTGGCGCGACTGCTTGGGTCGAGCTTTTGGTCATGTGCGGTGGTCTTGTTTTGGTAGGGATTCGTATTTGGCAAGCATTGCGAGAACGCAGCAATGGAACCGATTAGTGCCGCACTGACTGGCATCGCTTTGGTGCAAAAGTCTGTATCATTTATTAAGAGCAACATTGCGACAGCTAATGACATCAAGGACATTGCTGGTGCTTTGGACGGACTGCTTGCTGGAGAGAAGCAGATACAGTCTGAAAGGTTTTCGGACAAGTCTATGCTGGGTCAAACAAAGGACGCAGCCAACAAGGTCATAGATGCGAAGCTTGCCAAAGAAGCAATAGATGAGATGAGAACGCTCATCAATCAACGCTTCGGGCACGGCACTTTTCAGCAAATCATCGCAGAGCGGAACAAGCAAATAAGAGAAGAAAAAGAGCGGATTGCGGAGGCCAAGCGCATTGCCCGAAAAAGGGCGCAAGAGCGAAAAGAAATGATGATGATTGCGGGGTCTGTTATTGGCGGCATAGGGGTCTTCTTCCTTCTTTTGCTAGTGTTTTTAATGACTGACATATAACTTCATCTGTATAGGACGTATCGTGAGGGGAGCCGTTCAAATCGGCAAAGTAGGGGAGCTTCTGGCTCAAGCTATATTTGAAAGCTTTGGTTACAAAACAGCCTTAGTGAACCATGAAGGCTTTGACCTTATCGTTCTGGATGATGACAGCAACAGCTACAGGGTTGAGGTCAAGGCCGCTTCCAATCAGGACGGGACAAGCAGAAGATACAACTTTATGACATCCCGTGGCAGTAGGCAAAAGCGCATCATTACAGATGATGATGCAGACATAATCTGTTATGTGGCTTTGGACGCGAGGCGCATTGTGGTAAGATGCGTCAGAACCATAACAAAGAAAAAGACGAAAGTTTCTTGTTGTGAGTTTGAGGTGGATGAGAACGCCCAGATAAGACGGGCTTTTACAGAGGTTAAAAAGAGGCAATGATTAACTTATTGACTGCCGTTGCTGGTATAGCTGGGAATTGGGTAGATGGTAAAGTATCGGAGACGAAGGCAAAGTCACGAGCGCGTGTCGCAAAGGCAGAGGCAGATGCGGAAGTATCAAAAAAGGTCGCGGCAGGAGAGGTCGAGTGGGAAAATACTATGGCAGACGCAACCACAGGAAGCTGGAAAGACGAACTTGCCCTTGTGGTGCTATTATTGCCCCTGCCCTTCGCGCTTTATGAGCCGACACGGGAGGGTGTGCGAGAAGCTTTCGTAATCCTTGAGAGCTTGCCTGACTGGTATCAATATCTTCTGTTCATCGCTATCTCTGCCAGTTTCGGCATCAAGGGGGCAGACAAACTGATGAGCTTGCGGGGAAAGTGACAATGAGCAATCGCTTATCTGAGCATTTCACGCTGGGTGAGATGACAAAGAGTCAGACCGCCACGCGACTTGGTATAGACAACAGCCCCTCAGAGGAACACAAAGCCTCTATGAAGGCTCTCTGTGAGAATGTGCTAGAGCCTGTCAGGAAACGCTTTGGTCGCCCTGTAATCATCTCTAGCGGCTACAGAAGCCCATCTCTGTGTGAGGCTATAGGTAGTAAGTCAACCAGCCAACACGCGAAAGGCGAGGCGGCTGACTTTGAGGTGATTGGTGTGTCCAACTATGAGGTCGCCAAGTGGGTGCAGGACAATCTCAGCTTTGACCAGATTATCCTTGAGTTCCACAATCCTGAAGACCCTCAGAGCGGTTGGGTGCATTGTAGCTACAAGAACAGAGCAGACAATCGCAACGCATCATTGAGTTATGATGGCAAGGCCTACACACTGGGGTTAGGCAATGGCTGAGAAGAGTAAATACACCAAGCCGAAGCTGCGAGAACGCCTGAAAAACAAGATTATGGCTGGCAGTAAGGGTGGCAAGGCTGGTCAGTGGTCTGCGCGTAAGGCTCAGATGCTGGCACAGCAATACAAGGCGGCTGGTGGTGGTTATCGTGGCGGCAAGGGTAAGAAGCAGAAGAGCCTGTCCAAGTGGACTAAAGAGGAGTGGGGCACCAAGTCTGGCAAGCCCTCTGTGCAGGGCAAGAAGGCTACTGGTGAGCGTTATCTGCCCAAGAGAACACGAC
>Ga0196899_1000924_pt1 | contig 14883 bp, 17 predicted proteins | sample VirMetDEL_Sep_01_FD_169095 | JGI IMG/M metagenome (GOLD analysis project Ga0196899, IMG submission 169095) | Aqueous microbial communities from the Delaware River and Bay under freshwater to marine salinity gradient to study organic matter... | ecosystem: Environmental > Aquatic > Marine >... | reverse complement strand
ATTGCAAGACTTTGTAAGCAGTCCTTTGCAGTGGGTAATTGACAATGGAGAGTTAAGACCTATTAACGTACTGGATGGCAGCTTTAAATTAGTTGAGAAGTCAAGAGGTATAGATTTTAATTTTAAATACAGATACGCACAAACAAAACCGAGTTTTAAATGATAACATTTAACGGAATAGAACTTGACTACAAAGAAGATGCGATAAGCGGTTTAGTTATTAAGGGCGGTTTAACAAAGATTGAAAACCTCACCGACAGAACTGGAACTGCAAGTACTCAATTTACACTACCAAGAACGGCTAAAAACGAATTGGCTTTTGGCAATATAACGACAGAGGGCGCACAAACGCAAACAAGCGGAGAAGCTTACATCACTATTGAGGGTAATATCTTCAGCAAAGGGGTGCTTTATGTTACTGGCTACGATAACGACAATTTCAAGTGCTTGTTTATGGGTCAAGATAATGACTTGATAGCTACTTTAAAGGGAAAGTCTTTAAAAAGTTTAGTAGACTTAAACAATAGATTTGCTTTTACTGATGCAAACATTAGAAGTAAATTATCTAATTTTGTAAGCGGTACTACTTTAGGAGATGATGTTCAGTTTCATTTTGGTAGTCCATATTTACAAGCATTAGAAACCGATGGTTTATTAGACAGAAACCACGTTGCACCTTATATGACTGTTAGGTCAATGCTTCACAAAATGTTTAAAGATGAAGGCTACAATTTAACGTCTAATTTCTTTGATAGCGACTATGGTCAAGCAATAGACTATTCTAATTTTGGCAGTATAGATGATGTTTTTAGTAATAATTCTTTTACAAATGGTAGTAATATATTTCCAAGCGGAAGCGGAAGTACAAGTCAATGGTTTGGATTGGGAACTCCTTTAAGTGGCAATAATTCTATAAATGTTGTAACACCTTCACCAAATTTTGGTTTTCAAAATCTTGGAGATGCTTATCAAATTGTAAATAATTGCGATAAAATTAAGTTAAGCGGTGTGTTTGAATTTATAAGAAATGAAAATATAGAGTCTGTACAACTATTTATAATAATCTACAATCCAATATATCCTTATAGCGTACCTTTTGAATCTTTTGAAATAGAAAACTCAAGCGGTATGTTATTAGATGGACTTAATTATTTTGAAACAGAAATTAGTTTGCCATTTGTTGCTACAACTGAAATTAATTTCGGGGTATTGGTAAATGGAACTATGCTTAGTGCGCCATTATCGGCAGACTATACTGGTGCAAGTTTAAAATGCTTAGAATTTAACATAAGCAACGACAACATTCAAACAAGTGATACGATTTGGATAGGCGATTATTTAGATAATCAAACTCAATATGAATTCTTAAAAGGCGTTTTAAAGGATTTAAACTTGGTTATGGATGTCGTTGGCGATAATGTTTATATTGAATTGCAAGATGAGGGAATTGAGCCAGTCGGAAGCACTCCAGCATCATTGCCGAGCATAGCAGTAGAGCAGTATAATTTAGATAGCATCGTATTAGATGAAACAGTAACGGATATTGAATACTTGCAAGGAGATTTAATTCACTTAAATCAAAAAATTAATGCAAACGACTTTGTTAATTCTATTGGGGTTTTTAAGTATCAGCAATGGGGTAGCTTTTTATATGTTTTAAACTCATTCAATAATAACAGAATAGAAGAAATAGAGAGTTATTTTACCGCCTATTACGACGGCTCAAGTTACATAGAGCAGGTTTCTTCATTTAATAATACTGGCTATGCGGGGGGTTATTCCGAAACGTGGGAAAACAATTTGTCGTGCAGATATAGGTATGCTGATGCTGGATTTAATGGTGTAGATAGTTTTGATTACACGAACGCAGATACCACTACAACATCAGTACCTGCTTATTTAAATTGGAGTTTACCAGTTACATTTGCTAAAACGTGGAATAAGCTATTCATTAACACCCTAAACCAAAAGAAGAACAATAAGATAATTGAGGTAACATTTAAAGATGAGTTAGGTACAATCGTAAGCAATAGACGAGAGTATATTTACAAAGACCAAGTTTACAAAATAGTGGAATGGTCGTATGATATTATAAAACGATTAGTGAAAGCTAAATTAATTATGAAGTAATGGCAGAAAAAGTAATAATAGACATTGAACTTAAAGGCTTAGGCGATGCTAAAAAGGGTTTAGATGATTTGACTAAAAAGCAGATTGAACAACGTGATGAAATTAAGCAAACAACTGCCGAGATTAAGGAGTACGAAAAAGAATTAGCAGCACTCCGAAAAGAGCAAGAGGCTGGAGGTCAGTTAACAGATGAGCAGATAGCAAGAGAGCAAGAACTAACGGCAAACATCCAAACAAGCAAAGTAGAGTTAGCAAGTCAAAAAGATGAGTTAAGCAAAGTAAATGCAGAACGTAGAGCAGCAGTTAAAGAAGTAGACCAATATAATACCGCATTAAATGCTGAACTTGGCAGTAATGAACAATTAAAGGCGCAATTAGCCATCTTAACAAAGGAGTATAACTCATTAAGTGCAGAGCAAAGAGAAAACACCGATGAGGGGCAACAACTTACTACACAAATAAAAGACATCACAGACAAGCTAAAAGAGAACGAGAGCGCAGTAGGAGATAACAGAAGAAATGTAGGTAACTATTCGCAGTCTATCCAAGATGCTTTGGGAAACGTGACAATATTTGGAACTAACTTGGGTTCGTTAACTAAAAGCTTTAATCAAACTAAAGAAGCTACATTGGCGCATATTGAGGCATTAGTGGTTACTGAAAGCGTACAAAAAACGCACACGGCAGCAACTAATTCACAAACGGCAGCTCAGAAAGCGTTAAACGTAGCGACATTAGCTGGTAAGGTAGCCATGAACGTATTTAAACTCGCATTAATTGCTACTGGTATAGGTGCATTTGTGGTAGTGGTTGGTAGTTTGGTAGCTTATTTTAAAAGTACGGAAGAGGGTGCGATGAGGCTCAAAGTAGTTATGGCTGCATTGGGTAGTATAACGGCTAACATCACGAGCAAATTTGCTGATTTAGGTAAGATTATTTTTGATGCATTCAACAATATTAAAGAGTTAAACATTCAAGATGTATTTAAGTCTATTGGAGATGCTATAAGAGATAATATAACCAACAGAATAGAAGCTTTTGGTTTAGCTGGTAAGGCGATAGCAAAGATATTTAGCGGAGATATAAAAGAGGGTTTTAAAGATTTATCAAATAGCGTTGCGCAAGGTGTAACTGGAATAGAAGACCCGATAGGCAAAGTACAAGCAGCTGGAGAAAAGGTAGTGCAATTATATGAAGATGGCAAGGAAGCCGTAAAAGGCTTTGCAGATGAGATAGCAGCAGATACTCAAAAAGCAATAGCACTACAAGAAAAAGAAAATGCGTTAGTATTCCAGCGTAGAAACCTATTAAAAGAAAATGCACAAATAGAGGCTCAAGTAGCACAATTAAGAGCAGATGCAGCGGATAAAGCAAACCTATCGCAAGAAGAAATCATTGCTAAATTAGAGGAAGCAAGTGCATTAGAGTCTAAGCGTTTACAAAACTTAACACAAATAGCACAGACTGAATTTGATATTCAAAAGGGAAGAAGTCAATTAGCTACTGATAGTGCAGAAGAAGCAGAGGAGTTATTTCAAAAAGAATTAGCACTTTTACAAGCACAAGCAAATGAAAAGAGTGGATTAGTTCGACTTGAAAAACAGATAGCAGCAGAGCGATATACTTTGCAAAATGAAAACCTTGCAGCGCAGTTAAAACTAATTCAAGCGCAGGGAGGTGATGAAGTAGCTACATTAATAGAAATAGAAAAGAACAAACGAGAGGCGCAGTTAGCTGAAACAAATTTAAGTGAGTTAGAACGTCAAGCAATTATAGCAGAGAGTGAAAACAAGATAGCAGAATTAAAGCTAAAAGGATTAGAGGAAGAAGAACAACAAAGAAAAGAAGCTTTAGAAAATGAGTTAGCAGAATTAGACTATCAGCAGTTTAGAGAGTTAGAACAAGCTAACCTAACGGCTGAAGAAAAGTTAGCAATTGATAGAAAATACCAAAAAGAAAAAGCCCAGCTAGAGTTAGAGTCATTAACTAATCAAGCTACTTTAATTAAAGCGCAGTTAGAACAAATAACGGCAGATACTGGGCAGGGATTAATACCGCCATTAACACCCGAAGAAGAAGCACTACTTAAAAAGCAATTAAATGAGATTAATACTCAAATGCTTACAATCGGTCAAACGATTAACGGAATTGATGAGGAAGAAGCGGGACTTAATTTATTAAATGGATTAGGTTTAGATGAAGCAGGTCAAGAAAAATTAAACTTTGCAATAGACACTATCAAATCGTCTATTTCGAGTATAGGTAGCTTAATGGCTTCAATAACCGAAAGAAATAAAAAGGTAATTCAAGAGCAAGTAGAGGCAGGAGTAATAAGCCAAGAACAAGCAGATAAAAAACTTGAACAAATAGAACGTAAAGCTTTTAAAAGGCAAAAAGCTATACAAATATCAACGGCAACGGCAAACGCTGCTCAAGCGGTATTAGCAGCACTTGCACAAACTACTGACCCAACACCTACGCAAACATTAAGAATTGCAAACGCAGCGGCAATAGGTGTACTTGGTGCTATTCAAGTGGCAACAGTAGCAGCACAAAAGTTCCAAGATGGTGGACTTATTCAAGGGGAATCTCACGCTAAAGGCGGAGTGCCTTTTACTGTCGCTGGTCGTGGTGGATTTGAAGCAGAGGGTGGCGAGTACATCGTAAAGAAAAGCTCAGTAGATAACTACGGAGTTGACTTTATGAATGCTTTGAATAATATGCGTATTCCAAAGATGTTTGCTGAGGGCGGATATGTAGCACCTACACCAGTAGGAACAATAAGCGACCAAGTGAGCAGAGGTGTAAGCGAGTTGGTAAGCGTAACGGAAAACAGACAACTGCAAGTAATTAACGTAGAGCAAGATTTCACTAAACTACAAACAAAAGTATCAAATGTCGAACAAGCAAGAACATATTAAAGATGCGTTAGATTTAGCCGAAAAGGGCTTATATCACAAAGACAGAATTAAGGAAGTAATAAAGGCTGATTTCTATAACCAAAATACTGGCAGAATTAGCGTTATGGAGTTGAGGAATAAGCTATCTCGAAAGTATGGCGTATCGCTGCAAACTATTTATAACATCACGAATAGATAATTTACAAAAATTATAATTATAAGTGCTTAAATTTACGAGATATGAAAGTAACACCCTTTTTAAATATAAAGAAAACCGATAATGTCGCAGATATTGAGATATTTGGCGATATAGGGTATAACGTTTGGGCGGATACTTACGAGGAGTATAAAGCCAATACAAGCGAACAAAAAGCAGAGGAGATAAAAGCCTTGCAGAATTTAGGTGTTGATGTAATCAATGTAACTTTAGAGAGTTTAGGCGGAGATGTTAGTCACGCTTTAGCTATTTATTCCTTATTAAAGAATAGCGGTGCAACGATTAATACTTATTATAGAGGTGTAAATGCATCTGCTTCTACTATTATAGGAAGCGCAGCTACAAGCGTAAAAAACATTTATATGGACAATACTGGTTTATTCCTTGTTCATAAGGTAATGAGTTATGTAGAGGGCAACGAGAACGATATGCAAGATATGATTAACGACCTTGAAAAATGGCAAGGCGCAATCAATCAAGTATATTTGAACTTAGGCGTAGAAAAAGAAGTAATTGCCGAGTTAATGGAACGCAATGGCGGACATGGCGAATACCTAAACTTTAAAGAAGCCAAAAAATACGGATTTGTAGGCAAAGAGTGGGAGACTAAAAAAGTGGCTAACTACTCAAGAGATACATTCGTGAACAAAGACTTATTAGTACCTAATTTTATAAATCAAAAAGAAGAAAAAATGGAAGAAACAACACCAAATGTTGTGACGGAAGAAAAAACTTTGCTTCAGAAGATTTGGAACAAAATCTCTAACGAGACTGAGCCAACTGCTGAAAACGAAGTGGACAACGAAGTTACACCAGAAGAACAAACGGCAATTGTAGATGAAGTAATGCAGATACTTGAGCCGAGATTAGTAGCTTTAGAAGAAGCTATGGCTGAATTGATGCCTAAAGAAGAAGAAGAAGACGCAGAAGAGCAGCCAATGGAGGAGGAAATGGTAGAGGACAAAAAAGAAAACCTAAGCGAGGTTATTAAAAACGAAATCGCTGAGGCTTTTAAAAACTTTGTTGAGCCTACTCCAACAAAATCGAATAAGACAAACTCGGTAAATGAGCCGACTTGGAAACAACATTTAAATAACTTTCAAAATTTCATTAAATAATGGCAACACCAACAATTTCACCAAACACTTATGCTGGTAAGGATTTAGAAGGCATAATAGCGCAGTCGGTCTTAAGAGGAAGAACGATTGAAAACGGATTAATCTCAGTACATACTGATATTGATTCAAGAGCGGTAGTTAAAACTATGGCTAACACAATTAACGTACAAGATTCTGTGGCAGCTTTCAATAGCGCAGGTTCTATGACTTTGGGCGAGAAATACTTAGACCCTAAGAAATTCATGGAAGCAGTTGAGTACGATTACCAATCATTAAACGGTACTTGGTATGCAAGTCAGCAGCCAAGAGGACGTGGGGGCGATTTCGTACCACCTGCAACTATCGAAGAGGCTTTGATTGAGCAACAAGCTTTGATTCGTTCAAAGTTCATTGACGCTTCTATTTGGAGAGGTAGTGTAGCTGCTGGTCAATTATCTAAAATCACAGTATCTGCTTCTTCTAACGTAGTAACTGGTCTTATTCCTTTAATGGAAGCTGGTTCAGATGTAAGCAAATTAGATTCTGCTAAAGTAGCGGTAACGGCTTTCACTAAAGCATCTCCAGCAGTTTTAACAGTAGGTTCTACATCTAACTTGCAGACTGGCGATGTAGTTACTTTCTCTTCTATGGTAGGTTCTTCTGGAACTGATTGGAGCGATTTAGATGGTTCTTCTTATGCTATCACAGTATTGAGCGCAACTACTTTCTCTATTGCTTTAGATACAAGCGGATTTACTGGAACTTTCACAAGTGGTAACATCAACTACATTAACGCTTCTAACGCTTTAGCAGTATTGACAAGCGTATACAACGGATTGAGCGAGTCAGTAGAAGATGACCCAGATTTCTACATCTTCGGAAACAAAGGTTTGGGTAAAGCTTACTCTTTGGCTCAAGCAGCAGCAGCTAACGGAGCAGGTTCTTATTACATTGGCGCAAAAGAATTGGATTTCTTAGGTAACAGATTGGCTATTTTGCCTTTCGTGTCTCCGAATACAATCGTAGCGGCTAACGTATCTAACCTACACTTTGGAACTGCACTTGATGCAGAGTGGAATAACGTATCTATCTTACCTCAGTACGAAGTAACTGGAGACAGAACAGTTCGTTACAGATGTGATTATGCTTTTGATGTTAACTACACCAATGGCGAAGACATCGTATTATTCCGATAGTATTAAATTCATAAAGGGGGCATTTATTTGTCCCCTTTTAACAACAAAAAAATAAATAATAAAATGGCAGCAAATTTAAGTTTAGCAGCAGTAGCAGGTTCAAACTGCCCAAGAACGGCAGGAGTCAAAGAACTCTACACAATACCAGTTGCAGATGTTGAAAGCATCACATTGGGAACTGACCACGACATCACAAACATCGTGTTTAAAAGCGCAGGTGTTGGTTTTGGTAAAATCAACTTTAAGCGTGGAGAATGTGAAGTAACTGAAGCAATGGAAAGAAGTAACCAAGTAGAGGTAAACTTTGCAGTAGCTAACCCAACAAAAGAACAACGTAAAGAAATACAAGCAATTAAAGATTCGTGTGAGCAGTATATGGTAGCTCGTTTGTACGATGGTGACAGACTTTTGTTTATCGGTTACGATGAGGAGTTCGGAGATGAGGCATTCGCAGCGTTTATGTCTGCAGAGTCTACAAGTGGTAGAGCGAAAGCAGACGATAACCTATTTTCGTTTACGATGATGGCAGAGCAAGGCGAGTTCTTGCGTGTATTGAGCGGTATTAGTGGTGCAACTCCATCACCAGCTACAACTCCAGCGGAAATCGTAGCAGAATTAGAAGCGGCAACATCTGTATAATGTGGGTTTTTAAGAAGAAGTATAAAGGGCAGAAAATTGGTGTTAAGGGCTTTGGTATCCTTGACACCAACACCCTTTCAGCGGAGTTAATTTATAAGTATAGCTTATTGCCACAATTTACCAAACTGATTAGATTCATAGAACGTGCAGAAGAGAATAAAAAATCATCCAAGAAAAAGTCATCAAAGCAGCTTCCAAGTAACGAATAACGTAATTCAGTTACCAGACTACACAGATAAGCAAAAGATAGTTACTAAGCAGGGTTTAAGAATTGTATCTACAGTAGATAACAATCTATTCCCTCAAAAGGTATCTAAATTAGCCAAAGAAAGTAGCACTTTGAAAGCCGTTATTAACTCGTTCGCCGAGTATGTTAGCTATGGTGCGTTATTAACTGAAAATATGCAGTTAGAGCGCAAGTTAACTAAAGACTTAAACAAGTATTATAACTGGTTTGAGTTGGCCAAAAGAGTAGCTAAAGACCGCAGAACTTATGGCTATGGCTTTATTGAAGCAATCCGTAAAGGTAGCGAGGTATTCGTATATCATTTAGATGCTTCGCAAGTGCGATTTATGGAGTATTTCGGTGAAAAACCCGAAGCCGTAGCCATTAGTAAGGACTGGAACGATACTCGAATTAGACCAATAGAGCGCACATTATATCCTAACTACGATGAAGATGGTCGCACCATTATTCCTATTATGGAATATGAGAGCGGAATGATAGACTACCCTTTACCTATGTGGAGTGGTGCTTTTTTCGATGCGCAAGTAGAAAGTCTTATAGGGCAATACAATGCCAATCAGTTCGAGAACGGAGTAACTTTGTCCAGTATTTTAATGTTTGACTTTGGTGATACTACTGATGCGAATGGAGATGCTGAAAAAGGTTTAGCAAGACAAAAACAAAAGTTAGAAAGTCAGCTGAAAGGCACGAGTCAAGGCAGAAGCGGTAAGAGTTTAATCGTACCGAAGAGTGGAGATGTTGAAGCACCCGAATACATTACCTACCCTATGCAAAAAGAGGGCAGCTTTATTGAATTGCAGAAGTTAGTTGAAAATAACATCGTTAAAGCTTGTAGCTGGTTTAGAAGTTTAGCGGGATTAGAGAGTGCTGGTGTACTTGGCAACAATCAGCAACTGCGTAACGAGTGGGAGTTAGCTGAAAGATTAATTAGAAACGAGCAAGACATCATTATGGAAGCTTTGCAAAAAGCATTTAAAGGTACTGCATACGAGGGCGAAGTAATGTTTAACAATCAATCGCCTATGAACGTAGTTAACGACTTAGAGGCTATTACTGTGCTATTAGAGAAAAAGGATATAATAGGAGATGCAGCAGTGTATGAGTTACTTATGATGATGGGAATGGATGAGGAACAAGCTAAAATAATAGTAGGAAATGATAGCGAGTAAAGCAGAGATAAAGGCGTTAGCATTCAGTAATACGTTTGATATGAATGCCGTAAAAGATAACTTAATCCAGTTAGTGGAATGGGAACAAGTATTGTCTTTATTCGGTGCTGATTTTTACGATGATGTGGTAGCTAATCCAGCAAGTTATACAACGCTAATAGACACCTATTTAAAGCCTTACATCGCATACAATGTAAAAGCATACTTAAGCAAAGCCAATCATATTAAAACTGGCAATAAAGGCGCACAAACGGCACAAGGTAGTAACGAGCAAATCGCAAACGTAGAGTTTGCTAAACGTGAGGCGATGAATATGGCTACCAAATACAAGCGTCAAATGATTACCTACCTTGACAACACCAAACCGACTTTATGGAAAGGTGAGCCAAAACACGATGAAATAATTAACAAGATAATTATAATGTAATGGATAGCACCTACGTTACAAATTACTTTACCAATGGAATAGAAAGTAGCTTTATTTTGGCTGCTTTCTTTTTCCTTTTTTTGGCGTTTGTAACCAGCAAGTGGTTTCAGTTTACGATTAGAGATAGGTATTCCGACAGAACACCATTAGATATATCTTTTTCCTTTTGGTGGCTTGATAATTACAATAGCGTTGTATCGTTTTTCTTGATGTGCTTTCCTATTATTGTATTTACTGAAGATTTAGTGCATTGGCTTGGGTTAAACTTTTTGCCAGATGCGATGAAGACCGAGAACCCTATGTATATCTATTACATTTTCGGTTTATCATTTGGGTGGATATTAGAAGCAATATTGAAGAAAGCCAAATTAATTAGAAACGCACAAATTTAAAGAGATGGATAAAATAATTATTAGCGTAATATTATTGATTCAAGCGTTTCAAACCGAAAGTTTTAAAAGCAAATTAATTGATGTATGCTTGACCATCTCAACTGGAATGGGCGTTTATTTTACACTACCTTTTCAAATCAGCACTAACTTTTATGCTCAAGAGATATTCCGAAGCATAACGAGTATATTTACTGCTATTACCATTTTGGTAATTTCTTTATTTATCCGCAGATGGTGGAGCAAACGATTTAAATGAGATTAATTAAGCGCATCTTTATTCATTGTTCTGCTGGGTTTGGAGATGTAGAAAGCGTCAAACGGCATTGGAAGTCCATAGGGTGGAAGTCAGTCGGCTATCATCGTATAATTGCTGAAGATGGCGAGGTATTCCAGTTAGCATCATACGAAAATATCACTAACGGAGTTAAGTATTACAATAGCACAAGCATTCATATCTGCTACATTGGCGGAGTAGATAGGGCAAACGTACACAAGGCAAAAGATACACGAACAGAAGCGCAGAAACAAGCCTTAATTTGCGAAATAGAAAACGCCTTACTATATCTAAAACAATTTCAAAGCATAGATGATGTTCAAATATTAGGGCATCGTGACATAAGCGAAGACAAGAACTTAAACGGCAAGGTGGATGCGTGGGAAAGGATTAAAGAGTGCCCGAGCTTTGACGCGATCTCAGAATATGGGCATTTAAACAAATAATATTTACTATATTTAAAACGTGAAATTACACGAATTAAAAGAAAAATTAAGCCAATTGAATCTAAAGGAATACGATGGTATGCGTTTAGGTAATGGCACTATCTTAGATGCTAAAAAGTTTGTACAAAATCACATATCATTCTTAGAATCTAATCCTAACAACAGCACCTTTTTACTTTATTACCATAGGCTGTTTGAATTCTACCAAAAAACAAAACAATGGATTGCAGAAAAGCATTAACCACTTATCCAAGACAAGAAGGTGAAAGTAACAATAAATGGTTTAAACGAGTTGCTGAACTTACTGGTTTACACCATAAGAGCATAAATAAACACTATTACAAATACCGAAACTTTGTTGAAACACAGCGAAAATATGACAAGAATGGCAATGTTATAAGCCGAGTTGAAAAGTTGCAACAAGCAAATTTAGTAGATGTTCCCGATGGTTTAGAGTTGTCGCGATTAAGCACCAATGTTACTACTGGTCAGCAATGGCAGATATACACGAAAGAAAGCCAAAATAAAGCGCTTTTTAAGCTAAATAAAGATTTAATAGAGCAAACACTAAAGGAATGTAATTTAAAGCCTTTAAACGTGCCTAAAATTACTCCTACAAGCAATAAAGTGTTAAAGGTAACATACACAGATGTTCACGTTGGTTTAAACATTACCGAGAATCTCTACGGACTGCGCCAATGGAACGAGTTTGAGTTAATGGATGCACTTGAAAAAATAGTTTACTATGTAGGCGAACAGTTTAACGGACAATCAAAAATAATAGTAGCCGATTATGGCGATTTTATGGATGGGTGGGATGCTAAAACTACAAGAGGTGGTCATATACTTGACCAAAATATGAGTAACGAGGAAGCGTTTAAGGTAGGTGCGCAGTTTAAGATTGAATTAGCGAAACGATTAGCGAAATTTGGAGTGCCATTGGAGTTTTATAACGTGACTAATGATAACCATAGTGGCTCATTTAGTAAGATTGTTAACATTCACGTTAAAGAGGTTTTAAGCTATTTACTACCCGAAGTAAAGTACGAGATATTTAACGACTTTATCAGTCATTACTTTGTAGGTAATTGGTGTTTTATTTGCAGTCACGGAAAAGATGAGAAGCACTTGAAGTATGGATTTAATACTAAACCCGACGATAAGGCAAAAACACACATAAATCGCTATATTGACAAACACGACCTGCATAAGTATAGAATAGTGTGCGAATTTGGCGATAAACACCAGTTAATTCGTGATACCAGCCACGCTAAATTCGAGTACAATGTATACTGGGCCTTGAGTCCAGCGAGTGACTGGGTGCAGACGAACTTTGCAGATGGGCGCAGAGGTTTTTGTATTGAAGAGATAGCGGATAATTTTAAAACATTTACAAGTATTCAACTATGAAAAAACTGATATTAATCATCCTTTTATTTAGCGTTAGCCAAGCGCAGGTCAACAAGAAGAAATTACGAAGCAATTTGCACGACTGCGAGAACGCATTATCAGCGTGTTTAAGCGCAAAAGATACGATAAGTGATACAATCTATGTGTATAGTGGCAAACAAGCCGTAAAAGTGGCTAAACAAGTCGAAAAGACAAAGCGCAAAGTGAAGGTGCAAGAAACCAAGCAGAACAAGAGCAATAACAAAACAGATGTAAAGACTGATTGGTTTTTAAACTTGATGCAAGGAATGACACGAATAACTGCAATACTAACTGCTGGTGGATTTGTTGGTGGTGGCGTAGTGATTACAAAGTTACTACAAGCAGCCAAAGCCAAAGTATCTTGGCTATCTTGGTTACCTATTTAATGTGCATAAAAAAATAAAAAAACAAAGTATAAACGACTTATCTTTACGACTCTATGACGCCCTAATCTGGGCATTCATTGTTTTTGTTTTGGTGCGCATCTACTCGGTGCGCACTTTTTTTTTAATTATTTTTATTTTTTTTCTTAAAAAGTTTTTATTTTTAAAAAATGTTTGTATATTTGTATTGTCAATATGACAAAACATAAACAAAACACAATGGAAACTTACAATTACATAGCAAAAAAAATTGAAGGCAAAAAAATAACTGAATATGTATTGGAAATTGAAGAATTAAATCCAAACGACATAGAAGATAAGATTATGCTTTACGATGACAAAAACGCCAAAAGAGTTAAAAGATTTATTTTAAAGAAAAACTTTGTAACTAAAGAAACTTTCTATGTTCTTTTTGATGATTTTGCATTTGATGGATGCAGCACTTTTATAGAAAGTGATTATATTTTTGAGCAGGGAACGGTAAATATTTAAAAAAGTATAAAAACAAAACAATGGAATCACTAAGCAATTTTATTAATCAACTAAATGCTATTAACGAGCATTTTGAAAACAATTTTTTCACACCAAAAGAAAATACAATGATAGAACAATTAAAAGCAGAACGCAAAAGACAAAAGATTAGCAGAGCAGCAATAGCACCAAAACTTGGTGTAACTGAGGCTACATTATTTAACTGGGAAAGTGGCAAGAATGACATTACATTCGGCAAGTTCTTGGATTATGCAAAGCTACTCGGTATACAAGTAACTATTGAGTTTGAGAACGAGCAAAATAACAAAGTTAACCAAGCGTTACAAGTTATTGAGCGACTAACAGAATTAAAGCTACCTAAGAGCCTTAATGATCGTGACGAGTTGAGTAATATTTACAAGTCTTCTCTTGTTGACTATGAGGGTTTATGGGATGAGGAAATTTACATTTTGTTTGATTTTAATAATTTAGGTGTTTGGTTTGATTATTTAATAGATCGTAATTCTGTTATCAGACATTTCTATACTACTAATTCAAATTATGAGGCTTTAGTAGATAGTGACTATTTAGCCACGAGACAAGAGTGGGTTCATTTTCAAGATATAGAGATTAGTGATGAAGATATATTTGACTACTTGGTACAGACTGGAAAGATTGCAAATTACTTAGAATACGAAGTTGAAGAATGAGAATAAGAAGCACAGTAAAACCCGATATTCGGTTAAGTTTTAACGACTGGATGAAATATATTAAAGAACAAGTAAACAAAACTAAAAAATAAAACAATGGAAAATTTAGCATTAATAACAGAGAAAGATTTGAGTTTGGTAGATGAAAACTCGTTGAACGCACAACAACTAAAACAACTACTTAAAAAGACTCCAGAGCGTTACGTTCACAAGCGACCTGCTAAAGGTGGTGGGAGTTGGGATTATGTTACTGGCGGATACGTTAAGAAAGTCTTAAACTTGATGTTCGGATGGGATTGGGACTTTGAGATTATGGATGAAAAAATCATTCACGGAGAAGCAGTAGTGAAAGGTCGTTTAACTTGCCGTACAAATGGGCGCACCATTGTAAAGATGCAGTACGGAAATAAAGACATAATGACTAAGCGAGGAAGTAATGAGCCATTGAGCATAGGTAACGACTTAAAGGCTGCCGCTACGGATGCGCTGAAGAAATGCGCTGCTGAAATTGGTATTGCTGCCGACATTTATAACAAGATGGATTTTAACGAGGTTAATGTTCACGTTCCGCAGTCAAGAGACTGGAAAGCAGAATTAGAAGCAGAGAATAGTATTACTGGACTCAACGAAATATGGCGGCAAATGTCCGAGAATGAGCAGGTAAGGTACAAGCTATTGTATACTGAAAGGCTTAATGAATGTGGCTTGAGTTAATTATTTTAATTTTTTTTTATTTTTTTTTGTAAAATGTTTT
>Ga0196899_1000922_pt1 | contig 14892 bp, 12 predicted proteins | sample VirMetDEL_Sep_01_FD_169095 | JGI IMG/M metagenome (GOLD analysis project Ga0196899, IMG submission 169095) | Aqueous microbial communities from the Delaware River and Bay under freshwater to marine salinity gradient to study organic matter... | ecosystem: Environmental > Aquatic > Marine >... | reverse complement strand
GTTATTTGGTACACTAGAGATAAAGGTGGAGGTCACGCAATAAATATATTAATATCTGAGAAAGACGGTTTGAATAAAGTTCTTTTTTTAGAACCTCAAAACGGTCAGTTAGTTGAATTATCAGATAAAGAAAAACAATCAATTAATTTTTGTTTAATATGAAATACTTTTTAGCATTTATTGTTATTGGATTCGTCGGTTGTGCAACAGTTGATGACGAATATGATTCTAACCCAATTTACATTAATATTGATGTAATAGAAAAACCTGAACTTTTAGCATAATATGGCACAATTAGATAGACCCGGAAGAGCAGCTTGTTGTATTTCGCCTTCACCAACACCTTCTCCAACACCGTACACACCTTATGTATCACCAGCATGCGAATTAAGCAACGATGATATAGAAAATATTATTGCTTCCATGGAAGCATATTTGAATGATCCAGATACAGATTTACCGTACCCAAATGATCAAACAATTGATGAGCTTCAAAACGATTGTAAACGCGCACAAACACGTGAACAAAGAAAAAGAATTAGAAAACTTGAAAAAGAGTTTGCTACAGATTTAAGCGGTCTTATTACAATAATGGCGGCAGTAGGTTACGGGATGGCTAGTATTTTTGAAGATGTATATACAAATAGACAAAGTAGATTTTTGGAATCTGCTGGTGGGCTTGTGGATCAAGATCTTATAAATGAAGAAATTGATTTTGAAGACGGTTCTGAACCCACTACTATAAAACAATCATTAGAGACTATTATATCACAAAAAGATATAATTGCAGAAACTCTTCCAAATGCAATTACAAATGCGATCGATAATTGGGTTAAAAATGGTAAACTTTCATTGGTAGATAAAATAAGATTAAGTGTAAATAGAAAAACTAAAGATTTTTTTGAATTTGCAATAGGCGAAGATGTTGGATTTGTTATAGGGCCTGGTGATTTACAAAAATTTAAAGATAGTGGGTGGGGTAATTTAACAGAAGAGTTTATTGAGAATCCTAATGGTTAATAAATAATATTGTGGATAAAGATAATCATTTAATTTTTGAGAGATACCTCCATAATGAACCTATGAATGAAGGTTTAAAGGACGTATTAGCTGCTGGTGCATTAGGGTTAGCATCATTAGCTGGACCTAATAAAGATGTTCAAGCTGGTTCAAAAGCACCTCAAGAGTTAAACATAAACAGATATGCTAATGCTGCAGAAGATCCTGCATTCGTTCAATATATTATGAATGTTGAGAATGCTGGTAAGACTGGGTTCAAAAGCGGTAAATGGTATCCCCATCCTAGCCCAGAAGGAGGAACTGATACTATTGCATATGGTCATAAGTTAAAAGGTGGAGAAAATTTTTCAAGAGGTATTTCACAAAACCAAGCTATTCAGTTACTCAAAAATGATTTAAATGAAGCTGCGGGGTATGCTAAAAATGCAGTAGATAATAGATATACTAAAGGCACTTACGATAGATTAGATAGTCAAAGAAAGCAAATGCTTATAGATTATATTTTTAATTTAGGTCCAGAAGCATTAAGTGTGTTTAAAAATTTTACAAACGCCGTTGTTAATAATGATAAAGCTACCGCGTATAAAGAATATAAAAGAAAATATAAATCTAAAGGTTCAGATGTATATCAAGACTTAACGAGAAGAAATAACTTATTTAAAAAACATTTCTTAGATAATTGGGGTAAAGGTGGTAATGTATCTACTCAAAGTTATGAACCAGCTGGTGAACCAGGTACTCGTAATGCAGATGAAAAAGCTGTAATTATTAAACAAGGAGATAGTTTAAGTAAAATAGCTAGAGATCACAAAATTACATTACAACAATTGTTAAAAGTAAATCCTCAAATTAAAAATCCTAATAAAATTTCGATTGGTCAGAAGATTAAGCTACCTTAAGTCCAGTTGAGCATGGGCCTATTTTGCATAGGCTCAGGTATAGTAGATTGAGCATCAAGCTTCTTAGGTTTGGTGCTCTTTTTCTTTTTACCTTTTTTCTTTTTCTTTATAAGCAATGTATCTGGCATGGCTTCTCTATTTGTAGAACCATCACCAAGAAAACCGCCTGGGTTTCTTCCAAGCGGTTTTCCAATGTTTAAGATGTTAGGACCTCCTATAGGTCTTGATGTGTAACCTGAACTTTCGGATAGATAGTATTGCTTAAAGGATATCATTATCCTTATTCGTCGTCTTTCATACGTCTCTTCATCTTAGCAGAAACGTCACGTTTTTTGATTTCTTTTTCAGCTTGCTTTTTGGTACCAGCGCCCATTCCTTTATCTTTCTTAAGACGCTTTCTTGCTTCTACTTCGTGATGTTCTTCGTCTTCTTCTTTTTTCTTACCTTTTTTACCACAAGGTACGAAATCACAACGTTCTTTCTTACCATCACCGTCATCGTACTTACCGGTTTCTTCTTCTTCATCATGAACATATTTCCAACCTTTAGCAGGGGCAAGATCATCAGAAGCCATGTTCATCATACCTGCCATCCCGGATGAAGTAAATTCATTTAACAAGTTGTTAATTTTATCGTCAAATTTGGCCATATCGATATTTATAGATTACCCGCCTCTTAACCACGAATATACCGTACTACTTGAGGTAGACACCGTTCCGTAACTTACCCAAGTTTGACCTGAGCCTTCTAACACACCACCACTAGCCGTTGGGTTTGTATTATCATCAGTAAAGATTACACTATGTACCGGGTAAATTATATCGTAATCAACTAATAAACCGTTAGTTGACGATGTTAAAGGATTACGTTTAGTTGAATCTAAAACCAAATTAATTGTACCTGTTGATGTTATAGCAGTATCTGCATTATTAAAAATAACACCGTTACCAGCAGTAATCTCTGTAACTGTGCCTAATGTATTTGATATTCTTAACCAGCTATCATTTACTTCTGGATCAGTACCAGACAATACACAATATACACTTTGATTAGTATCAAATACGGTATCACCATATTCTGCTTCTACTAATTGACCTAACTGTGTAGGTAAGTTCTTTTCGCCGAAATATTTGTTACCTACAATATTACCACCTGTAGTTGTACCGTCTCCGATATAAACTCTTTTATGATCAGTAGTATAACCTAATTCAGCTTCATCTAAAATAATTTGATCTTTAGCACTTTGTGTGCCTTTTCTAATTAAAATCTTGGTTATTTGATCAGCCATAAAGATATTTATAGTTGAAAGAGAGAGAACAATCGTTATAATTTTTATGATGGCAAAGAAAATTGTGTGTATAGTTACCGGTAGATCTCTCACTATTACGGATTCATATTATCAGAAAAAGATAGATAAAGCTGGTAGTGAAGAAGATTTGATTAAAACTTATATCTGTAAAGAAGCTAAAAAATTACTCAAATTAGGTAACAATGTAAAGAAAGTAAGAGAAATACTTGATTGTGATTCTGATTTGCCTGAAGTGGATGAAGAAATTATTACTGAATTAGTGTTTGGCAATAAAAAGAGAAAGAATAATATCGTTACTGATTTTACATCTCTAACTAGTATTACTCATAATGAAACGGATATTGAAGTAAAACGCTTTATTAAAAAAATATTATGATAAATATAATTAGTGCCAGATCAATTTAGAATCAAATTAAATCAAGGTCTCAATAAGTTAGGGGAAACACCTACGCCTACGCGTAGTCAAACCCCTACACAGACAGGTACCCGCACTCAAACACCTACTTATACCGTCACGGGATCTACTACACCTACAAATACATCGACTAGTACTCGCACCCCTTCACAGACGAGAACTTCAACCCCTACCTTTACACCGACAAACACTAAAACTAAGACAAGCACTGCTACCCCTACTAAATCTACAACTGTATCATCAACAACAACTTTAACAGGTTATAAAACACCTACCAGAACATCTACACAAACTAGAACATATACAAGAACAGCTTCTGGTACCCCAAATGCTCCTAGCCCAACTCAAACAAGAACAAACACACAAACAAGGACGAGTACATATACTAGAACAAGAACACCTACCCAAACTAGAACTCAAACACCTACTCAAACTAGCACGATTACGTCAACAGCAACTGACACACCTGGGGTTACATCAACTAGAACAAGAACACAATCCCCAACACCCACTCAAACAAGAACGCAGACACCTACAATATCTAGAACAAGAACTCAAACACCTACACCTACTAGAACATCTACACCTACTAGAACATCTACACCTACAAATACACAGACATCTACTCAAACTGCAACTAGAACAGCATCACAAACTTTAACTAGAACAGCTCAACCTACAGTTACCAGAACCAGAACAATTACTAGAACACAAACACCTGAACCTACCCATACAAGAACAGTATCACCGACACAAACGAGAACATCGACTCAAACATCCACTCAAACCCCTACTCAAACATCCACTCAAACATCCACTCAAACATCTACCCAGACTGCTACTAGAACCCGTACACAAACACCTACTCAAACTAGAACAGCAACTCAAACACCAACTCAATCTCGAACACAAACACCTACTCAATCGCCTACTCAAACAGTAACTCAAACTGTTACCCAAACTGCTACTCAAACTAGTACTCAAACCCCTACTCAAACCGCTACAGTTACTTCAACTAGAACTTCTACACAGACTCAAACACCAACAAGTACAAGAACAGCGTCTCAGACTCAAACACCAACTAATACAAGAACACCAACTCAATCACCCACACAAACAATAACTCAAACACCCACTCAAACAAGAACACAAACCCCAACCCAAACACCGACCCAAACTGGTACTGCTAGCGTAACACCGACAAGAACTGCTACTCAAACATCAACTCAAACATCAACACAAACCCCTACACAAACTAGGACATCAACCCAGACATCTACCCAAACACCAACTCAGACCAGAACACAAACAAGAACTTCAACTCAAACGAGTACGAGAACATCAACTCAGACTTCTACTCAAACTCAAACACCTACACAGACGAGAACAAGAACACAAACACCTACAAGATCTTCTACTCAAACATCAACACAAACATCAACACAAACGGTTACTCAAACTCAGACATCAACTCAAACACAAACACCTACTAATACAAATACTAGAACCAGAACCCAAACACCTACCCGTACAAGAACGGCAACGCAAACAAGTACGAGAACATCAACTCAAACACAAACTCAGACTTCAACTCAAACTCAAACACCTACAAATACTAATACTCGTACTAGATCACAAACACCTACACGTACTAGAACAAGAACTCAAACACCAACACCTACAAGAACTATTACCAGAACAGACACACCAGGTTCTACCCCAACAAGAACACCTTCTCAAACTCAAACCCAAACATCAACAATTACTTCTACCCGCACTAGAACCGAAACTAGAACACAAACACCTACACCTACAGCAACAAGAACTCGTACTAAAACAAAAACAAAAACATCGACAAGCACTAGTACCAGAACGTCAACTCAGACTCGAACATCTACTAGTACACCTACCCGTACTAGAACAAAAACCAAGACTAAAACATCAACACAAACTCAAACGCCTTCCCAAACTAAAACAAGAACCCAAACTCCTACTGCTACTCAGACAAGAACAAGAACAAGAACACCAACTTATACAGCAACAAGTACTAGAACAAGAACACCAACTAATACAAAGACTTCAACTCAGACATCAACTCAAACACCTACACGTACTAGAACAAAAACCAAGACTAAAACAAACACCCCTACTCAGACAAGAACAGCTACCAACACATCTACCCGTACTAGAACAAAAACTAAAACTAAAACTAGCACACCAACTCAAACAAGAACATCTACTTGCACACCAACAAGAACCCGAACTAAGACAAAGACTAAAACAAACACACCTACTCAGACAAGAACAGCTACTAGCACGCCAACAAGAACCCGTACTAAAACCAAGACTAAAACTAGCACCCCAACTCAGACTAGAACATCTACTAGCACACCAACAAGAACCCGTACTAAAACAAAAACTAAAACTAACACCCCTACTCAAACAAGTACTCCAGCGGTAACACCTACTAGAACAAGAACAAAGACAAAGACTAAAACACCTACATCTACTGTAACTAAATCAATTACACAATCACCTACATATACCAGAACCGGTACAAGAACCGCTACATCTACCCCTACCAGAACAAGAACTAAGACTAAGACTAAAACAAATACACCTACTAGAACAAGAACTAAGACTAAGACTAAAACTAATTCCCCCACTAGAACCGGTACACCAGCAGTAACACCGACTAGTACACCAACTTATACGAGAACGAGAACGAGAACACAAACTCCAGAACCTACCCCGACACCGACCAGACAAGCTACACCTACTAGAACAGCTTCTAGTACACCACCTTCATTAACACCTACTAATACACCAATTAATTGTATTTTTACAAGCTTTACACAAGTAACTACTAATTCTTCATCTCCTGCATGTTGTTATTATGGATGTGTGAAAGCTCAATGGGTACACCCTTTTTACTCAGCCACCGGTGGTGTGTGTTTTATTGAGTTTTTGTGTACTTATACTTGTTGTGCTGTACCTGAACGTAGTATGGCTCTCAGGTTAGGTAGTTATACCGCTGTTTGTTTAAAATGGTCTAATTCAGCTTGGGATAGTCAACCTTTTGCTTGGGAAGGTACTTACGGTAGTGATTTTAGAATATTAGGTACTTTTTGTGATGGAGGTCAAATTACATATAGTGGATAACTTTTAAATCATATGTAATGATATAAATATATGTAATTGTGGCAACTATACCTACAGTAAGAGATTTAATTAGAAGCGTTAACCCTGGTCCAGAACGGGCAAGCAATTGGGGTAAAATGAATCTCGTAGGTGGTTCTGTAACTCCTACCGCTACAAGAACTTTAACACCTGAAGCAACTCGTACTAGAACTTATACGCCTACTCATACTTGCACAGTTACATATACTGCATCACCTACTGGTACATCAACTCAAACCCCTACACCATCAATAACTAGAACAAGAACAAGAACTAAAACAACTTATATATCGTCTACAGCTGCTACTGCTTCAACACCTACACCAACAAGAACGTCTACTAGAACTTATACACCTACCGCTACTAAAACTATTACTTGTACATATACTGCAACATTATCTCAAGGAACACAACTCCCTGTAACCGGTACTAATACACCAACTTTAACTAAAACAAAATCATCTACACCAACAAGAACAGCTTCTCAAACACATACATCTACACTAACTAGGACAAGAACACAAACTCCAACTCAAACATCTACTCAAACACCTACTTATACAAAGAGCAGCACGGTAACTCCTACTGCTACAAATACTTCTGTTGTTACTCCTTCAGTGACAGCTACTTATACAGCTACAAGAACAAGAACACCTACTCCTACTCCGAGTAGAACAACAAGTCAAACCCCAACCAGAACAAGAACTAGAACTTACACCCCTACAAGAACTGATACACCAACCCCTACAAAAACAAGATCTAACACACCAACCGAAACATATACACCTTCAAACTGTATTACACCTACTAGAACAAATACTCAAACTAGTACTAATACACCAACATATACCCCAACTAGAACGGTTTCACCTTATAAAACACCGACACAGACTCCTACTAGAACAAGAAGTCAATCTCCTACTAGAACAAGAACTGCTACACAAACAAGAACAAGAACACAAACACCAACAAGTACTTGTGGTTGTTCTTGATTTTTATAAACGCTCATTTAAATTATATTAAATGAGTGATTCAAAAGAAAAATATGCTATTCTTCACATTGAAGGTGGTTTAGGTAAAAATGTTGCTGCATCTGCTATTATTAAACCTTTAGCTGAGAAACATAATGATAGAAAACTTATTGTTGCATGCTCTTGGCCTGAAATCTTTTTAAATAACCCGCATATTCATAGAGTTTATAGCTTAAATGCTATGCCTTATTTTTACGATGATTATATTAATCGTAAAGATACCATTGTCTTTAGAAGAGAGCCTTACTTCGAATCAACTCATATTATGCAGCAAACGCCTCTTATGCAGACATGGTTTTCAATGTGTGGGTTAGAATTTGATGAGCGTGTCCATAAACCTGAATTGTATTTAAATATGTATTCAGAACAGTCTTATAGACAGTGGATGTTACCTGAAGGGGATGATAGACCGATTTTAGTTATGCAAACTAATGGTGGTCCTTTCTTTGAAGATCAACAGCAGAATGTTTATTCTTGGACTAGAGATATGCCTTTTTCATTAGCTATGGAGATTAATAATATGGCTCAAGAAAAAGGTTATTATGTATATCAAATTTGCAGACCTAATTCTCCTATACTTGAGGGTGCTCACCCTATTAATGAACAAATGAATAATATTGATCTATTTTCTATACTTAAAGTGGCTAATAGATGTTTATTAATCGATTCTTGTATGCAGCATGCTGCAGCAGCATTTAAAATACCATCTACAGTTCTTTGGTGTGGTACTCATCCAGAAATGTTCGGTTATAAGTTACATAATAATATTATTGCTAATAAACCAACAGGTGAAAGTAAAGTTCATTTGATAAATAGTCAATACTTTGATTATAACTTAGCAGGTGTACCTCAAGAGTGTCCCTATAAAGAAGAGACAGAGATATTTAATAAAAATAAAGTTCTAAGTGCTCTTAAATTATAAATATAGTTGTGGCACTTAACTTCAGTAATCCAACAGGTGGTTGTGGTGATTGCCGGAACATTAATTTTGGACCGGCAAAAGTAGATAGTAACCGCACTACGAGAAGAGAAAGGAATAGAAATATTCCTGCCAGTATATTTGATCCTCGACCGCAATCAGTAAGAAATGCAAATCAATTAAAAGCTTCTGCTGTTCAGGTTGATAATAGTCTTACTAATTATCCTGGGTTAACACCTTTTCCTTCTCAAACAAGAACCAAAACACCATTTGCAACTAGAACGGTATCAACTACCTTAACCAATTGTGCTACACCCACGTCGACTAGTACTGCTACTAATACACCTACACCTACAGTAACAGCCACTAATACCCCTACTAACACCACTACTGCTACACCGACATATACAAGAACAGCCACTAATACAATAACTAGCACTAATACAGGTACCACTGCAGTAACACCTTCTAAATCAATTACTTTAACACCTACCGTTACGTCTACTGTAACATCGTCTCAGACTGTAACTAGTACTAGAACAGCAACACAGACATCAACTCAATCATCAACTCAAACACCTACCCAAACAGTTACAAGAACAGCTTCTCGAACCGCTACACAAACACCTACTTACACTAGTACCAATACTGCTACACAAACACCAACAGGTACACCTGCAGTTACACCTACTCAAACATCAACCGGTACTCCAGAAGCTACACCAACACAAACAAGTACGAGATCTACTACACAAACACCAACAACAACTAACACCAACACTAGAACATCAACACAAACAGTTACAAGAACAGCTTCTCGAACCGCTACTCAAACTAGAACAAGAACCCAGACACCTACTCAAACAGCCACACAATCAGTTACTCAAACAGCTACACAAACACAAACAGGCACACCAGCAGTTACCCCAACACAGACCTCTACTCGAACTTCGACTTATACATCGACTAGCACACCAACTCAATCAAGAACAGCTACTAATACAGTAACATCTACAGCTACAATTACACCTTCAAATACAAGCACGGGTACAAGAACACGTACACAAACGCCTACATCAACAGTAAGTAGAACAGCTACTAGAACAGATACCCCGGGTGCTACTAGAACACAAACACCTACACAAACCCCTACACAAACTAGAACAAGAACACAAACCCCAACTCAAACCGCTACCGCAACCAGAACATCGTCACAAACCGCTACATCAACATCTACAAGGACATCTACTCAAACAGCAACTCAATCTTCTACCCAAACACCAACAAGAACGGCAACACAAACAGTTACAAGAACAGCTTCTCGAACCGCTACTCAAACACCTACACCAACAGTTACCAGAACAGCAACACAGACAGCAACACAAACTAGAACACAAACGCCTACTCAGACAAGAACCAAAAGTAATACAGAGACGAGCACTAGAACACCTACACAAACAAGATCTCAAACCCCGACTAAAACGAGAACACGCACACAAACACCGACTCAAACACCTACGCAATCAAGAACACCTACATATACACCAACACCTACAGTCACACCACCTCAGACATTTAACAATTCTCTTACCGCGACAGGTAGTGCACCTCATCCGTCAGCAAATGGTGTTACGTTCCAATCTGCTGCTGGTGATGTATTTGAATTCGATACTGATTTAACAGGTGATCCCGTATTATATACAATGTTAATTACGGTAGATGGCACTACAAGATCAGTTGTTCCATTCTCTTATGCGGGTTATGTAGGAGATACATTTAGGGTAACTTATAGTAACGGTGATGGACCATTTACCGGAACGTTTGTTGATGGTACAAGAGCGTTTACAACATAATATAATATATGGAAGAAACGTTTACGCTAATAGGAACAGGTGGTCACCCACATGCATCAGCAAATGGAGTTACATTTCAAGCTTCTATTAATGATGAGTTAACTTTACCGATTTGTACTGACGATGAAGTTGATTTACATGTTATAGATCTTTACTTAAATAATGAAGTAGTTGCTTTAATTAACTATTCTTTTGATACGTATATTGGTAAAACAGCTATATATCACAATCATGCTACTGGTAGTACGTTTGAGTTTAAAATAAAAGAAGAAAAAGTAATTTTACAGTGATTTTTATAGCTCGTGGTGATTAAATATATTTACCATGGGTTTATTAACATTCTCAGGACAAACATTAAGGTTCGTAGGTGAAAACGCTTTATCGGTTAGTTCAACACCGTTATCTTCGTCATCAACAATTAGATATATTTATTCAGCGGAGAACCCTACTTCACCAGCTTTTATAAGATACCAACCTGGTTTACCCGACTTCTTACAGGGATTTACCTCTTTCCAGCCAGGTAGTAGTTACCAAATGTTTGTACCTGCTGTAAGTGTCCTTCCTGTATCAGCAGTTAGCTTTATACCACCTGTGGGTGTTTTTGCCACTGAAGCTGCGTGGATGACAAGCGGTTTATCATTCTTTGTATATTCCTCAGCTGGTAATCCTAATATTTTGACAGGTGCTGGGTTACCACCCGGAGCGTTTGCAGCATTAAGTGCATCTAATAAAACAACAAGAATGTTACGTCCTACTCCGGATGATAACAATTTAGTACCTAACTACGCTGCTTATATTCCAGGTTTGCCTGAATTCTTACAAGGTTTCTCAACTTTTGAGCAAGGTAGTAGTTATATTACCTTCTTTAAACAACAAGCTATATCCGGTGTTGATACGTTTTTACCTTTACAAGTTATAGATCCTGCTGTAACACCCACACAAACATCTACTAGAACACCTACTAGAACATCATCCAATACACCAACCCCTGGTGTTACTCAAACAAGAACACCAACCCAGACACCTACACAAACACAAACATCAACCCAAACTCCAACACAAACAAGAACAGCTACTCAAACAAGAACACCTACCCAGACTAGAACAAACACCAGAACAGCTACTCAAACACAAACACCTACACAGACAATTACAAATACAAGAACATCTACTAGTACTAGAACACCAACGCAAACAATTACATCAACTCAGACCCCAACTCAAACACCAACACAGACATCTACTCAAACACCAACTCAGACAAGAACAGCTACTCAAACAGTAACAAGTACTAATACACAAACAAGAACAGCTACTAAAACAGCAACCCAAACAGCTACTAATACTAGAACATCAACACAAACTCAGACACCTACCCAGACAAGAACAAGAACCCAAACCCCTACCCAAACCAGAACAAGAACAAGAACACAGACAGCTACTCAGACAAGAACAAGAACACAGACACCTACCCAAACAGCTACTCAATCCCGTACACCAACACCAACTCAAACGAGATCACAATCACCTACCCAAACCAGAACGAGAACAAATACAAGAACACAAACACCTACTCAGACAGCTACTCAGACAGCTACTCAAACAAGAACAAATACCCAGACAAGAACAGTTACACCAACAAATACAGCTACTAGAACAAGAACACAAACCCCTACACAAACCAAAACAGCTACACAGACAGCTACTCAGACAAGAACGTCTACTCAAACAGCTACACAGACTGCAACACAGACAGCTACAAGAACAGCTACTAACACTAAAACAGCAACTCAAACACCAACAGTAACACAAACTGCTACTAATACTAAAACAAGAACACAAACACCAACAGCTACAAGATCAAGAACACCAACCAGAACAGCTTCACAAACATCTACACAAACACCAACAAGAACATCTACTCAAACAGCAACAAGAACAGCTACTAGAACAATTACTAGAACGCCTACCCAGACAAGAACAGCTGAAGTAACTCCTACAAGAACAGCAACAGCAACAAGAACATCAACTCAGACAGCTACAAATACAGCTACTAGAACAGCTACACAAACAGTTACACCATCCAAAACAGCTACTAATACAGCAACAGCTACTAGAACAATTACAAGAACACCAACACAGACAAGAACGTCTACCCAGACAAGAACGTCAACACAAACACAGACACCGACACAAACATCTACTAGAACAATTACAAGAACAGCTAGTCAAACACATACCCAGACAAGAACAAGAACACCAACCAATACTGCTACTAGAACAAGAACACCAACCCAATCTGCTACTAGAACGAGAACGAGAACAGCTACTCAGACAAGAACGTCTACTCAAACACCTACACAAACAGCTACTAGAACACCTACCCAGACCAACACCCAAACAGCTACACAAACAAGAACATCAACTCAAACACCAACTCAGACAGCTACCCAGACAAGAACAAATACACCTACCGCTACTAGAACAAGAACAAGAACAAGAACACAAACCAGAACACCTACCCAGACTAGAACAGCTACTCAAACAGTAACTCAGACAGCTACTCAATCAGCTACACAAACACCTACTAAGACAAGAACAGCTACTGAAACAAGAACAAGAACACAAACACCAACAGCTTCTCAAACACAAACCCCAGGTGTTACACCAACTAAGACACCTACACAGACAGCTACACAAACAAGAACAAATACTCAGACTAGAACATCAACACAAACATCAACACCAACTGTAACGTCTACTGCTACTAGAACACCAACCCAAACAGCTACAGCGTCAAGAACAGCTACTAGAACAGCAACACCTACACATACTAGAACATCTACACAAACCCAAACACCAACTAAAACATCTACACAAACAAGTACAGTTACACAAACCAGAACATCTACAGTAACTAAAACATCAACACAAACCAGAACACCAACTTATACAGCTACAGCATCTAGGACAAAGACACAAACACCAACAAGAACAGCATCTAGAACAGCTACCCAAACTGCAACTGTTACTCAAACAGGCACACAAACCCAAACGCCCACCCAAACAAGAACATCTACGCAAACTCAAACACCTACCCAGACAGCAACGCAGACAAGAACGCAGACAGCTACTCAATCAAGAACACAAACACCAACAGCTACAAGAACTTCTACCCATACATCAACACCTACTAATACAAGAACAGCATCTGTTACTAGAACATCTACCCAAACTAGAACACCTACTCAATCAGCTACCCAAACAAGAACAGCTACTCAAACGAGAACAAAAACAAAAACCAAAACATCTACTAATACACCAACAGCATCTAGAACAGCTACTCAAACTAGAACAGCTTCGGTAACAAAGACAGCCACCCAGACAAGAACATCTACACAAACAGCTACAAATACAGCTACTCAAACAGCTACACAAACCAGAACACAAACACCTACTGCAACTAGAACAGCTACTGAAACAGCTACACCAACAGCAACTAAAACAAGTACTCAAACACCAACCCAAACAGCTACACCTACAAAAACGAGAACAGCTACACAGACAAAAACGTCTACGCAGACAGCTACTAATACTAAAACAGCTACTCAAACAGCTACCAAGACCAAGACAGCTACCCAAACACCAACAGCTACTCAAACTAGAACATCAACGCAAACATCTACTAATACAAGCACCCCTACACAAACAGCGACAGTTACAAGAACAGCTACCCAAACAAAAACATCAACTCAGACTAGAACAAGAACAAATACACCAACTTTAACTAGAACATCTACTCAGACTAGAACAAGAACACAAACGCCTACAAATACAAGAACAGCTACACAGACTCAAACACCTACACAAACATCAACTTCAACTCAAACACCGACTCAGACAAGAACAGCTACTCAAACTCACACTCAGACAAGAACAAGAACACAAACAAGAACATCAACACAAACTCCTACAAGAACTCAAACACCAACCCAAACTCGTACTAGAACACAAACTCGTACAAGAACACAAACACCTACCCAAACTCGTACTAGAACACAAACAAAAACATCAACTCAAACACCAACACAAACTCAAACACCTACACAGACAAGAACAGCTACACAAACCCATACCCAAACAAGAACAGCTACACAAACCCAAACACCTACACAAACCAGTACTAATACCAACACCTCGACTCAAACAAGAACAAGAACACAAACACCAACAAGATCTCAAACACCTACTTCTACTAGAACATCA
>Ga0196899_1000919_pt1 | contig 14923 bp, 14 predicted proteins | sample VirMetDEL_Sep_01_FD_169095 | JGI IMG/M metagenome (GOLD analysis project Ga0196899, IMG submission 169095) | Aqueous microbial communities from the Delaware River and Bay under freshwater to marine salinity gradient to study organic matter... | ecosystem: Environmental > Aquatic > Marine >... | reverse complement strand
GAGCATTACCGCTTGTATAGTCGATACGTGGGAGGTTGTCAAGGACACCAGCTTTACTTGTAGAGCCACCAGACTCTAAGTAGTCAGTGGCTACTAACCCGTATTCAAGCTGAGGGTGCTGTACAAAAATGTGCTGAGGGATAGTGTGAGTTAAGGGCAATATGCTTCCGTCACTCTCAGCGAGATAGATATAACAAGAGTCAAAAGCGTTGCCATCGCGTCTTGTTATAGAGCAACGATAAAATCCGTTGCCTGCACTTTCTATCTGACCCGAAACCCATACAGAAGAAGCAGTACCTACCTGTCCGTTTTTAATGTCAAAATAAACATTACCTGTATTACCCAGATTTAGACGAATCCAGTTTGTGGTACCAGCTTTTAGGTACACAGAAAAAGTAGAAACTTTCGAACCGAGTGGCGTTATGGCTGCGTTGTATTGCTCTTGCTGGTTAAGGTTGTTAAACGATGTTTCGGCTGTAGACTCGAGCTTCCAGGCGTTAGTGGTTCCGTCATATCCAGCATAGCCAGATGTAACAGTAGCGTTGTTCTTTACCCAGCCACCTGAAGCGCCAGTAATAGAAAAATCGCCTGAGTTAATTAGTGCGTTCTCTCTGTACTTCTCAACCAACCCGTCCTTGTTTATTCTCGTAGCAGCGATGTCTGCCCCACGAGAAAAGTCAAACTCACGAGGGAGGTACTTACCAGAGGTGTCCCCTACAGCATACCCTAGTATATTACCGTCTTTTGCCGCCCAGTTGCCTCCACCGAGCTCTAGTGATGCTTTACTCATAAATTGTATAATTTAATGCTGTTGACGCAGCCATGGTTGCAAAAGAGTTGTAGCTAGGAGCCCCAGTAATGATCTCTGCGTCGTTGTTAGATAAAGCTGTTGTAAACAACATTGCTTGGGATACTTCGTGACCGCTTTGTTCTGCAGCACCAGTTCTATACAGGTTCATTTTACCAAAGTGATCCTGAGCAGTAATTGTTTTTGTATCGTACAGCTCACCGTTTATAAAGACGTCCATCGTAGTGTCATCCATCCTAGCCAGAACCTTGAACGAATCGCCTATGTTTAGAGTTTTAGATGTTGAGTTTGTAGAGGTCCCGCCGACTCTATGTTGAACGAGAAAATTATATGCGGAGCTAGTTGTGCCAGAACCGAAAAAAAGTAATCTATTATTATCGTCAGTTCTTAGCTGAAAGAAGCTTAGCTGAGTAATGTCTGGCGCAAGGTGCTTCCCCTCAAAGAATACAGAGCACGTAGTCCCCATCGTAATCCCATGCTCTAGCTCTCCCGTTACATCTTGATTCCTCGTAGCGCTGGCACCGTAAGTAGGGATGTAAGAGGTAGTGAATTCATTTGCTTCAAGCTGAGCACCGTAGATAAAAACCCCGTTGGTCCCGTCCCCATCAAAGTCGCTAATTTCAGTTCCGTCAATACCAGTCGAAAGACTGACAAACAACTGACCAACAGTAGTGGATTGGCTTGGATCAAAAGAGGCACTACATCTGTACCAATCGTTGCCAAAAGATTCAATCTTTGCGCTGTTTGCTACGTACTGGTTAGAACCTGAAACTTCATTTTCTACAGACCCGTCGTTTAGGTTAAACATGACAAAACCGTTTCCAGGATTTCTCATCCTGAGAGCGATGTAGTCATGACCAGCGGCTTTTGCAAACACACTGAACGTGTGAACACCAGATAACCCAGTGAAATTCTTGCCGATACTTCTATTTCCACCCGTGCCATTATCAGGAATTAACTTGGCGGCATTTATCAAACCCTCTGGAGAAGTCGTGGCGTTATATGTGACGGAGGCATCTTGAGCTGCCCAATAATCATTAAAGTACTCGCTATGAATAAGCTTATTCGTACTCTGCAGCTCCATCAACAGAGCTGGGCATCCACCACCAGTATAGTTAAAGCGTGGTTCGTTTTCGAGCACACCAGCAGTAGCCGTAGTATCACCTGTTTTAATATAGTCTGAGGCAGCTAATCCTATTTCAAGCTGGAAATTTTGAATGAAGAAATAGTCCCCGATTGTTTGATCGTTGATTGTTGCTCCTCCGCTACCCATGAACACAACGACTCTATCAGCCGTATTTGTTGACGGAACTTCGACTGACATGGAGAGTCTAAACCAGCCCCCTCCAAAGCTCTCGGAATGTGCGGAAATAACATTCCCAGTTGTAGAAATCACACTGCCATCTGACAGATCGAAAAATGCTCTACTGTTGAATTTAGTATTGGGATCTGAAGTTAAATACTCATTTAAAGAAAGACGCAGACTCTGTGTGCCTGACACGTTGTTTCCAGCCTTAGCAAAAATACTAATTGTTTTCAGGCCATCTACGGTTACGTCTTGATATATAGAGTTAGAACTAGCGCCAGTAGATGTAGCCTCAAGCTTATATGCATCAGCGCTGGAATCGTATCCGATTTGACCGCCAGTCACAGATGTGTTTACTTTTGCCCAGCCTCCAGATCCAGTCCCAACATCGAAACTGCCTGAATGCTTAAGCAGATTCTCCCTCCCTTTCTCAATGTACCCGTCCTTACCGATACGCGTAGCTGTAAGGTCAGTGCCTCTTTCGAAGTAGAAGTCAGCGGGGAGCTTATCTACTTCTACTACAGAAACATTATCTATGTCTACATCTACAGCAGAATTCGTGTTGTAACGACCGATAGTAAGTGTAGTTCCACCCGAGGTAAAATAAAAGACGTAAGATCCAGAGGTTGTAATATACCCGACGTCACCAGACCCGTCTTGAATCTTAATCGCGTAGTCTGCAGCATTGATATTTACAGTGGCATCAATAGACAATCTATAGTGCTTACCCACGGTAAACACATTGGTTTGATTGAGGTTAGACCAAACACCAGTTGTACTTATAATATGACCCTTGCCACCAGAGATAGTGGACTCACCAACTTTGATCCAGTCGCTGTCAGCATCAAAGCCGCCGTTTGTTACAAGTTCACCACTAACAGTGTTTGGGTGTGGCTTCAGGCTGAAAACTTTGCCGTCCTTACCAGCTGCCCCTCCAGCTAATAATACTAGTGATGCGTCATCGTAAAAGCTCATTGTTATTACGCTCTGTATGCCAGCACTGTTCCTGACGTTAAGTCAACGCTTTTGAAGGGTCCGTAAATCGTTACCCCAGTTGGCACCGTCACTGAAGCGAGAGCGTCGCCCTCACTAACAGTAACAGAAACCACGGCCTGAGATAAAGCTTGAATGGCCACAAAATCGCCCTCAAGGTTTGCTGCGTTTCCAGTTAAGTATTCAAAACCGTTCTGTCCGAACGCCGCCCGTTGGAAATTACCCGGGACGTTTAAATTTGCTTTGGCCATTTGTATCTTAGTTTAATCTTTGTTCTAATTGTTTGAGGACTTCCATGCCCTCGTCAGTTTTAAACCACTTTGCAAGAGCGGTGTATGGGTGAGCATCGAAAGGCACTGTCATAAGTGTACGCCCTGTAGATGCCCATGAGAAGTAGCGATTGTCTGCGCTGAGCTCAATGATACGAGCTTCAGTAGCCTTAATCGCAGTATTGCGAAGCTGGATGTTTTCATCCTGAGCGAGCTCAATAAACAATGATGGCTTATTTCTAGCAAACACAAGAAGATCTCTCTTCAATTCTTTGCTGCCCATCTTGTTAACTGCGCTACCGATCTCAGCTCTCATGACAGCTTCAGCTGTGTCGATATCCAAGCTATTCGCGATGTTCATAGCCTCGAGCTGGGTCTCGATAGTGTCGACCTCAACCTTAGCCTCAACGTTTGCGTCAAACTCTTCGTATACTCTATCTTTATATGGGTGGTAAAGCGAGAGAAGCTTCTGAAGTGTTTGGAGGTTTCTTGGAACTACGAGAGTTCCGTTTTTAAACACTACGTGAGCCATCTGCTTTTGACCTTCCATCTCATCAACGAAGACTGTTCTTTGGTTTCTAGTGTAAAGAAGCTCTCTTTCGTAGCCCTTATCTTCATCAAACCAGAACAGACCTCTACACTTAAGCCTAAATGTTAGAGGTGTTTTACCTCCCTTTAGATAGTAAATCCTATCTTTAATTTCCCAAGTGTTAGTAGGTTTTTCTTCAATAATCTCTGGAGCTGTATTAATTGTTTGCTCCTCGACGATAGGTGCAGCCTCTTTTTTAGGCGCGGCCTTACGCGTAGTCTTACGCGCGGTAGTTTTAGTTTCAGACATGATATAATAAAATTGTATAAAATAAAACAAGGCAGGGACCGAGGTCCCCGCCGAGTTTCATAAGGGTTATTATCCCTGCACCAACATGAAGTTGTTAGCACCCTGCACAACCAAGCAGCGCTCAGTCAAGAAGTGCATCTCCATAGCGTCGAGATCAGAAGTAGCAGCTCCAACAGAACCAGTGGTCCAAGTCTTGAAGCGGCGATCTTCCATCTGAGAAGCTCTGTAGCGAACGTGCAAGAATGGACGACGCAAGTTGCGACCCAAAGTCTGATCGTACACAGATGAGGTACCAGCTGGCACGAACACGCCACCGATCTTACCGATACCAGCAGCAGTAGGTGTCGCGGCATCGAGGTTAGAACCGCGACCAGTTATGTCATTCAAGTATTTCCAGTCAGTCTTGTAGAAGTCGTAAGAACCTCTGCGGAAACCAGTGAAGCCCAAGTTCAACGCCATGTCAGCATCGTTGTCAAACACACCGTAAGAAGTACCGCCAGTACCGTAAGAGTTCAAACCTGCGAGCATATCGTCCACGCCGAGGTTCTCGTCACGGTTCAAGAACATCATGTACTCTTCGATAGCACCTTGCTTGTCGAACTCCTTGATGATCAAGTCAAAGTCGTCCAAGTCGGTAGGAGAAGAGTTGAAAGTCACGTTGCCGCGATCTTGGATAGCAGCGAAGAGGCCTTCAGTACCTTCCTTACCAGCAGTCTCAGCAGCAGAGCTAGCTGCAGCTTTTTCAGCTTCAACCAAGGTCATCTCGCAGTAGTCAGTGAAACGAGCACGGGTATCACCAGCGGCCTTCAAGTACCACAAGTAACCGTTTTGTCCCTCTTCACCAGACACCTCAACCCAGCCAATTTGAGACGCATCAGAACCAGACACTTCGTACAAGTCCTTCATAATGATAGGCTTGTTGGTCAAAGTGTTGAACGAAGGCTCGTTAGCAGATCCGCGACCAGCAGTACCTTTACCGTACTCAGAACCAAACACGAACAACTGGACAGCCACGGTTCCAGTGGAACCAAGGCCAACAGCCAAGCTAGCCGCTGAGTAAGACTCGATAGTTATAGCAGAGCTAGACACACCAGACACATAGCCCTTGTCAGTACCTTCGGCGCTAGACACAACCACCAAGTCACCAACGCGGATACCGTGAGCTCCGGCAGTAGCGGCGTTGCCGTCCATATCGGCAGTGACGTTTACAACGTTAGTTGCAGTGCCAGTAACCATTTCACCAACGTAAGCGAGGTGCAAACGACCCTGCTCAGACCACACGACCTGATCAGAAGCCATAGCCTCTTCTGCGCCGACCATCTCCAAGAAACCACCCAAAGTGCGGTTACCGAAAATCTCAGCTTCTTGTTCAACGAGTTCTGGCAAGTACTGCTGAGCCCAACCCGCGTTAGCGAGGTCAACATAGTTGCCTGTCAAAGTAACCTTCTGTGCAGAAGGAGTAGCGCCTAAGTTGGCGCCATTAAAAATTGCCATTGTTTAAAGTTTAATGGATTAACGTTTTCTTTTTCTTATTTTGAAGTCACGAGCAGAATCCCCTAAAACTTTATACCTAATGCCTCCAACTTCAGTCTCACCGTGAGTCTGACGGGCTTCGGTGTTAACGTTCTTATCTTTAGCAACCTGGTCCTTGATCGCGTCAGCTTTTCCTTGCTCGTAAAAATGCTGAGCGATAGCATCCGCGTTCATGGCTGTAAAAAGACCTTTATGGTAGCCAGCTGCGTCCTGAATCGTATTGTCTTCGCCGACAAACTTGTTAACGAAATTATTCAAGTCACTCTGGGTGGCCTTCACTTCTTGGGCGTTTTTCACGTTGTAGCGGAACGTGTTGTCTCCGATCTTGTATTCGAAACCTTCGAAACCTTCACCAAAGACCTTTTCCGTACGTTGTTGAAACGCTTTTAAGGTTGCTTCAGACAGTTGCTTCTGCTGCTCTGTCTCTTTATTGTAACGGTTGAAAAAGTCCACGGCCTTCTTTTGCTCTGCAGTAAGGTTGTCCGTAGCCTTAATCTCATCGTAGTATTTGGCTTTTTGGTTTTCTAAATACTGGCGGGCTTTAGCTTGCTCTTCTTTAAGCGCGATCTTCTTGCGCTTGATCTCTTTCTCGTCGTCAAGGTCAGCGTCATAACCGAAGGTCTCCTCCAGTAAGAACGCTCTCTCTTCACTACTCAAATGAGGTTTAGTAGCTTTGTAGTACTCGTCCATTAAGTCAGCACCGTCAAGACTACTAACGTCTCGGTTAAGGCGAACATAGTCATTGATGTCACCACCAGTCTCGTTAATAAAGTCAACCAGCTTTTGGATGTTGTCAGGCAAAGTAGGCGCTACAGTCTCTTGAGCCACTGGCTCTTCGACTTTAGGCTCTTCTTTTTTTACATCTCCATCTCCTGGTTGTGCTTCCTCTTGCGGTTGTACTTCCTCTTTGGTTTGATCGGATCCAGCGTCATTAGCATCTGGTCCTTCTTCTTGTACCTCAGTTTCTTCGGCTTCATTAGTTGGTGGTTTTGAAAAATCGACTTTGTACACTTCTTCTGGCTTTTCTTTCATAGACTGAAAGCTTACCTTGACCGTGTTGTCGTCAGTGGTTTCTTGCGCAGTTGTTTCTTGTTCTGCCATAATAAAATAATATAAGATTTATATCATGGGAGGAACCGCTCTGTGTCCGCTCCTCCCGTAACTATATCATTACCTGATGACTCAAACTTTTTAAGTGAATCACCCTTTGTTTGTAATTGTTGTTGATTAAGCTTTTGGTTGAACTCGAACTCAAGTTCCATAAGTTCTTTCTTAACCTCAGCTTCTTGTTGCAGATACTGTATCTTGAGCTGTGTCTTAGTCTGTTCCATCTGGAGTTCAGCCTGAGCCTTAGCTTGGTTCTTTTGCATTTCGGCTTGAGCTGCCACCTGCTGCGCTTGAGCGTTAGCTTGGGCTTGAGTTTGGATGTTCTGCTGTTGAGCCTGTTGATCGCGCTCTGCTTTCTTCTTGCGCTTAACCTTAAGTAATTGGTTAGCTAGCTTGATGTTCTTGATCTCTCTGATGTCGATAGCATCATCAAGATCGATCAACTTTTGGCTTAGAGCTATTTGGATATTGTTCTCAAGCTTAGCAGCTTCTTCCTCGTCTGGCAACAAATCAATAAAGATACCAAAGTCATGCAAGTGAAGAGCACTCATCTCTGTCAACGTGGCGACATTATGAGCGCCTATAGCGCGCACAAACGCATCGCGGGATGGTGAGTATTCGAGTATGTCAGAAACCCTGAGAGAAAGGTTCTCTGCAACTTCTGCGGTGATATACAGCATAGACTGTAATATATGTCTTGTTGCTGTGTTAGAGTTTGCAGCCGCTAGCTTCTGAATACCGACAAGAGCGTTCTTATCTGGCATACTGCCGTCACGAGCCTCGTTGAGACCCGTAACGTCGCGAATCATTTGCAGGTAGTAGTTGTACGTCTGAATAAGAGACTGCATCTTACCACCGCCTGATCCGTTTTGAATCTGCTGGATAGGCACTTTACCTGGGTTCATATCACCGTCACTGGTGAACGACCGGCCGATAACCGAACCAGTCTGGAAGAACATGTTAAGTGCTTCTTGTGGGTTGTAGTTTGTACCGTTGCCGAGGTCGATCTCGGCAAGACCGTCAGCATCGAGGTAAACACCGTCGGGCACCATACGGTTCATAACCTGCTGGAGCTTGAGGTGGGTTAGCTGAATCATGTCAGCAAAACCAGTGATGCGGTTGACCAAAGAATCGATCTTACCCTTGTACATACGAGGTGCGACAATCTGGTAGTTCATCTTGACCGAACCAAAGTCGGACTTAGTACGCATCATGTTAGGTGCCATCCTCCAGCGCAGGAGCGTATCAGTTCCAAGAACTAACACTCCTTCGTAAAGGACTTCAGTAACTTTATCAAGCTTGCTGAACTCACCGGCCAAATCCGCTGGAGGGTTAAAGGTGTCGTCTTTAGGTATAACCTTTTCTCCACCAGCACCGGTTGTCTTGAGCTTGTACACATTGTTCTTATGCGTCTTGTAGTTAAAGTACAGGACGTGAACCTTGTTTCTATCTGAATTGTTGCGTGGGCTAACCGTATCTGAAGAGTTCTCAAGGATGCCTGCGATCTGATCTTCAGTCAAGTCAGGGAACTCTCTAACGAGTTCGTTGATTGGAATCTCTTTAGTCTCACCGACGTAGTATATGTCTTCGAAATATGGAGACTCTGTGTAAGAGTAAATCAAGTTTGCAGGATCGACGTACTTTACTGTAACGCCGTCTGCATAATCAAATGTAGTTTTAGTAGCGCCAATACCTAAGATGGTTAAGTCTTCGAGAACTCTACGTCTAGTAAGGTCATAGTCGCTATGCTCGAGCAGCACGTTAATAGCCTGCTCTTCTGCCAACTCAACGGCCTGCTTGTAGTTGAGCTGCATATGCAACGCTAACTCCTCTTCGGTTGCTGGCAGTTCCTCCTTGTTGTTTTCATAGAGGTTCATGCCGAGCTGAGCTTGAGCAGCGTCGTTAAATTCTTTTGCTTTTATATCACGTAGCAAAGACTCCATATACTCAGTGCGGCGAGCCACACCGTAGTCGTCCTGCGAGAATGCGTTTACTTCATAAGCTCGTTGTGACATACCGTTAACAACGATATCAACAAACTTAGGGATGATAGGAACTGGCTTCCAGTCCAGGTTTAAATAGCTTAAGTCACCATTAATTGATAACTCGTTTTTATATTTTTCGATTGACTGTTCGCCTCGGGCATAAAGCCTAAGCTGGTGAAACTTATTGTATACGCCAGTATACTTAGAGGTCGATCCAGTGAACCACTCTGACTCAATAGCCTTAGCCACCTTAAGCCCATAGTCGTGGCTCATTTTTTCTAGGTCACTAACCGCTTGTGACGGGAAGCTTGTTACAACAGACTCTGCCATATTATGCTTTTAATATTCTTGATGTAGTTCCAGTGTTATTGTATCTCGATATGGTAATGTTAACGGGGGCGCGTTTGGCCTCGGGATTTGGCGCGTACTTCTGTCTATTGCAAGCCATGATGGCTAGACCAGAGCTAATAGAAGCATCATGCTTGGTTCTATTGTTTATATTGAACTTGGCCCAATCGTTCAGGGTTTCATTGAAATACATTGTGCCGTAGCCATCTTCCACCTGACCAACATGGTCGTTGATGTACATTTCGATGGCTGCGGCATGGGCTTGCTTTATGTCTTCGCTGGAGTTAGGAATACCGCCAACCTCCTTCTCGGCTGTTGACAACTTATTCCAAGCCTTATCTGGCCTGTTCATACTAAATCCCCTGTACCCTCTTCGGCGCAGGTAGTACAAAAGCCTTGGCTTGTTGTTCTCCGCAAGTATCGGCATACCATAAAATACAAGTGCCATGAGAACATCTTCAAAGAATATCTCAGCGGTTTGTGGTCTAGCTATATATTCTAAAAAGAAAGTGTTTGCAGGCGCATCCTCCATCGAGAACTTAGTCAAACCGTGCAAAGCTCCTTTCGAACCTTTCTTATCTACTGTACCTGAGATATCGTACGAGTCGCAACCAAACGCTCCGACGTGTTCGTTACCAGGGTACTTTATACCATTTTTGACCACAACGCGGTTCTGCATGGACGCGTTAGGCACCCAGCTTACTTTGAACCTACCATTAGGGTCAGGAGTAAACCTAACCTTAGTATCCTTAATACCGTTCTCCCACTGGAAGTTACCGGTAGTAAGAACAGCAGAGTTCTCGTTACCTTCGTTATAGTCTATCTGCTCGTAAATCTTTACAAGATTAAACAAGCTGTTTTTAGTTTCGTCTCTAAAGGCGTGCTCCTCAGTACGAGGAAACTGCCTGTAAAATTCGTTCAAAGCGTCTTGGTCATCTTTCAAACCTTCAGCTTCGTTCAACCAGTGGTCTACGACTCCATACTCGATCTTATCACCGTGCGGTCCTCGTACTTCACCCTCTGGGTTGTTAAAGACAGGGTGTCCATACTCATCAATGAAACCTTCATAGTTCCACTCCATGGGTATAAACAAAGCGTAAAGCCCAGACTTCGTTTGCCCGTTCTTGTTACGCTTAGTTACGTCAGAATCGTAGTACATATCCTTGAAATTCTGACCTCCCTTATCTAGTGCGTTTGAAGTAGAACCCATCATGCACTTACCGATGATCCTACTACCAAGACGCAAACAAGTCTTAGTTACCCGCCAGTTGTTTTTGATGTTGTCAGGCTTTTCCCACTTACCACTTTCATCGTGGACTAACAAGGAGAGCTTCTCACCATCATAACTATTGTCACCGGTGTTTTTCCAGTCGATCGTAGTGTCGAGACCTTGCATATCGTCAGCCTCCTCGTGTTGACCCATTTTTCGACGGGTGAACTTTTTGGCTGGAACACGGTAAGCAAGCTCTGACTTAGGACGGTCCATACCATCTTGTATCGGCTTGAAAAAGAACGGGTAATTCAAACTTATTGGCACTACCTTATCCGTGAACATCTTTTTTGCGTCACCACCGGATTTAGACAGTATACCAAATCTAGAATCACTTGCAAGAGTAGCTAAATTAACGGTTTCAGCCGAGCTCATGAACGAGAAGCCCGATCGTCTATTCTTGAGATAGCACATGCCGTAGCTTCTTTTATCTGCTTTGCAAGCTTCCCAGAATATAAAGAAGAGCCTGTTCGCTTCGCGGAAGTCAGGAGCGCCGACATCGATCTTGCTCCACTGGAGATACATATAGTAAGACCCAGGTATCCAAGTGGCGACACCATTGTTGCTAAACCAAAACCCTTCTTCTCTACGTCTAAATTCTTCATCGATATATGCGTAGTGTTTTTCTTTAAACTCTTCAGGATATTCGTTCCAATCGAATACTGTCTTAATCTTCTTAAAATCTGGGTTTTCTGGAAACTGCTCCCACTTTTGTTCCGACTTCTTCTTGCTACGGGTGTAAACGGTTTTAGGTGCTAAAGGCAAGGCTATCTTCAAGCCCTGTATCTCTAGCACCTCTCCGATCTGTCCAGTCTTAGATACAACAACAATGTCATTTTCTTTGTTGTAACCGTAAGCCCAGCTCTTGCTTTTATTGAGCCGGTGTAGGGTGTTTGATCTTATAGGTTGGACAACTTTATATAAGCTCTGTTTGTACATTACTTAGATCTACCTTCAGCAAAGCCTTTAAACTTAGGTTTATCTGTAGGTGGTTTCTCTTTTTCCTCAAGGATAGCCTCTTCTTCTTGGATGCGGTTCAGTATTTCAAATGCATCGAAGATAGCAAGCTTCTTAGTCGCCGCAGCGTTCTTAAGCCTATCGGCTGAGATGTCGTCGTCAGAATCAACAATAGCTTCTTTAGCTACCTTAATTAATTCCTCAACGGCTTTATGCCCAGCTTGGATTATACGCTTTTTCGTCTCCTTGATATTCATATTCAATATTAATGTATTTATCCATAACCCTGTAAAGCCTAACTCCATCCACAATGAATTCAAACTCGTCGCCCGGTGAAAAGCCAACAAGCTTACCGACCATAAGTGGTATACCAGAATAACGAATCACACCGACTAGAGGTTTCTCAGCGTCTAACGAGAACCTATCATCATTCTCTATAGGTTGAACGAAGCAGTAGCCTGGCATAGGACTCCAATCTTCACCTGGGTTTCTGTAAAGGAAGACTTGATCTTGCTCTACAAGATACTTATCTTCATTAGCCCAGGCTCTAGAGTTTCGCTCTTTGCCTTTAACATCGTACCAGCGTCTAAACACTTGGTGATGCACCAGGACCTCTTGTCCCTTCCTTATAGGTGTAGCAACACCTATTGGTACTTGAACTACTTCAGCTACACGGTTGACGTACTCATGGTTTGATATCTCGGTATTAATAATAAGGTCCTTGCCTTCCGCAACCTGGACCTTATTATTGTACCTGTCTCCAATAGGAGACACTATGTAGTTAAAAAGGCCTCTCATCAGTACTCCAAATTGTACTCAACTGATATAGCCATATTCTTGTTAAAGTCTTTCCACGGAAGCACCATATCTTCTTTCTTGATGTATATAGAGTACTTGTCGTCTTCCTCTATAATATCACAAATAGTGTGTCCGCCATAGACGCTTTGACCTATTGAGTAATGCATCGAATCGGTCTTGTAGTCTTTACCTATTGTGATCTTCCTGATTACACCATTATTCATCAGGCCAGTTGATGGTTCCGTCCTTGAGGTTCACGTCGTATGTTCCGTACGTGTCATCAAGGGTTTGTTGCAAAAGAGTCACCTTGTCTTGCTCGCCTGCTAAGCGGTGGAGCAACTGGTGTTTAGTTGTTTCAACCTTACCAATTTCAAACTGGATGGCATTGATGTTGTTCACCACCTCTTGCAACTCGGCCAAGTGCTCGTCAGAGATCTTCTCGGCTCGGGGATTTAAGTCAATTGTTTCAGACATATAAAATAAAATTAATTGTTTTTCTTTGTTGACCCACCGAAGAAAAAGTCTACGATGGTATTTACCTTAGCGCTCATGGCTCCGAATACTGTTGAGATAAAACCGATCTCATAATCGCTCAGATCAATAGAGTTTTGAACAAAGTACTGGAACATGACGTATGTGAGAGCAAAGTAAGCTACTGTAAATAGCGTCGCGAGAATTTTCTGAATAATAGCGTCGTCTTGGTAAAGATTTCTAGCGCTGATTCGATCCTCGACTTCTTTTTCGAAAGCTTCTTTTTCGGCGTCGAGTAATACTTTCTTAATTGATAACTTAGCTTCTTCACGTTCTTTATCCGTTGTGATAACGGCGTCGAGGATTTCGTCGGCATTCTCTAATACTTTACCGAACAAGGTTCCGACTAAACCCTTAACCATTACAGCAACCGCCTTTTTTACGCATCCTGTTCTCGACGCGTTGCAGTCTACTAGAAGAGAGAGAAGAGCGGAACTTCATACCCTTATCCATTTGCTGCTCCATTTTGTTTTCCAACTTGTATGCTTTAGCGGCCAGCTTCTTTGCTTTGTTTTTTCTTGGGAATGGCATATTGTTATCTTTTTGGATCTTTGATCATATCATCGATCGCTTTGTTCATTACCTTATCTGTGTAGGACTCGTTCTTATAGAACACGTTTGACTCGGTCATAGGTATATCCTCTTCACCGAGTAAAATGCGGTAGATCCTACTTATTAGAAGATTACACTTAAAGGATGTTTTGTAAATAGAGTACATGATCGTGGTTCGGTTACGATGTCTCCACACGTCTATCCAGCCATCCTTACGCAGTCTCTCCCATCTCTGCTTATCCCAAGAGTACGCATATACGCCGTTGATAAAATCGTCGCGTGTAAAGCGCTCTAAAGAGCTCAGATATATTAATAGCTCGAGGTCAGCATCCTTAAGATTGTTCTGCTTACAAGCCCATTTGCGAACGAGTCTGTAATACTTGAACAACTGAGCCTCTTTGATATCGTCAACAGTCATCGACCATCGCAATGTCTCTTATTCGAATAACTCTATATAGATCGCCGTCATAAGTAATGCTGTGACCAGCATGACGATCATACCAGACAATATCACCATCCTTTACATATTCAAATCCTTCTGATATAGATACAACCTCTCCATTTACGTAGCGGCCCTCTGTATCCGTATGATCAGTGATAAGCAAGCCCCCAACTTTCTTGGGAGCCTGCTTCACTGCTTTAATTAATACGTAATCATTTATCGCTTTCATCGACTCTGATATTTGAGATTACACAGTCTGCAGACATGATAGTCAATGCTACACTTACGGCGTTCTTCAGGGCCGTCTTAGTAACTAGCACTGGATCTACGATGCCATCTGTAACCATGTCAACCTCCTCGCCTGTCACCACGTTCACTCCGATCCCACGGGTATCGGGTAAACCATCTAAACTCCTACCTGCGTTGCTCATGATGGTATTGAACGGAGCTCTCATAGCTGAGCATAAAATCTCCATACCTGCATTGCGTACAGTAAGCTCTTTTGAAGCGTTAAGCAAAGCCACGCCGCCGCCAGGTACGATACCTTCTTTAAGTGCAGCTTTAGTAGCGTATATCGCATCTTCAACCCTATCCTTCTTTTCTTTTAAAGCAACCTTGGAGCCAGCACCAACGCGAACAACCCCAACGCTACCAGAAAGAGTAGCCAATCGCTGCTCGAGTTTTGTCTTAATGAATCCATTTTTCTCGTTTGCAATTTTACCGTTAAGCTCGTCTATACGCCCTTCAAGTTCGGGTGTCATGTCTTCGAGCGTGAGCACTGTTGTTTTGTCGTCAGTAACCGCTGATACGGCTCTTCCTAAGTGTTCAACTGACATAAGATCTAAGTCGTCGCCAAGCTCCTCGTTGAGTACTGTAGCACCAGTCAAGATAGCTAAGTCTTCCATAGCATCTGTCCTAGTCGGCCCAAACCCTGGAGGTTCGATGATGTTGACCTTAATGTTACCTTTTACCTTGTTCATGAGCAGGGCACTCTTTACTTGCTGAGACACCGGCGCTACAATAAGTAATGACTTGTTCCCTTTAACAACAAACTCAAGGATACTCTGTATCTTTCGGATGTTAGGAATCTCAGATGAGCAGCACAGCACATACGGGTGTTCTAGCTCAGCTAAGTGCTTTTCAGTATTAGTAACAAAGTGTGGGGATGTAAGGCCGCAGTCTATCT
>Ga0196899_1000911_pt1 | contig 15008 bp, 23 predicted proteins | sample VirMetDEL_Sep_01_FD_169095 | JGI IMG/M metagenome (GOLD analysis project Ga0196899, IMG submission 169095) | Aqueous microbial communities from the Delaware River and Bay under freshwater to marine salinity gradient to study organic matter... | ecosystem: Environmental > Aquatic > Marine >... | reverse complement strand
GAGAAGCACACAAGTACACTATGACAACGGAAAAGATTACGATGTAATAGACGTTATAAATGATTTTAACCTTAATTTTAGCAGAGGTAACATACTAAAGTATATTTGCAGAGCTGGAAAGAAAAAGGATGAGTTACAAGACTTATTAAAGGCAAAAGACTATTTAGAGAGAGAAATAGAAAGAATAAGGGAAGCAACATAGCTTCTCTTTTTTTATTTAAAATGTTAAAGAAATGTTAAAATCTGTTAACATAGTTGTTTATAAAGTTTATTATTTGTAGATTTGATTATTATTAATTAAAACAAAACAAGATGAAAAAATTACAAACATTAGTATTGATTTTAGCACCAAGCTATTTTGTAGCAAGAATGTTATTAGGTTTAATCTTTAACGTATAATTATGAAGAAGATACTTACAAGATTCGGGGAGTTCTTATTTGGACTTGCAATGATTATGGTAGTCGCTTATATGACATTATGGTTTATATCAATGGTATTAATATTATTTAACAGTTAAAACAAAAACAAATGGAAGAAACATTAGAAATGATTAGAGCTTATGCTAAAGGTAAAGATGATTGGTGGATTGTAAGACAATTAGAGATACTGGAAGTGCAAATAAAGATAGAGGTAAACAATGCAGAAATAAGAACTTTAAAAGGAATAAGAGATGAATTTAATTAAGGTTATAAAAACAATAGAACCAGAGTACAAGAATACAAACCAATTTATTAATCCTTTACCAAATGAAGTAGAACTGCAATTAGATAATGAAGATTATTTAATAGAAGTAAGTTTAAAAGAAGGTGTATTAGAAACTAACTTTTGGCAAGGAGAAGAAGAATATAATGCATCAGATGATGAGATAAACTTTATTTACAATTATCTTGAACAATTACTTTTAAATAAGATAGAAGAAACAAAAGAATACTATAATCAAAATAGTTACAATTATCAAATATTTAACAATTAAAACAAAAACAAATGAACACACAAGAAATTAAAAGAGGAGAGTACAATGCTTATTATCCAATAAGTCAATTAAAAATGGCATCAGTAAATAGAGATACTGTTATTAAACACGCAGAAAACTTTAAATCAAAACTAAACGAATATGGTTGGATGATGCCAATTGTTGTATCTTCAAAAGGAGATGTTATAGAAGGACATCACAGAATTGAATCAGCTAAACTTTTAAAGCAAAAAACAATACCAGCTTATATTGTTGAGTGGGTAGATACTCAAAATAAATCAAAACATTTAAACTCAATAATTAGTTTAAATAATGGTAATAAGGCTTGGAATACTTTAGATTATTTAAAAGCATATTCAACAGATTCAAAAGATTATAATATAGTTTATGATGTTTATTTAAAAAATTCTAACAATATATCAGTTGGTAATGTTGTTAATTTGTTTTTTTGGAATACAAGAAAGTCTTTTAAAAAAGGTTCTTCTGTTATAAAAGATTATAAATTTTCTTCATATTTAATAGGGCAAATATCAAAACTTGTTAGTAAATATGACAAAAAAAATATACAAGCATATTGTGTAAGGGAGATGATTGATATTGCATTTACTAAAGCATACAAAGACTATAAGGCTCTTAATTTTTTATTTAAGGAATATGCAAAATTGGCAAAAGTAAATTCTCCAGCAGCTACATCAATATCAAGATTCAGACCATTAATGGAATCATTATTAACAGAATTTAACTTAACAAGAAAATGCTAATAACAAACGAAGATAATATGGAACTAATGGCAAGGTATGAGGATAATCATTTTGACTTGGCAATAGTAGACCCTCCTTATGGTATAGGTATTGATGGGCAAAAAGAAAGTAAAAAAGGTAAAAAATCTGATAGAAAATATCATAAACAAAAACAATGGGATAGCGCAATACCAAACAAAGAGTATTTTAAGGAATTGCAAAGGGTTTCTAAAAACCAAATTATATGGGGTGCAAATTATTTTGTAGAACACTTGTCGAAAGGAACAAAAGGGTGGATAGTTTGGTTCAAAGGTCAAATTGGTTTAACAATGAGTGATTGTGAGTTAGCGTATAGTAGTTTTCAAAGAGCAACAAGAGTAGTAAACATAAATAGAGTAGATTTATTGAAACAAAAAACAATACACCCAACAGAAAAACCCATACGACTTTATCAATGGTTATTAGATAATTATGCAGAAAAAGGCGATAAGATTTTAGACACTCACTTGGGTTCAGGTTCTATTGCTATTGCTTGTCATAATTTAGGTTATGATTTAACTGCTTGTGAATTAGATAAAGAGTACTTTGATGCAGCAATGAAAAGAATAAACGAACACAAACAACAAATAAGAATGTTTTAATATGGAATTAACAGAAAAGAAACTAGAAAAAATTAGTGGAGCAATACTAAGCTCATTTATAAACCTACACTTATTAGAAGATGCAGAGAAGATAGGTTTGTTTAGACAACGAGTAAGAAACAACATTAGACGTACTATAAGCGATTTAAAAGAGATAGAGATAAACTACTATAACAAGATAGAAGAAGTTGATGAGAAAGAGCTAGGAGATAAACTAACTGCAAACAAACTAATTTTTCTTGATTGGGTGTTAAACAAGTTTGACTTTAATGACTTTTGTAAGATACAAGAAGTATGTTTAGCATACGAAGCAGACAAAGAAAGAATAACACAAGTAACAGATGAAGTATTAATTAATAACGGAGCAGAACAAATAGATGAGTAGATATAATTACAACAGACAAGCAGCAGAAGAATTAGTAAATGATTTTTGTGAGATAACAAAACTAAACATATATGATAATTCACGTTCAAATGATAAAGCATCCTTTAGAGCATTACTATACAAAGTATTAAATGAAATAAACGGAATGAATGATAGAATGATATCAGACTGGTTTGCTGAAAAAGGTGTAAAAAGAAATAGGTCAAGCATATTTCACGCATTAAAAAAGATAGACGTATATTACGATAGCTTTACAAGATTTAGAAATGTTTACGATATTTATTTCAATGACAAGAAAGAAGAAACAATAAGAAAAGAAAGAGCAAGAATAGAGCGTTTAAAGAAGAAAACAAAGTCTATTAAGCAAATCATATTAAACAGAGAAAAAGATAGCTTAGCGTTCTTAATAGATACTATACCAGACAATAAAAGAGATGAGATTTATGAGATGGTAAACCTAAGAGTAAAATCTTGGCAATGGAAAAGCAAAGATAAATGTGAAGTAATAGAGTGTAGTACATCAATGGAAGGTATGAGCTGGTAATACAACTGATTTGTACAAGAATAGTTGCGATAGAAAGCAACAAATTAATAAATAAACATTAACCAAGAAGTTATATAAAACTTCGCAAATAAGCCATAACAAGCAATTAGTTTTGTACGTTGTTATGCACTGTAAATTATGACAACAAATGACTTTATAAAAAAACTACAAAGCATAAGCGAGGACAAACGCAAGTTGCCTTTAAAAATAACTTGCCCTAATGGATTAGAAGTTGAGCCTCAAATAAAGATGGGAACTGATGATGAAACAATATTTGGCAACGTTATAAAAATGTATATAACTTATTAATTTATTGTGCCTAACAGTTGTACAAGGCACGTTTTAATGTGCTTTGTGCTTAGTTGTAAAAATAATTGTGTAAATTTTGTAAAATGTCATATTTTTTTTATTATATAATTATATGTTTATTTAGCATCTATTAAATCTTAAGTATGCATTCATACCTAAACATTGAGAGATAATCAAATAAAAATATATTTCTATGTACTGAGGGTAACTATACCCTTTTTAAAAGTGTTAATAAAATTACAATAACACACTACAAAATACCAGTTATTTTTATTATATTGTTGCAAATATATAACTATGTTAGAGAAGATATTTGAATCTCATAATAAGTGGATAAACACCACATTAAAGTTTGGATGCAATAGAGAAGAAGCAGAGGATATTGTTTCTAATATGTATCTTGTTATTGGCAAGATGCTTAAAAAAGGATTAGATATAACTTATGGAGATGAAGTAAATTATTACTACATTTACCTCACATTAAGAACATCTTTTCTACAAATGAAAAACAGACAAAAGAAACAAAACAAGATATCACTAGACTTAGTACTTGATTTAGAATCTGGAGAGTATATTGATTTTAATGATGCAAATGATTCTGTTGAACAAGAGCTGAGTAAATTACATTGGTACGATAGAAAGATTTATAATCTTATACAAGATGAATATAGTATAACAGAACTATCAAAGAAAACAAATATTACATATCATTCATTGTATAATACATACAGAAAGGTAAAAGATAGATTAAAAGAAAAATTAAAAGAATGAAACTAGGAGACTTAATTGAAAGAATAACATACTATACTGGAATCAAATGGCTATGGAAAAAACTATATCCAGATTGTAAGTGTAAAGAAAGACAAGAACAATTAAATGATATTGAACTATGGTAGAAGGTAAATACAAGATACTAAATTTATATGCTTGTTTAGGTGGTAATCGATACAAGTGGAATGAAGTAAAAGAAGATATAGAGGTAACTGCTGTTGAATGGGATGAAGAACTTGCAAGGTTATACCAAGAAAGATTCCCAAATGATAAAGTTATAGTTGCAGATGCACATAAGTATTTATTAGACCATTATAAAGAATTTGATTTTATATGGAGTTCTCCTCCTTGTCCAACACATAGTAAAATAAATCAAACACAATATACAAGAGAGTGCTGGACACCAAGATACCCAGATATGAAATTATATCAAGAAATTATATTTTTAGATATGTTTTTTAAAGGTAAATATGTTATTGAAAATGTTGTGCCATACTATGAGCCTTTAATTAAAGCTAATAAAAGAGGTAGGCATTTATATTGGACTAACTTTAATTTACCCAATGTTTTAAGTAATAGAGAACAACCTAAAATTAGCAGGGGATTAAATGAAACTAAAAAGTTATGCAAATTTCACGATTATGATTTTTATAGATATAAAGGAAAACAATCAAAGCAAAAGATTGCAAGAAACCTAGTGGATTACGAAGCTGGTAAAACTATCTTTGAAACTTTACTAGGAATAGAAAAACAAAACAATACAAATCAAATAAAAATGTTTTAAAATGGTAGAAGATAAAATTATTTGGCAAGGTGTAAAAGAAAGAACAACATCAACAATGTCAAATGAAGATTTTAAAATAATGTGTAAACTACATTCAAAGTATTTTAATCATAAATATAGTGAGCCTTGCACTTGTAATAAAAGAATGTTAAGACAATGGATTGAACAATTAAATAATAAATTAATATAAGATATGATAACAAATGATGAATACTTTAAAATTGGAATACAATTATTCAAAGTAGCAATAGTATGTTTTTCAGTAGGAGTTTTTGTAGGATGGCTAATTTTTAAATAAATAGATATGGAAGAATTAACTGGAGATTGGTATTTAAGAGAAAAGTTCTTTGGAGGATATGATGTTTATGTTGAAGTAAAACGTATTTCTTTTCCTCATAAATTTTATAGAAAAATGAAACAAGGAGAAGATATTGAGATATATAAATTAAATAATAAGATATGTACAGAAAGAAACTAATACAAAAACTACAACAACTGGTTGATAAACTACCAGTATCAGATAAAAGAAAAGAAGTGAAGCAAGACTTAATAGATTTAAAACTAAGCAAGACAGATTATCACTTTATAACACTAAAAGATAAATATAAAGATGAAGAATAAATCAACAACATTACTTGGATTGATTACCTTTTTTTTAGTTGCATCCTTAATAGCTTTTTCAATTATACTAACAGTAATAGCAGTAAATAAATAAATTTAAAGCCTAGCAGTAAAATGTTAGGTTTTTTTTATTATATAATTATATGAATAATCAATTTATTTCAAATGTCAGAAAATAAAAGAGGTGGTAAAAGAGAAGGTGCTGGTCGTAAAAGTAAATCAGAAGAAGTGCAAATGATTGAACGATTATCTCCATTAGAGCCAAAAGCATTTAAAGCACTTGAGAAAGGAGTTGAAGAAGGTAATTTTAAATACGTTCAAATGTTCTATAATTATTATGCTGGTAAACCAAAAGAAACAAAAGATATATCTATAACATCAGAGCAACCTTTATTTGATTTAGATTAGTGTTTCAAGTTACAACTGCAATAAGGAAACTTTACAAGTTAAAGAAACGTAAGAAGGTAATTCAAGGTGGTACATCAGCTGGTAAAACATTTGGTATATTGCCTATACTTATTGATAGATGTATAAGAACACCTATGCTTGAAACAAGTGTAGTATCTGAATCTATACCGCATTTGCGTCGCGGGGCAATGAAGGACTTTCTAAAAATTATGGTAGCAACCAATAGGTTTAGAGATAATCAATGGAATAGGTCTGCTTTAAAATACACTTTTACAAATGGTAGTTACATAGAGTTCTTTAGTGTAGAACAACCAGACAAACTAAGAGGAGCAAGAAGAAACGTATTGTATGTGAATGAAGCAAACAATGTACCCTTTGAAGCATACACACAACTAAGCATAAGAACAAGTGGAGATATATGGATTGACTTTAATCCAACTGCTAATTTTTGGGCACATAAAGAAGTTGTAGGCAACGATGATGCAGACTTTATTACATTAACATACAAAGACAATGAAGCGTTACCAGAAACGATTGTAAGAGATATAGAGAGTGCAAAAGATAAAGCAAAGGATTCAGAGTATTGGAGTAACTGGTGGAAAGTATATGGGCTTGGTCAAATAGGAAGTTTAGAGGGTGTATGTATTCCAGATTGGAAAGAAATAACACTACCAGCAGAAGCAAGGTTATTATGCTACGGAATGGACTTTGGCTATAGTGCAGACCCATCAACATTAATAGCTTTATACAAATACAATGATGCTTATATTTTTGACGAGGTAATATATCAAAAGAAATTACTAAACATAGATATCTCAAATCTATTAAAGCAAAACAATATACAAGAGATAATATATGCAGATAGTGCAGAGCCAAAATCAATAGCAGAGCTAAAGAGTTACAGACATAAGATACTACCTTGTACAAAGGGTAAAGATTCAATTGTATATGGTATAAACTTAATAAACCAAAACAAAATATTTGTAACAAGCACAAGCAAGAATCTTATTAAAGAATTGCAGTCTTATACTTGGATGAAAGACAGAGAAGGTAACACTATTAATAAACCAATTGATGCTTTTAACCATTGTATAGATGCAGCACGTTATGCAATATCTTCTCAGTTAAAGAATCCAAATGCTGGTAAATACTTTATAAGATAGATGAATAATTTACAGATGATTGCAATTGTAGAGTGCTTTATACATCACAGAACTGGAAAGCAAGTAAGAATTGCAAAGCCAACAAAACCTCAACATTATTTACTACTTACAAAAGCATATGAAAATTGTAAGGGTTTTTTCATAAAACATTAACAAAAAAGTATTATATAATTATGAAGATAGAAATAAACGTACCAACATCATTAAACGAGATTACTTTAGAACAATATCAGAAGTTTTTAAAAGTAGCACAAGAGAATCAAGAAGGTAGCTTTTTAAATGCAAAGATGATAGAAATCTTTTGTGGTATTCCTTTATCTGATAGTTATAAATTAAAGATGTCAAGTGTTGAAGCAATAGTAGATATCTTAACAGAGATGTTAAATCAAACACCAACACACATAGACAAGTTTACATTAAATGGTATTCAGTATGGTTTTATACCAGACTTAGATGAAATGTCTTTAGGAGAGTATGTAGACTTAGATGGTAATGCATCTGATTGGCAGAAAATGCATATAGCAATGAACGTATTATACAGACCAATTGTAACAAGTAAAGCTGGTAAATATAATATAGAAGAATACACTGCTAATGATTCAGAGAAAATGAAAGCTATGCCATTGGGTGCAGCAATAGGTAGTCTTTTTTTTTTCTACAATTTAGGGATAGAGTTATCGAAGCATACGATTCTTTATTCCAGCAATCAAGCAGAGATGGAGATTATTCAAGAGCAGCTAATTTCTCAACAAAATGGGGATGGTACTCATCAATTTTTAGTCTCGCTGGAGGAGATGTTAGAAAACTTGAAGATATCACTAAATTAAATATACATCAATGTTTTACCTTTTTATCATTCACAAAAGAAAAAGCAGAGATTGAAGCACAACAAATTAAAAGTAAATTTTAGATGAAAGGATTTTATCAAGTAACGGAAACAATAAAGAATCAATTACTATCAGATGTAAATGTAAATACAGTTACTACTGGAGACATAACAAAGATTGATTTAAGCAAACAAACTATATTTCCTTTATCACACATCATAGTAAATAATGTAAATAACGAAGATAATGTTTTACGTTTTAACCTATCTGTTTTGTCTATGGATATTGTTGATGTTTCGAAAGAAGCAGTAGTTGATATTTTTAGAGGTAACGACAACGAACAAGATATACTTAACACACAATTAGCAGTTCTTAATAAACTAGCACAAGTATTAAGAGGAGGCACACTACATCAAGATTTATATCAATTAGATGGCACACCAAGTTTAGAGCCTTTCTATGATAGGTTTGAAAATGAAATGGCTGGTTGGGCAATGACATTTGATGTACTTGTAAACAACGATATTGATATATGTTAAAGAACGTACAACAAGAGCTAAACAGATTTGCTAAGTATGTTATTCAACAATCAAGAACAAATCTAACAAAGGGTAAAAAGAATAGTTCTAAGGCACTTTATAATAGTTTAGACTATGACTTAAACGTAAGTCCAAATAGTTTCTCTATGAGCTTTCTAATGGAAGATTATGGTATATTTCAAGACAAGGGTGTAAGTGGTATAAAAAAGAAATACAATACACCTTATAGTTATACAAACAAGATGCCACCTCCAAGTAAAATGGATAAATGGATTGTAAGAAAAGGTTTAAAAGGTGTAAGAGGTAAAGATGGTAAATTCATATCAAGAAAGTCTTTACAATTTATGATAGCAAGAAGTATTTACAATAATGGTATAAAGCCAAGTTTGTTTTTTACAAAACCATTTGAGAAAGCATTTAAAAACTTAGACAAAGACATAATAGAAGCATACAAATTAGATGTTGAAGAACTACTAAAATTTACAACAAATGGGAATAATTAATACAAGAAGTCCACACTTTTTATCTGTATCAGATACTGACTTAGCAACTGCTACTTTAGATATTGAGATTTATACTGGAAATGAAACAACTGGATATAGTGGTACACCTCAATATAGTTTAAGTAAAAAGATAATACTAAACACAACTAAAATATCTTTTGAAATATCAGAACTTATAAGAGACTATTTAGATATAACTTTTGAAGGAGATTATGAATCCTCTGCTGAACAATTTTGTAAATGGGTAAGAACAACGCTTACTGCATTTGATGGTAATGGCATACAATTATCACAAGCAATAAGCACAGATTTAGCCTTTGAGAGTTATGGCTATTTTGAAGATGGTGCAAACTATTCTTTTGAATATGAAGGCTTGTTAATGAGTAATAGTGAAATGTTTATAGAATCTGGAGATGAGATAAAGATACCAATTCAAACAGATAGAACTGTAACAGTTAGATTTTATGATTCAGATAATGGTCTTTTAAATACAGAAACCTTTTCTTTATCAGACCAATCACAAGATAAAGTAGTTTATGCATCTTATACTGATGACCAAGCTGCAAAAGCAACCATTCAATATACTGGAGATTCTGGTTCAGAAACATCAACTATAAAAATAACACAATTAAGCGAGTGTAAATTCACACCTTACAAGACAACATTTATAAACAAGTTTGGAGTGTTGCAAGATTTGTATTTCTTTAAAAAGTCAGTTGAGAAAATGACTACAAAAAGAGAAAGCTATAAAGCAAATATACTAGCATCAAACAACACTTATAATACCTACAATCACACAAAAAGAGATTTTAATATAGAAGCAAACGAATCTGTTTCTTTAAGTAGTGGTTTTGTAAACGAATCATACAATGAAGTGTTTAAGCAGATGATGTTATCTGAAAAGGTATGGATTACAAACGCAAACAATCAAGTATATCCTATAAATATAAAGACAAGTAATATTACATACAAAACAAGTGTAAACGATAGATTAGTAGAATACACAATAGAGTTTGATAATTCTTATAATGTTTTAAATGACATAAGGTAAATGCAAAAAATACAACTATACATAGAAGGTCAGAGAGTAGATTTATTTGATGATGAAAGTGTTGTACTAACACAAACAATACAGAACGTAAAAGACGTTCAGAAAGTGTTTACAGACTATTCAAAGACATTCACACTACCAGCAACAAAAGAGAACAATAAGATATTTAAACACTATTATAACAATAGTATTACAAATGGTTTTGATGGTAGAGGTAGAGTAAATGCAACCTTAGAATTAAATTATTTAAAGTTTAGAAAAGGTAAAATAAAACTTGAAGGTGTTGATTTAAGAAACAATGTACCTTATACATACAAGGTTAGATTTACTGGCAACACAGTTACTTTAAAAGACTTACTTGGAGAAGATAAACTAGGTGCTTTAAGTGATTTAAACTCAAACACTTTAGTTTACAATGCTGCAAATGTAAAAACAAAGTTAAAAGCAAACCCAGCAACAAGTGATATTATAGCACCATTAATAACACATACGCAACAATTACATTACGATTCAGATTCTTCTGCTAACTTAGATGGTAACGTTTACTATGAAACTGGTGGTGGTAGTCATTTACACGGAGTATCTTGGGATGATTTAAAATATGCAATAAGAGTAGATACTATTATACAAGCAATAGGCACAAACTACGGAATAACTTTTAGCAATGATTTCTTTAATAGTACAAATACACCTTACTACAATTTGTTTATGTGGTTGCATAGAAAAAAAGGCTATGTAGAATCCCCAACTGCAACAGAGGTAGAATCTTTGGTTAATACTTGGACTGCTACAAATGTAGGTCAAACTTTTACATCAATGTCAAACACATCTACTTTATATGTTGCTGGTGCTCCAAGCAGATATACTAAGCTAGATTTAAAACTAAGAACAACAAGTGGTTTTTCTTATAGTGTTTCTGTACAATTAAACGGAACAGAAATTTACAATAGTGGTAGTGTTACTGGAGACTTAGATATAACAAAAGACGATATAGGTACATCACAAGGTAATTATAATGTTATTATACAATCAGCTCAAAACGTTACATTCTCAGAAGTTACTTGGGATATTGGATATAGACTTTTGGCTGGTTTAGAATCATTTAATACTTATACATCTGCATCTTTTTCTCACACAAACGCTTTTGATTTTATTATTACACAACAGATACCAGATATAAAATGTATTGATTTCTTAACTGGTATTTTTAAAATGTTTAATCTAACATCTTATGTTGATAATGATACAGATGAAGTAATTGTAAAAACGTTAGATGACTTTTATAGTGATGGTGTTTCTTACGATATAACTGAGTTTGTTGATAGAGATAAAAGTTCTGTTAATGTTGCTTTACCATTTAAAGAAATAACATTTGAACACGGAGATACAAAAACTTTTTTAGCTAGTAAACATTCACAACTATTTAACAACACTTGGGGAAAAATAGAGTACACAAGTGGAGAGAATTTAGATGGTAAAATATACAAGGTTAAAACACCTTTCTCTCATATGCTTTATGAAAGATTAACAGATTTAGATACTGATACACTAACAACTGTTCAATATGGTTGGTATGTAGATGACAATCAATCTCCTTATTATGGTAAGCCTTTATTGTTCTACCCTATATTACAAAACACAACAAGTATATCTTTTTTAGATAATACAAGCAGTCATTCAGAAGTTGCACAATATAATATACCTTCAAATAGTGTTGCATTATCATCATCAACAAGTAAGTATAATATAAACTTTAATAATGAGATAAACGAATATGCTTTAGATAATACATTTACAAATACTTTATTTGAAGCGTACCATAAAGATTATATTTCTGATGTATTTGATGCAACAAACAGATTAACAAAAGTAACTGCATATCTACCTTTAAGAATATTACTTAACTACACACTAGCAGACAGATTTAATATTAGTGGTACAACGTATAAGATTAATAGTATAAAAACAAATATGCTTACTGGTAAATCTGATTTAGAGTTGTTAAACGATATCTATACACCACCAGCACCAGCAATACCACCAGATACAACACCACCAACTGCACCAGTAATTGGCACACCAATAGTAGGTACGAATCAAGTTTATTTCTGTTGGGCAGCATCAAGTGATGGTACTGGAGTAGGTGTAAAAAGTTATTCTGTTACACAAGATGGAGTGCTTGTGCAAAGAGTATCAGCAACACCGATACAAGACTTTTATTGCGTTACAATAACTGGTTTAGCAAGTGCAACAACTTACGCATTTGGAGTAGCTGCAACAGACTTTAATGGCAATGTATCAACAACAACAACTATAAATGTAACAACGTCATAATGATAAAAGAGATATTAGAATTGTTAAGAGATACAGATTGTAAATCTGAGATAGTACAAATAGCAAAAGGAAAGAATAAGTTTCCAGAAAGTTTTAAAGAAGTATTTAAAAGACAAAAACAAGAAATAAAATGGAAAAGATAATTGTAGAGCTAGAAGCAAAAACTAATAAAGCCTTAAAAGGAATTGATAGTGTTGCAAAGAGTGTTGAAGATTTAAACAAAGAGGTAGTAAGTTCAAATAAAGATACTGCTAAATCTCTAAAAAATGTTGAAAGTGCATCTGGACAAGCTGCAAAAGGTATAAGAGGTATTGGTAATGCTATAAAGGCTGCTGGTATTGGATTAGCAATTGCTGCTTTTGCTACACTAAAAGATATCTTTATGCAGAATCAAAAGGCTGCTGATTTCTTTAATACATCATTTGAAGTTGTTAGTATTGCTTTTAATGATTTTGTAGGATTCATTATAGACAATGGCACGAAGGTAACGGATTTTTTCAAAGCTATTTTTGATGACCCATTAGAAAGTGTTAAGCAATTAGGAGCAAGTATAAAGGCAAACATTGTAGAACGATTTGAAAGTTTCTTAGATACTCTTGGTTTTTTAGCAAGTGCAGTAAAGAAAGTTTTTAGTGGAGATTTTGCTGGTGCATTAGAAGATGTAAAAAGTGCTGGTAAAGAATCATTAGATGTTTTAACTGGAGTTAATGATGTATTTGATAAAGGTGTAGAGATTGTTAAAAGCAGTGCAGAAGCTATTTCAAATTATGCAAGTGAAACTGTTAAAGCTGCAAAAGGTAATGTAGAGTTAGCAAAATCAGCAGAATTAGCAGCAGTATTAAATCAAGGATTAATTGAAAAATATGACAGACAAGCAGAGCAATTAAGACAAATACGAGATGATGAAAGTAAAAGTATTGAAGAAAGAATAAAAGCTAATGAAGAACTTGCTTTAGTATTAGATGAGCAAGAAAAAGCAATGAAAGAAAATGCAGCTATTGCAGTTGCATCTGCTGCTGCTGAATTATCAAAGAATAAAGAAAATATAGAGTTACAAAAAGCATATCAAGAAGCACTTAACGAACAAGCAGCTATTGAAGCACAAATAACTGGTTTTAGAAGTGAACAACAAACAAATGCAAATTCTTTATTAAGAGAACAAAAAGAAATAATGAATGAGATTGCTCTTTTTGGTAAATCAGAAAGAGATAAAGAAAGATTAGAATTAGAGCAAGAATATGAATTAAATAAAGAGTTAATTGAAAGAGAAATTACAGACGATGCAGAAAAAAAAGAAAGATTACTTGCAGCAGAAACCGATTACAAGACTAAGTTAGCTGAGGTTAATAAAACATTTGCAGAAGAAGATTTAGCTATACAAACAACATTAGAAGAAGCAAAACAAAATATAAGAATGTTAGCAATAGATAATGTTGCAAAAGGGTTTGCATTACTTGGACAATTAGCTGGTAAAAACAAAGCATTACAAGCAGCAGCAATAGTTGGAGAAAACGCAGTTGGTATTGCAAAACAAGTAATTTCAACAAGAGCAGCAAATGCAGCAGTAACTGCTAAATATGCATTAATACCTGGAGGTTTAGCACTTGCAAAAGTAGAAAAAACTTTAAACAATGTTTCTCTTGGATTAGGTATAGCATCATCAGTTGCATCTACAAGTAAAGCATTATCAGCTTTAAAAGCTGGAGGAAGTGCTAGTAGTGGGGGAAGTCAAGGAGGAAGTGTACCAACTGGAGCATCTACACCACCATCATTTAATATAGTTGGTCAAAGTGATACAAATCAATTAGCAGCAGCTATTGGAGGTCAATCTCAACAACCAGTACAAGCATACGTTGTAGCAAACGATGTAACAACTGCACAGAGTATGGATAGAAATATAATTGATGATGCAAGTTTAGGAGATTAAAATGTAAAATAACACTAATAAAATATTATATAAATATGAAGTTAATCGAACTTATTTTAGATGATGATGAAGCAATAGGAGTAGAAGCTATTTCTGTTGTTGAAAATCCAGCAATAGAATCTGATTTTGTTGCACTTAAAACACAAGAAATAAAACTTGCTGAAATAGATAAAGAGAAGCGTTTATTAATGGGTGCTTTACTTATACCAAAGAAACCTATTTATAGAAAAAACGGAGAAGATGAATACTACATATTCTTTTCAGAAAAGACTGTTGCAAAAGCATCTCAAATGTATTTACAAAATGGTAATCAATCTAATTCAACATTAGAACACAATTCAGAATTACAAGGTTTAACACTTGTTGAAAGTTGGATTGTAGAGGACAAACAAAAAGACAAGACTGCTTTGTATGGTTTAGATGTACCAGTTGGTACTTGGATGGGTAGTGTAAAAGTTGAGAATGAAGATGTATGGAATAACTATGT
>Ga0196899_1000905_pt1 | contig 15041 bp, 19 predicted proteins | sample VirMetDEL_Sep_01_FD_169095 | JGI IMG/M metagenome (GOLD analysis project Ga0196899, IMG submission 169095) | Aqueous microbial communities from the Delaware River and Bay under freshwater to marine salinity gradient to study organic matter... | ecosystem: Environmental > Aquatic > Marine >... | reverse complement strand
TACTCAATCTGGTGCGGGTCTTGGTACTGATGGTTCCTACACCGCTAATGGTTCTACTAACTATCTCGGTTCTGTAGCCAGTCTTAAAGCTGCTGACGAAGCCCTTGATACTCAACTTAAAACTGTTACTGACGCTGTTGGTTCCCTCGCTTCTGACGGTAACTCTGCTTCGTTCAGTGGTGACATCAGTGCTGCTAACGCTGTATTCTCCGGTAACTTAACAGTACAAGGAACCACTACTTCCGTACAGACCACCAACATCGATGTTTCTGACTCGTTAATGAATCTGTCGAAAGGTGCTGCTTCTGGTGCTAACGCTTCTAATGACGGTGGTTTCATCGTTGAGCGTGGTTCTTCCGAAAGCAATGTTGCATTCATCTGGGACGAAGGAGACGACAAGTTCAAGGTTCTTTCAACCTCCGCAACTGCTGCTTCTTCCGACATCTCCGGAACGGACGGCTCTGCAAGCCTCGCTGATCTTGACGCTAATCTCTACCACAACGGAACTGAATTAGGAACCGTTGCTGAGTTTGAGTCTGCTTTAACCTAAGATTTAGCTCATCCATCATTAAGGGTCGCCTCTGCGTAGCGGGGGCGGCTCTTTTTGTTTACAAAGATAACAACAGTTAGTAATATAACATCATGCTAAGTCATAAAGAGGGAAGTAAACTGCACGATAAGATTGCAGGAGCGTACAGCCACAGCATAGATATGATGGAAGATATGGGGGAGTACAACGCTGCTCTTTTAAATGGAGCTAGACAGTTCTTGAAAGATAACAACGTTACTATGGACAGCGGTGTCGGTACGCCATTGGAAGCATTAGATCATCAATTAAAAGCGTTACCATTTGAAGAAGAAGAACAACATCGAGATACCACCCAAGCTACGGGACTTTAGAAACTTTCTATACTTAGTTTGGAAACACCTTAACCTCCCTGATCCTACCCCGCTACAATACGATATAGCGGAGTACTTGCAACACGGACCTAAGCGGTCTGTTATCATGGCGTTCCGGGGCGTAGGGAAAAGTTGGATAACATCAGCCTTTGTAGTACATCAGCTACTGCTTAATCCATCGAAGAACATACTTGTTGTATCAGCCAGTAAGAATAGATCAGATGACTTCTCTACTTTCACCCTTCGTATCATCCAAGAGATTCCTATACTACAAGGATTAAAGCCGTCAGAGAACCAACGGTTCAGTAAGATAGCATTTGATGTAGGACCTGCTCCAGCATCTCACGCACCCTCTGTTAAGTCCCTTGGTATATCGTCCCAGCTCACAGGTTCCCGTGCAGACATCATCGTAGCGGACGACGTAGAGGTAGCTAATAACAGTGCTACACAAGGAATGAGGGATAAGCTGGATGAACAAGTAAAGGAGTTCGACGCTATCGTTAAACCCTTGGACACCTCCCGTATCATCTTTCTCGGCACTCCTCAATGTGAAGACAGTATATACAACAAACTGCGAGAGAGGGGCTACAAGAGCCGTATATGGCCCTCAGAGTATCCAGATGAGTCAGAGGCTACTAACAACTATGGAGGCGATCTAGCACCCCTTATAGCGGACGATATAAACGAAGAGACAGTAGGTACCTCTACAGAACCCCTACGGTTTACAGACTTAGACTTAGAAGAACGTAAGATGAGCTACGGTCGTACCGGGTACTCTTTACAGTTCATGTTGAATCCTAAGCTATCCGATGCTGATAGATACCCACTAAAGATAAACGATCTTATTATATCGGATGTGGATGTAGACTTAGCTCCTGAGAAGATCGTGTGGTCCTCTGACCCGGATAACACAGATAGAGAACTACCTAATGTAGGATTGGCGGGGGATCGATTTAGGAGACCCTCTTCCACTGTAGGAGATATGATACCGTACAGCGGCTCTGTGTTATCTATTGACCCCAGTGGGCGTGGTAAGGACGAGACGGGGTACGCTGTAGTAAAGATGCTTAACGGACAACTGTACGTACCTGATGCTGGTGGTATACGAGGTGGGTACGACGAGAAGACACTTAAACAGCTGGTAGCTATAGCAAAGGATAACAAAGTTAATATCGTTGTTATAGAGTCTAACTTTGGAGACGGTATGTTCATGGAGCTGATTAAACCGTTGTTTCGTACCACTTACCCGGTAACCATAGAAGAAGTACGACACAACAAACAAAAGGAACTACGTATCGTTGATGTAATGGAACCTGTACTTAACGCTCATAGACTTGTTGTAGACCCTAAAGTTATAACAAATGATTACAGGTCAGCTTTGACGTACCCTATAGAACAACAGACTAGATATATGTTAATGTATCAGCTATCAAGGATAACAAGAGATAAGGGTAGCTTAGTACACGACGACCGTCTTGACGCACTATCAATCGCTGTTGGTTATTGGACGCAGCAGATGGCTGCTAACGCTGACCAATCGATGGTTGATAGACAACAAGAATTACTTCATAAAGAACTACAAGACTTCACTGATAGCTTTCATAAGCGTAATAACAAAGCTGTAGCTGTCACTTGGATGTAGCTCTCTTATCGTTATAACAAACCTTTGATTACCTGTTATAGCTGATATATAAGGTGATGACGTAGTTAGTGTAAATACATAAGTACTACTATAGCTATACCTTGAAATACTAAAGTTAGAGTTTAGATTTACTAGGTTTACGTGTAAACACACCTATCCTTAAAAGACTTATTTAAAGATCACGTTATCAATCAGACCGTTTAGAGATGTTAGCGAAAGAACGAATGTATGAGCTAACTAAACAACTGGTATATTGATCTGATGGAAGCTGCTGTATTTGTAAGGTTTACCTTTGTTAAAAGGAACTACTACAATAAGTATCAGCTGATGTAACCTCTGTTGTGGTTGTTGCTTATTGCTTATTAAGAATACCTATAAATATGAGACGTTTTAAACGAAGTTACAACGACTATCTAAATCTCATTAGTATAAAAAGTAACAGCCGAAGGGAGTATGTAAAGCATAAAAGTTAAAGATGTAGTGTTTAAGCGGTAGACAGCGGGTGTCTCAAAACTGTCTCAATAACATCTCACATTTAACTAGTAAACAGCTTTGTTATAAAGTAGTATGTTAGTGATGAACATCAACGATCAAACAGATACGTTCCAGTACGAACTAGCCAAGCTTATATATAGGTTCAAAAGCGAATACGATATTAACGATTACACGATAGCCGGATGCTTGGACTTCGCTAAACTGTCTGTACTGACGGAAACAGATGATGTTATCTTTAACCCAGATTTAGCCGATGAAGAAGACACCGACACCGACAACAACATTACCTTCTAGTAGCTCCGCTCCTAACGCACCTGCTTCGACAGCTGCTTCTGACCTACCAATCATTCGTATCGTCTCCGAAGAAGAAGAGATGCACGTAAAGATGGAACTGGAGATGGAAGATGAAACCCACGATATGCTTGTTAAATGGGGCAAAGAGGTAGCATCCGATGAGGACTACATCAATATCGCCATCTCAAACGGTATAAAGCATCTTATATCAAGCGATAAGTAGCACTTTGCTACAGCTGTTCAAAAGGTTTTAGTCGGAAAAATCTGAAAGGCTAATATAACGCTGTGTATCCGTCCGTTACCCCCGCATGTACCCGCAAGATTCTTATAGGGAGGGGGGATGTTATTACAATTAGACATAATCAATGTTGTGCGAACTATGTTGACTATCAACGATTTACAAAACAGATTTCCAAAGTTTAGCTAAAAGCTTCTCTTTTTTTTCGCAAATCAACAGGTAAACAGGGTAGATTGCGTCAGTTGTTATTAGATTAAAGCTTGGTTCTTAATTGATAATCGATTCTCATTAGTCGTGTTTGTATCTTTTTCGTTTTCTAGGTTCAAAATCGTGACACTTTGTCTCAACTGTGACGTCACACATGTGTCATTCTGTCACACTTCTTGAGACGCTTTTGTTGATTATCAACGACTTATGTAACAAATAGAACTGGCATGGCGTTTGCTTATATAGGGTAGTTCTTTCTCAGTCCTTCGGGACTTCATATAAACCAATAAAAATACTAAATACCTATGAATGATAACAAGTATAACCACAAGGCAAGTCAACAGCGTCTCCAAGAAATCATGCGTGACGATTACAACGAAACACGTATGCCTGATGAAGCTCAAATTCCTGAAAAAGTGGATATTATTGATGCCTTAGAATCCATTCAAACAGCCTACACTAAAGCCGGGAGAAATATTCCAAGCTTCAGCGACTCAATGAAACTCATAGCCTTAGCTAACAGCTAGTGCAACCTTTAAACCTCACCTTTAATCGGGTGGGGTTTTTTTGTGTCTGGTAATATCGCTGTGAATAACTCCTCAAATTATATGTTTGACAGCTTACCTGTCCGTATATTTAACAGCAACCGAGACGGGTACAGTTTACCTGTCCGTACAAACCAAATAACCAATAAAAACCAAAATACAGAATGAATACTACAGATAACACTTACAACGGATGGACCAACAGGTCAACGTGGCTGATCAATGTATGGTACGAACCTACTTATAAGTCTGACTTAGATTGGATAAAAGACGAACTGGAACAGAAAGTTGCAGACTTAGCTAATAGTGAACTTGTTACCGACAAAATATTAGCAGACATGATCAACTTACAGGAAATCGATTGGGACGAACTTAAAGAGCATGTTGAAATCTACGAAGAGGCTTTAGCATAATGAAACAAATCAAAGTTATCAATCGCATACCAAGCCCTGCCGATCAAATAGACAAAGAGGTGGACAAGCTATTCAATACCAAGCTAAACAAGTTCCTTGGCTATGCTTTTCCGCTGATCTGCTGTATCGGATGGGGTTTGATTCTTTACGCTATCCTGTTTTCTTAATCCTTACCTGACCATGAGCGTAACAATCTACCTAACCGATCACAACGGACGCAAGGTTGCTTTCTTCTATAGAATAGACTCAGAGAGATATTTAACAGCACCACAGCTTATATGGGCATGTCGTCAGCATCCTGAGTACCAAGGGCGTGCAGAAAGCAAAGAGGACTTCATCGAGCAAGCAAAGGGCGTTATCAAACAGCTTAACCGATCCCGTAAAAAATGCAAAGAGTGCGATAATGACTTGCACTTGCGTGAAAACGAATCCAATCTCTGCGATACATGCAATCCGATAACCAATTAACCGACTTTTTACCAATGCAAGATTTAGATACGGATCACATTAAAGCTTTGATCCATCATTACCTGTCCGTCCGTGAAAAGCTTCCGGATAATTTAACTGTCCGTGACAGACTGGAGGAGCTACAAGCGGAACTGATTAACAGGACGAGTACGATTGAAGGAATGATCCGACAAACAACCGGCAACCCAATACAAAACCAATGAGTGAAGACAAAGAATTATACTATTATGCATACGACTATGAAGTAATGTTACGAGTCCTTGATGAAGAGACTTGGATCGTAGATGTCCGTGATAATGAAACTGATGAGTATGTAGATGGCTACGAGTTTGAAAACTACGATAAAGCTTTAGCTGAATACACCTCACAAGTTGTCCATCTATGTAACCACAAAGTACCAGTCGTCTTCGGCTTTGATGGACTTACCTTTACTTTTAAAGAACCACAACCACTATGAGCGTACTTACCCTTGGAATGTTTGTCTTAGCTGGCTTACTGATCTTTGCGTGGGCATACGATATGTTATGAACTTTGCAACAGGCTTATTTACCCGAACGAAATACAACAACATGAACAACTACGACACTTGGTTATTTGAACCTTATGAAAAGCATTACAATGAAATGGAAAAACTGGAAGCACACTTGGAAGAACTATCTGAAATGGAAGAAGAAGATCAGCAGACCTACTGCCAAATCCACAACCTCAACTTCGGAGACATCCAAGCGTACTTGTGATGGTATCTTTTGGGAAGCTGAAGCTGACATCATACGACAGGATTTATTAAGTGAACGAGAACTACTTAGACTTCGAACCGACTGATGTCCCGCTGTTTAATTGGGGTGGGGTGGATCACGAAGCTATCCGTCAAGGTTTCGATTATTTCTTCTCACAGAACCAAGTGACAGGGTTTAAGATGGACAAGAACGGAGAGTACGAACGCACGGAGGACGGCAGATTGGTCGCTTATCGTACATCTACTGCTCGTACACTACCAAGCTGTTGGTTCAATAACTATTCACAGTAACATATGACAAAGCAAACAAGAGGACACGCTTGGCGGATGAGGGAGTGGGGACGCACAGCGTACCGTAACCGACAAGCAAAGTTACGAATGGAAGGGGAGTCGTCTAAGACGGAAGCATCTAAGCGTATGTTAAAAGTCATGGCTCCTAGGTTAGGCAAGCGAGTGGATGAGTTTATGTACACTTTTGGAGGCAACACACAGCACACTACACCGTTGTTCCTTACTTTTGTACTTGATATGTGTCCGTATCAGATAGCTAGTATCGCTTTACAAACTTTACTTGATCACCTTCACTTTAACTTACCTGTTGGACGGATGGCTTACAAGATAGGAAAAGCATTTGAGAACCAAGCGAGGTGGGACAAAGCGATGGAAGAGATGCATCCACACAAGAAAGACTTACTTGCCTTTGACGATCGTTCGAAAGCGATGAAGTTGAAGCAGTTTTACGACTACGAAGAGGAACGGTTCACACTGTGGGACAGTAGGTGTAAGGCTGGGCTGGGTGCTTGGTTATTGGAAACGATCCGTGAAGAGACAGGGATATGGGAGTTAGACTTTGCACTTGGCAGACAGAAGGGACACAAGCCGGAGCGTATCGTCAAAGCGAGTGGTGGATATACGGACTGGGTCAAACGGTTTGATGCGTGGAAAGAAACGACACGAGTATTTAAGATGGCGATCCCGGATGAACCGATTGATTGGTACACATTAGTGGGTGGAGGGTACAGCTTAAAGCACATGCCACCACAGGAGTTCTTCACGGGGAAACCGATGTCTTGGTTTAAAGATTACGAGAGTAGTTACCAACATGCATTCAGTGCTGTTAATAAATTACAGAAGGTAAGTTGGAAAATTAACAAAGAGATTTTAGAAATTACTCGAAAATGTTACGACAATAAAAGAGTAGTAGGAAACATACCTAACTTTAGTGAGATACCAGAGCAACCGAGGTACAATGGAGATGACGAGCATGAGTTACGTGCGTGGAAGCTGAAGCAAAAGGACATCAAAGGATCTAACGAAGCGAACGCCAGTAAACGTTACCTGACCGTACGTGTACTACACCTCGCCAAGATATACAGTGAGTGGGATAAGTTTTACTTTCCGTATCGTTGTGATTACAGGGGTAGAGTGTACGCTTTACCGTACTACTTACATCCACAAGGGTCTGACTTAGCTAAAAGTTTGTTGGACTTCAGTAACGGACAGCAAGTGGTGGATGAAGAGGACTTGGAAGCTGTGCTTGTACACGGAGCCAACATGTGGGGAGTAAAAGGTACACGAGCGGAGCGACTGGAGTGGGTAGGTAAGCGACAGAAGTTTATACTTGAAGCAGCGAATGACCCACATGGAACCGATTGGTGGACAGAAGCAAGTGATCCGTTTTGTTTCCTTCGCTTTTGTTTAGAGTTTAAGCAATTCACAGAAGAGGGGTACGGATATGTATCGTACTTACCTGTTCGTCAGGATTGTAGTAACAACGGTATGCAGATCCTTTCGTTATTATTACGGGACAAAGAGATCGGAAGGATGTGTAATTTAGTGGAGGAGGACCGAGCTAATGATATGTACCAAGAGTTTGCTGACCGTGTGTACGATGAGTTACAGGCAGACGGAGGTGTGCTTGCACAGGAGTGGTTAAGGTTTGGTATCAGCCGGAAGTTAGCGAAGCTTGCAGTTATGAACCGACCATACGGAGCGACCCACTATAACTTGGTACAAGATGTATTTAAAAGTATCGGAGTGAATCACAACTGGTCAAGTACAGGTGAGATGCTCACTGCTGTTATCTACCTGTGTAAGATCGTCAACCGACTAGCTAATGAAGCGTGTCGTCCAGTTAACAGAGTGATGAAGTTCTTACGTGAAAGTGTACGAGCACTGGGGTACGACAAAGCGATCACTTGGACTACACCCACAGGATTTAAAGTAGTACAGAGCTACCGTAAGTATAAGAAAGTAGAAGTACAATCTGTCTTTCAGAACCTGAGTATAGCGATACAAGCAGAACAACTGGCAGATAACATAGATGAAAAGGGACAAGCCAACGCAGTCACTGCTAACTTTATACACAGCTTAGACGCTTGTATCGTACATCAAGTTGCTAATGAGGTTGACTTTGACCTCGCTACTATACATGACTGTTTCGTGACCCACGCTTGTAATGTACGAAGAATGAATACGATAGTACGAGAAACATATACAAACACTTTCACTGTTGATCTCCTAAGCGAGTTCCGTGCGGAGCAAATCAACAACAACCCAGATGCAGAACTACCTGATGTGCCGGAACTTGGAGACTTAGATGTGTCCGCAGTAAAACGCCAGCAGTATCTGTTATCTTAATAACCAATAATAAACACTGAGAAATATGACAGTAAAAGCACGTAAGAAACACGACATAATAAAAGCACAAGGCACAGCTAGATATGCCCACTTGAATGAACCTAACAAACGGTTTGATGAGTACGGAGTATGGAGTTGTGATCTTGTTATCGACGAAGAAACAAAACAAGGAATCGTAGATAAATTAAAACCGATCTACGAGGCTGAGTTACGAGACATCATGGAAGCTAATCCCGGTAAGAAGATCGAGCAGAAGGGATTACCTTTTACCGAAGTAGATGGCGGACACATGTTGAAAGCCAAGTTGAAAGCTGGAGGTAGAAGACGGGATGGTACAGAGTATGAGTTATCTATTGCTTTGTTCGATGCCGCTGGTAATCGCTTACCTGAAGACGTACAAGTATGGGGTGGTTCCAAAGTGAACGTAGCATTCCGTCCGAAGTTCTGGTATGTACCAAGTCAGGGGTTTGGGGTGACCTTTGAATTGTCTGCTGTCCAAGTCATCGAGTTAAACAACGGTGGTGTATCCAGTATCGGAGCAGATGCTTTTGGATTTACTGCGGAAGAAGGATATGTAGCTAACGGTGGTGAAGATTTAAGTGGCGGGTTCGATGCGGAAGAAGAAACAACGGAAACGCTCACAGCGAACTTCTAATTATCGATCCGGATTTGAAGCTACACTAGCCAACCAATTAAAGCGTGGTGGTGTTAGTTTCCAATACGAAACGTTACAGTTAGAGTACACTAAGACGGCAACTTATACTCCCGACTTCATACTACCCAACGGCATCATCATAGAAGCTAAAGGATTGTGGACAGTCGAGGATAGAACAAAGCATTTACTAGTCAAAACCCAACATCCACATCTAGACATACGACTAGTATTTATGAATGCTTTTAATAAGATTCGTAAAGGAAGCAACACCACCTACGCTGCTTGGTGCGAAAAGAAAAACATACAATATGCAAATAAAACTATACCAAAATCATGGCTTTCACAACCACCCATCAACCATGCAATAAGTGCGGAAGTTCAGACGCTCTCTCCACTAACGACGACGGTAGCACCCATTGTTTCAGTTGCGACGATCACCGTGGAGCCGGACGAATGAAGAACGAATCAACCTCCCCAACACCCAGAGATTATGTACGAGGAGAACCAGAAGCAATAGCACGACGCAACCTAACGGAAGACACTTGTCGGAAGTGGGGGTACTGGTGTGGTGTGTATAACGGTGAGCCTGTACAGATAGCTAACTATAAAACACGAGACGGCAAGACGTGCGGACAAAAGATTCGTACACCTAACAAGAAGTTCCACATAAAAGGTGAGCTACTAGGACTGTACGGTCAACACCTGTGGCGTGACGGCGGTCGTCGTGTCATCGTAGTGGAAGGAGAGATCGATGCGTTATCTACTAGCCAAGCAATGGATAACAAGTGGCCCGTCGTGTCTGTACCGAACGGAGCAGGAGCAGCTAAGAAATACGTAGCTCAAGCAATCGATTGGTTAGACAGGTACGAACAAGTCGTCTTCTGTTTTGATATGGACGATGTCGGACGAAAGGGAGCAGCAGAATGCGCAGCCCTCCTAACACCCGGCAAAGCGTACATCGCAGAGATACCACTGAATGACCCATCTGATATGCTAGTAGCTGGACGAGCGAAGGAGTTAGTCAGTTGCTTGTTCGATGCGAGAGAGTACAGACCAGACGGTATCGTAAACGGTAAAGAACTGTGGGATGTCATAGCTGACAGAGAAAACAGTAAGTCTATACCGTATCCGTATGCCGGGTTGAACGAGCTGACACTAGGACTGAGACAAGGAGAACTTGTTACTGTGTGTGCTGGTAGTGGCATCGGTAAGTCGTTGTTCTGTAGAGAGATAGCTCACCACATCCTCGGACTTAACGAGAAGGTAGGATACATCGCTCTTGAAGAAAGTGTACGACGCACAGCACTCGGTATCATGGGCATCCACATCAACAAACCTATCCACCTTGAGGAAGACGATACAAGTGAGGAGGTACTGAGACCTGCGTTTGAAGAGACGGTAGGTAATGGAAACTTCTACACCTACGATCACTTCGGCTCGATGGATAGCGACAACCTCTTAGGTAAGATAAAGTACTTGGTAAAAGGGTACGATTGTAAGTGGATATTCTTGGATCACCTAAGCATTGTCGTCAGTGGTATTCAAGGAGACGACGAGCGACGCTTGATCGACAACACCATGACTAAACTTAGGAGTCTTGTTGAAGAGACAGGATGTGGTATGGTACTTGTGTCTCACTTGAAGCGTGTCGATAGTGGACACGAAGAAGGAGGACGAGTAAGTCTGCACCACCTAAGAGGTAGCCAAGCAATCGCACAGCTGTCGGACATGGTGATCGGCTTGGAACGTAACCAACAATCAGAAACAATAAGCAACGAGACACGAGTCCGAGTACTGAAGAATAGATTCAGCGGACAAACAGGACACTGCGACACACTCTACTATAGTGGAGACACTGGACGGTACACTCCTGATGTGTTCAAACCAACAAATGATGAAACCAATAACCCATTCTAAATAATGAAAAGAAAATACGCAGTATATATATCTATAGATTCAAGAGGCTCTATACTAGTTGAAGCTGAATCTGAAAAGGACGCTGAAAAGAAAGCTTATGAAGCAATAGCGGACTCAACCCCAACTATGAGAAGAGGATTAAAAGGATTAGCCTTCGATCAATCTACAACTTTCTATGATGTTATAGAAGTAGACGGTAGGGAGGTAGCAGTTGAGAGACTTGAAGAATGTTTTCAAACTAAAGCATCATGACACGCACACTATTCTTTGATATAGAGACCAACGCCATTAACGATTGGTCCACCTACTCAGACCTTCACACTTGTCACTGTCTATCCATCTACGATCCTATGATGCCGAAGATGCTGACGTTTCACGGGGAAAGTATAGAGCGTGGATTGTTAGAGCTACAGAAAGCAGATCGTATCGTCGGACACAACGTCATCGACTTCGATATACCAGCACTGAAGAAGCTGTACGGTTTCTCACCACCACTAGTAAAAGTATTAGATACATTAGTAGTTAGTCGATGTGTGTTCCCTGATCTACGAAACGATGACTTCGGCCGGAACAAGTTTGATAAAGCACTCGTTGGTAGTCACTCGTTGAAAGCTTGGGGACACCGGATGGGCAGCACAACTAAGCTGACTTACGGAGAGGAAGACGGAGCGTTCGACAACTACAACGAAGAGATGCGTAAGTACTGTGAGCGTGATGTTATTGTTACTCAGTTACTGCACGACTTCCTATTCAATCACAAGCCGAGCAAAGAGATGATAGCTATAGAACATTGGTTCAAGTTTGTTATCAGCTTGCAAGAGCGACACGGGTTTAAGTTTGATCTGGATAAAGCAGACGTACTGACTGCCAAGCTGATGGGTATCCGAGCGAAGCTGACCACTGACTTACAGAACGCTTGGAAACCAACAAAGGTAGAGATGAAGAGTCCAGCTGGTTGGACACTGACAACAGACCAAGCAACCTACGAAGGTAAGACAAAGAACGACATCAAGCTACAACTAAAAGAAGCTGGTGAAGTACAAGCACTCGTTAAGAATGCAGTGAAGACTGGCAACGCAGTGAAAGAGATACCGTTTAATCCGGGTAGTCGTAAGCAGATCGCTGAACGATTGATGGCCCTTGGATATGAACTACCTACTGAGAACGACGGAGTATCTTATAAGGTAGATGAATCTGTATTGCGTGGTATCGACCACCCTATAGCTGGAGATTTATTGATGTATCTATTGGTACAGAAAAGACTTGGTCAGTTAGCAGAGGGACAACAAGCGTGGCTCAAGTTACAGAAGAACGGAGTGATACACGGTAGCGTCAACACCAACGGAGCAGTCACTGGTAGATGTACACACAGCAATCCCAATGTAGCACAAGTACCAAGTGTACGAGCAGAGTTCGGATCGGAGTGTCGAGAGTTATTCAAAGCACGTAACGGTTACAAGTTAGTAGGGTGTGACGCATCTGGACTTGAGCTTCGTATGCTTGCACACTACATGGCGTTCTACGACAGAGGAGAGTACGCTAAGATCGTAACGGAAGGAGATGTACACACAGTCAATCAACAGGCAGCAGGACTAGAGACACGTGACCAAGCTAAGACGTTTATCTACGCTTTGTTATACGGAGCAGGTGACGAGAAGATAGGTAACATAGCAGGTGGTAACGCACAGCTTGGACAGAAACTAAAGCGTAAGTTCTTCAGTAGTCTACCAGCACTCGCTCGTTTACAAGCTGATGTACAACGTAAAGTAAAACACGGTGGAGAGTTGATCGGTTTAGACGGACGCATCCTACCGATACGTAGCAGTCACGCAGCCCTCAACATGTTATTACAATCAGCTGGTGCAGTCGTTATGAAAGTAGCACTGATCCAACTGTTTCATTTGTTGAACGGATTAAGATGGCAACACGGCAGAGAGTATGCATTCGTTGCTAACATACACGACGAGTTTCAAGCTGAAGTACTACCCGATAAAGCAGAAGCGTTCGGTAAGTTAGCCGTTGAATCTATACAACACGCAGGGAAACAACTGAAGCTGAATGTACCGTTAGACGGTGAGTATAAGATCGGTAACAACTGGGCGGAGACACATTAATGACAGAGATAGAATATGATATGTACACTACCCTTGCCACGATCTATGATACTCAAGACCTTACAGTCGATTACGATTGGAGACAACAATACAACGATAAGATGCCAAGTTCAAACGCACAACGGATCGGAGCAATAGCAGAGACACGTTTTATAGCAGAATGTTTAGAGCGTGACTTCGAACCACACACACCCACAACGCCGATGCCTTGGGACTTTATTGTCACTTGTCCAGCTGGAGACCTGAAGGTACAAATCAAAAGCACATCTGTTAAAGTTAACACATTCTATACAGTTAATGCTGGATCAGGAACTACGCAGAAGCTACACATATCAAGCGATGTAGATGTAGTAGGTGTTTATGTATCGCCTATTAAAATGTGGTGGATGATACCTCGTAAGTTAATAGAAAGTAAAACAATCAAGCTATCCCCTGAACAAGCAAGCCGATCTAAATATAAAAAATACCAAGAGAACTGGAGTATATACTATGAGTAAAACCAAAACAACATTACTGATTGATGCAGACGTATTAGCGTTTGAAGCGTCAGTCGTAGCCGAAGAATCAATACATTGGAAGGACGAACTGTGGACGGTACACGCAGACATGGCATTAGCTAAAGCTCGTGTAGTTAATAGGATCGTAGAGTTCCAAGAACAATTAAAGACAGAACATGTCGTGCTGTGCCTGAGTGACCGTGCGAACTTCCGTCGTAAATTAAACCCAGACTACAAAGCAAACCGTGCTAAGTCCCGCTTGCCCATCATCTTACGACAAGTAAAGCAGTGGATCATCGACGAGTTAGGTGGTGTGTTGTGGGCGAACTTAGAAGCGGATGATGTTATATCTATATTAGCTACCGATAAAGCGATGGATGAAGAGACTATCGTGGTTAGTATAGACAAAGACTTCAAGAGTGTGCCGGGTATTTTCTACGACTACAACCGTGGGGAGTATCACCACCCTAGCGAAGAGGAAGCGGACAACTATCACTTGATACAATCCTTGGCGGGAGATCATACAGATGGATACAGCGGAGTGCCCGGCGTGGGTGTGGTGAAAGCGGAACGGATACTGGAGAAGGACGGATACACATGGGAGACTGTTGTAACATGTTACGAGAAAGCAGGACTCTCCGAACAAGACGCACTGATGAATGCGTGGATGGCTCGACTACTACGCAGTGATAACTATTGTTTCAGAACTAATACTATTAAAAAATTATGGACACCAAAGAACTACCAAACCAAGGATATACTAGAGATTTCTCAACAGGGGCTAAGCGTGACGGGGACGATGGACGGGGACGACCCAGCCTTATTCCTCCAATCGCCATTCGCCGTCTCGCAAAAAGATTTGAAGATGGCGGAAAGCTTTACGGAGACAACAACTGGAAACGAGGTTTCCCTTTAAGTAGATTATATGACTCGATGTTTAGACATTTGTTGGGGCTGGCTGAGGGGGACAACTCTGAAGACCATGCGGCTGCTATCTTGTGGAATGCTTCGGCTTGGTGCTGGACTGAAGAAAAGATTAAAGAGGGAAAGCTCCCGTCGGAACTGGACGATATAGGATATAGAGATGAATGAAGAAATAGTATTACCCGCTCTGTCTCAGGAGCTAATCAATAAACTTGACAAACTATTCCCTGATAAATGTCCGCTGTTGACAGACACAGAACGTGAGGTATGGTATAAGGTAGGACAAAGAAGTGTAATTAATTATTTACAACAGACTTACGACGACCAACTAGAACAAGATATAGTAACTAAACAAG
>Ga0196899_1000899_pt1 | contig 15088 bp, 12 predicted proteins | sample VirMetDEL_Sep_01_FD_169095 | JGI IMG/M metagenome (GOLD analysis project Ga0196899, IMG submission 169095) | Aqueous microbial communities from the Delaware River and Bay under freshwater to marine salinity gradient to study organic matter... | ecosystem: Environmental > Aquatic > Marine >... | reverse complement strand
AAGCTCCAGTTCCACCAGCACCAACAGTCAAATTAATATCATTGGATGCTATTACATTAAACCTTTTAACATCACCGACATTTCCACATATCTCAGCTTCTCCAGAGTTATTACCTGAAATTACTGCACCATAATGATTGCTTCCATTATTATAAGTTGATGCATCTGTTCCTGCCGTCATATTAACTGCATTATACAAACCAGGACCTGCTAGACCTGTGGTGGTAGGATTAGAGTAGTCTCCTCCCGATCCTCCTATAGCTGTTAGAGGTGAACCACTTGTGTCCCAAATAGTATCACCACCAGAAGAAGCAGCAGCAGAATTTTGATTTGCACAACCACCGCCGCCACCATACAACTCAACAAATACCTCAATATTCTGTCCTGGCAATGGATGTGTCCACGTATGATTTCCAGCGGTATCAAATACCTCTGTCTTTTGGTAGGTTCTTTGAGCAAGACCTCCTAAATTAAATGCGCTTGGTATACTACTCATATTTATTTTATCCTATTTTGTAAATTTTTAAATCTATATCAGCTGCTTTTTCAGCAGATGCTATATAAGATGGATATCCGTGGTCGTATGTTGCCGGAACATTGGCGCTTCTCATAGGAGAAAGACGAACTTCAATGTTTGTGGTGCCAGTTGTTGTAAACGTGGCATTACCGTCTACTTGAGAAGGTAACTGTGATGATGCGTATGGGTATGAAATCCATTCAGAATTTGTAAGATCATATAATCCACTGTGTAAATAAGTGGCAGCATTCCCCACAACAATCCATTCAGCAGAGTATGTTCCCTCCGGAACAGTCACATAACAAAGATTGTAATGTGTTGAAGCGTTTGGGTTGTTTATTATTGATGCTGTCAAACTGGTATCAGGAAATGTTTTTGGTGTTCCTGATGTAGATCCGCTTACTGTCAACGTTGCATTTGGTATGCTGTTAAAATTTACGTATGTAAGATCCGAAGCGGTTGATATTGATGTTGACGAAAATCCTCCGCCTGTGCTTCCATCGGTTCCATCCTTAACAGATTGGACGTGAATCAATGGAGAAGATTGAATAATTAAAGGGTTTGCTCTATCTAACATAATTTTATTTGTTTAAAGTTTAAGGAAGGATTTCTGTTACGATTAATGAACTAAATAAAGTTCCACCATAATCATCTGTTCCAGTATCACTTAGATTAATCTTAATCTGAGAACCACTTAATGCTCCAGCGTATACTTTATATGTTCTAGTGTTTGTGCCGTTAGAAGATAATACTTTCTTCATAGTAACTGGAACTGCTGACCAACCACCTGCATTATTCAATCCCTGAACTAATTTAATTCCTGTAGCTTCAGTTGCAGAATCAATGAATAATCCAATAACACCATCTGTATCAGTATTTGATGTTTGAATATCCGTCTCAATGATCAATGTGCTATCAGGATTTTTAGGAGTTATAGTAACTTCTCCTATTAGAGTCATTTCAGAATTAAGAGGTACTGAAGTTCTATCTGGAATTGCTCCAGTAATATTATACGAATTAGTTATTTCAACGTGCTTAACTTGAGCAATCTTACCTGTCCCAGCAGGACCACGATCACCTTTATAACCACCTAGTTCAGAATTAGCATAGAATTTGATGCCCCATTTAGATAAGTCCGGAGTAGTATTGAATCCTGTCCCATCTTTCTTTAAAATTGATAATGCATATCCAGGAGCAACTACCCACCTACAATTTGTAGCATCTACTGAACTCATGTGAGTAGTATCATTACCAGATCCATTATTAATAAGACCGCCAGCAATATCGATTTCATCTCCTACATCATAAGTACTGTCGGACTCTAAACAGAGAAATACTGTTCTGAATGATTTCGGTTTTTGCCCTAACCCATGAGGTAATATAAATAAAGGATTTCGTGATGCATCAGTCAAATGAGTGTTAGTTGTAGTGATTTGAATTGCACTTGATTCAAACTCAGTAGCAGGAGTATTAACCGCAGATATTACTCCGTTTGTTCCTCCCATTTCTTCATTAGCGTAAACAACGGCTCCCCATTTGGAGAGATCAATGGTTTGATGAACATAAGATGCATCTAGAACATAAAATGCTCCAGCAACATCTTTATCAAATCTAAGACTAATTGTAGATGATGTAATTATTGGCGTTACTAAAGGGTCTTGAACTGTATCTGCCTTAAATCCTTGGATAGGCACTTCATCATTTACGCTATAACCATGCTCAGCCGAAAGACATTTTAATCTAATTTCTACAGATTTCGGAATGACTCCTAAACCATGATTAAATACAAAATTAGAATCATCTTGTATATTACTTGTTTCTGTAGTAGACGTTAATGCTAAAGGAACAGGAACTCCAGAATTGTAATCAGTCGAATTAGTAGGAGTAACTGGATTAACAGCTTTTATTACACCTAAATAACGAACTTTTATTTTAACGGTATCTTCTGGTGCTTCTGTAAATTGCAATCTTCTTGGATTTCCGTTTCCGTCACCTATTATATCATAAGCTTCAATTGATTGGAAAATAGCTCCTACGAAAACCATCACGGATTCGGCATAAGCAACATCAGTTGGCAAATCAAAGTTAACAGAACTTCCGTCGCCGGTAAACTCAAACTCTTGAAAAGCATATGTTCCGTCTACACCACCAACAGAAAATCCTCTCATCGGTGATACGTGAATCGTGTTTGTGTCAATTACAAAACCAACAGGTTTACTTACGCCTAATGTAGGTTCAACGTTTGTCATCAAACCACCAGTATCAGCACTTAAATATAACGTGTCACCATCAGAACCATATCCATGTGATGATACGGTTAATTCTCCCTGTGTAACTACATTAAAACTAGATGATGTTGCTGATTCCACCACACCCCAAACCTCAGCAGTCGCTGACATAGAAGCATATGACAAAACAGCAACCGAGCCAGATCTATATATAACATCCCCAGCACTAAATGTGTTCGCCTGTGTTACAGACTTGGTTAGGTCTTCTCCACTTCCACCTCCGCCTACCGTTTCAATGTGATCTACTATGTTTCCCATATCAATAAATATCGTTGAGTTTTATTATATTCAGTTTTGTTACGCTCTCCACTTGAATGCGAATTTAACTCTATCTTCTAAATCTGTAATTGTATCAAAGTCATTAGCTGCAGTGGTAGTATGACCAATATTTACTGCGTCTCCACTATCGAACCAATAATCCAATCTGAATTGAGTTGCAGATGATATGGTTATGATACCTGTAGCTTTTCTTGGAGCTGTGCTCCAATTATAGGGATGACTACCTACCTCGCTTAGAGATTCAGAAAATTCTATAGCACTATCAGTTATATTATATAATTTGAATACTTCCGATACATTACCGGTAGAAGTTACTGGAATTGTAACTTCAAACTCATACGTTCCTGCTTGAAGTGTAAATAGATTTGAACCATCAACTGTTACTTTGTTTCCGGTGTCTAATCTTTCATGGTCAATTGTAAGAGTATTAGCTTGCTTTGCAGTTAATCCTAAAGGAGCTGTTTGCATCGCAGTTCTCCAAGTAATTTCTCCAAAATGTTCCCAGTCTCTTCTCTGTAAATTAGCAATTACCGGAGTTTGTGAAGTTGTGATGTTGTATGAGATAATGACAGCACCTGAATTACCGTTACCTGCATTACCTGTTCCACCTGTTCCTACTGTTAAATTAATGTCCCCATTAACAATACGAGAGAATCTTTTGACATCACCTACATTGCCTAACTTCCTTCCGTCTCCAGAAACTGAAGCACCATAATGATTTGAACCGTTAGTACAAATACCTTGAGTGTAAGTTATGGCATCTGAGTCAACAATGTCGTATAATCCTTTGCCGGCCAATCCTGAAGAATTATCACCAAATATTTTACCTGCTCCGCCATCAACAGATAATGCTTCAGATGCAGTGTTCCAAATTGTATCTCCACCATCTGTAGCTGCTCCTGATGTATCTTGACTACCTCCACCTCCACCAAATGCTTCAACGAATACTTCAATATTTTGTCCTGGTAGCGGATGTGTCCAAGTATGATTTCCAGCGGTATCAAATACCTCTGTCTTTTGATAAATAGCTTGTCCTTGTGATAGTTTTACACTCATGTTTATTTTATCCTATTTTGTAAATTTTAATGTCAGCATGAGATATAAGCTGAGAAGCTCCAAATTCATTTGTGCCTAAAGCCGCTATTGAATCAACCGGACCCAGTCCTGCGTTTTCCATTCTAAATTCTTTAGAAGCTCCAGTTACAGAAACATAACAAGAAAATGACGGAGAGAAATTAGAATAATTAACATAACCTATAGTGGTTTCTATAATATCATCAGTAATGTTATATAACTGAGCTGCACTTTCTCCAGTAGGTTGATTTCTAAATTCAATGAAATATTCCCCAACAGGTAATACGAATCTACTTAATTGATTATTAGTTCCAGTTGTAGGAGAATTGATAGGAGTTGCTCTACCTACATCTGCTCCAAAGAATCCCTTCGTAGTATGAAGAGTTGTATTGTCAGGCTTGATTCCTGCTCCAGTGATTGTATTCTTTCCGATCCAGTTTAAATCACGAGTATACCAAGTGTCAGCAGTAGTCATGAAACCACCACCAACATTTCCGTTCTTACGATCCTGAACCCAAATGACTGGGTGTGATTTTTCCATTAAAGGATTTTGTTTACTTAATGCCATAATTTTTTATTTGTTTAAAGTTTAAGGAAGGATTTCTGTTACAGAGAATGTTGATCGTATAACTCCGCCTAGTCCGTTTGTCCCAGTTCCATCATTAATATAGTAAGTACCTGAAGTTCTACCAACTCTTAGCTTATATGTTCTTGTAGAAGTTCCATTTGCTTGCTCGTAGATCTTAAATGTTTCCATCGAACCATCGTTTCTGATAGCAGCTAAGGCATCTGCTTCTGAATCTTTGAAAATTGCTTGACCTACAGCGACATCTGAATTTACGTTAGCTTCTATTATTAAAGTAGAGTCTGGATTCTTAGGAGTAATTTGCACCTCCATTATCTGATCCCCTTCAGTATTTTGAGGGATAGTAGAATCCATAGGAATGATTCCAGTCCCACTAGAAGGACCTATTAATTGATCATATTTAACCTGAGCAATCTTACCTGTTCCAGCAGGACCACGATCACCTTTATAACCACCTAATTCAGAATTAGCATAAACTTTGATTCCCCAACGTTCAAGATTCATTGTAGCATAATTTGTATCGGAATCTGTCTTTGGTGTTAAGTTTAAAGAAGAAACATTGTGTAAGAATAATGCTTGAACGTGAGTTGAATCGGATACCAACTGTACCTCATCATTACTGCTGCTCCCGTATTCTAGCTCATCCCCAACTGCATAAGAAGCGTCTGTTTGTAGACAAACTAATACAACTCTTGCAGACTTAGGTTTTTGACCTAATCCATGAGCAAACTTAAAGTTATCATTACCTTGAATGTTAGATGTATCAGTTGTAGCACTTAAAGCTAGAGGAACTACATTTGATTCAAACTCAGTAGCAGGAGTATTAACCGCAGATATTACTCCATTAGTGCCACCCATTTCTTCATTGGCGTAAACTACCACGCCCCAATTACCAAGATCGATATTTGGAATAGATCCAGCATCATTTACTATAGTGTATGGGATAGTTGATGATTTTCTAAATCTCACTGTTATATTGCTAGTATCAGCAGCAACAGTAGCACAAACCTCACCAACACCAGAACCACCATAATTTACACTAGATAATGGAACTTCATCACCAACAGAATAATCGGAATCTGCGGATAAGCAACGTAATACAATATTTATATCTTTAGGTTTAACTCCTAAACCATGTGCAAATATAAAATTAGCTCCTGCTTGAATGTTTAGTGAATCCGTAGTAGAACTTAAAGCAAGAGGAACAGGAACTCCAGAATTGTAATCAGTAGAAGCAACTGGTGTAACAACAGATACTTCTTCAATTACTCCAAGATATCTTACCCACATTTCAGCGTCATGTGGAGGGTAATCTGACAATTGAACTCGTCTTGGATTTCCGTCACCATCGCCGATGATGTTATAAGCACTCGCTGGTTGCGGAACTCCGCCCAATGTCAACAATAAAGTTTCAGCATTAGCAACGTCAATAGGCAAATCATAATTTACTGAAGCACTATCCGCTAGGAAACTAAACTCTTGATATGTTCTTAATGTATCATTTCCGCCTAACTCAATCGTATCTCCAATTCTAACATGAATTGTGTTAGCATCAACTACAAATCCTAATTGTTTGTAAATTCCACCAAGAGATGCTGTAACAGTTGCCTGACCAGCAACTTCATCTAAATATAATACACTTCCTACCGTGAACCCATGACCAGTTAAAGTAGCTTCACCTTCCGTAGTCACAGTGAACGTAGGGTCGCCTGCTGTCGTTACAACACCAAACACAGGTTCAGATGTAACTGAACTTGTAGCGTTCGCTAAAGCGGTAGATGACCCACTTACATATATCCACTCTCCCACACTATATCCGTTAGAAGCCTGTGAAATATCGGATGTGTTGTTTGAACCAGATCCTCCGCCAGAAGGAGCATTAACAAACTCCAAAGCACTACCACCAGAATTTACAGCAACAAATTTATTTCCTTGACCAGACAACGAACTAGGTGTATCAGTCAATCCAACAAATGTAGTAGCTCCACTTCCACTTCCAGCCGCTCCGTATTCCAAAACAGCAATCGGATCACCAGCATCAGCGCCATTGTTTAATGTCAATTGTGACGTGGTTAATGTATATTCACTAGAGTCCAATAAATGACCCAAACGAAATACAAACGAGTTATCCACACTACTAAGTGTCGGACTTAAATTGAAAACTGTTTGGTCTTGTGAAGCAGTTAACTCTTGTTGTGATACAAGTCCACCACCACCTCCAGAACCAGAAACATTAGCATACAAAAGCCCGTCTCCGCCTGAATTTACAACCAAAGCCTGTCCAACAGCTCCAATAGGAGGAACTGGAACATAATTTCCAAACAATGAATTGTCTCTTGCTTTGCCCATATACTATATAAATATTAAGTTGTTTTAATTTACGTTTGTCCAGATACAAAAGAAGCGGAAATCTATTTTTCTCAGTTCCGCTTCTAAATGTTTTATTACTTGTTATTAATTTTTTAACTATACGCTTTACGAGTAAGAAGTAATCTCACTCTTGAATCAACTCCTGCATCAGAATTAGTGAAATCCGTAGAGATTGTGCCTATAGATCCTGTTCCTGTACTATTCATAGCTCTTAATTTGAATATCTTAGGAGATGCTATTTTGATAAATCCTACACTATTACTCTCTGACTTACTCCCACCATAAACTTCTTTAAAAATAAGATCAACAGAAGCATCTGTAATATTATACAAATTTATAATGTAGTCATTGCCATTATTAATATAAAATTCCGCTAAATTAACTTCATAAGTCCCTGCTTGAAGAGTGAATGTATCATCTCCATTTACTACAACATTATTTCCAGTATCAATAACTTCTGTATTTAAAGTTACATCAGTGAACGTATTGGTGCCTATAGGCAAATCAGCTTCATCTGGAGCACTTCTCCAAGCTACTTCAGCATACTCATCAACTTGTGGTGTTGCACTTACTTGAACAGGAGTTTCTGATTCAATTACATTATAATGAACAATACAAGCTCCGTCTTGTCCCGCATTTACAGCGGCGCTACCTTCGTCTAATCCGCCGCCGGCTCCTACTGTAATATTAATATCACCAGAAATTGTAGCATTAAATCGTTTTACGTATCCAGAACCTCCTGTTGCGAAAGCTCCTCCAGTAATACCAAATCCAGCATTCCCATATAATCCATTAGCAATTGTATGATTTACAACTGCGTCTCTAACGTCGGTATTATATAATCCATTTATAAATCCGACCCCTGGAGCATTATTTGCAGATGCGCCTGTTCCTCCGGAAGCAGTATTATTTGATCCAGCTGTATCCCAGATAGAATCTCCTCCATCCTTTTGAGAACCACCTGTAGAGAATCCACCACCCGCAGCTCCAATTAATTCTACAAATACTTCAATATTCTTCCCTGGTAGAGGATGAATAAAAGTGTGTGCTCCCGCTGTATCAAATACCTTAGTCTTTTGATACGCTATTTTTGTACTTCCTATTGTTACACTCATCTTAGTATGTTTCTATTAATAATATTCTATTACTTCAAATGTTACATTTCTTACAGTAGCGTCAGTGATTCTAACAGTAGATGTGTCTATAAATTTAAACGTCATTGGCGTTGTTCCCCAACCTCCTATAACATTAATTGAAGATTTATTGATATCTGACACTGTAGTTATCGGGACATCTGTATCACCTGATGCAGTAGTAGCCTCATACTGATTTTTACTTTTAATCATTTTAATCCTTGAAATTGGCATGTTATTGTTTCTCCTTGTTTATTATAAATATATGTCATTGTGGTTTAAATTTTCTTATGGTAGGATTTCTGTTATAGTAATATTTGATGATAAAATACCACCCAATGTTATAGCAGAAGCATCAGTATTAACATAATATGTTCCGGCACTTCCTTTACCTGTTCTAACACTATATGTTCTTGTGTTAGTGCCGTTGGCCGGAATAACAACTTTAAATGTTTGGTGATCTGAAGTCCATTTACCACCATAAAATGCATCTGTTTCAGAATCTTTAAATATGGCAAGGATATTATTACTAGAGTCTTCACCTGATAATGATACTTCAATCATTAATTGAGAATCTGGATTCTTAGGAGTTACTGTTTGAGTTAACAATAAATCGCCTTCAGTGTTTTGTGGAATAGTGCCATCGGCAGGTATTACTCCAGTAAATGTATGTGCAGCTTTATCTTCGGTATACTTAACTTGTGCAATCTTACCAGTTCCAGCAGGACCACGATCACCTTTATAACCACCTAGTTCAGAATTAGCATATACTTTGACTGCCCACTTAGTTAAATCAATTGCAGAATTATCACCGGTATCTTTATTAAGAATCTGAAATGATGTTGAAGATACGGTCTGATCGAATAGCGTTATAATATTAGTAGAATCAACTGAGATCGTAATAATCTGGTCAACGGTTGCGGAAGTATAGTATGGAAGTAGTTCTACTTCATCTCCTATAGAATAACCCTTTTCAGCAGAAACACACTGAATAACTGCTCTAACAGATTTAGGTTTTTGACTAAGCCCATGGGCAAATGTAAAGTTGGTATTAGTCTTGAAAGTAGTAGCATCAGTTCCTAATACAACAGCACTTGATTCAAACTCAGTAGCAGGAGTATTAACCGCAGATATTACTCCGTTTGTTCCGGCCATTTCTTCGTTAGCATAAACAACTACACCCCACTTAGAAAGGTCTATTGGAGAATCAGAAAAATCATCTTTGTTTGTTAATGTATATGAATCAGCATTAGCATTTAAATTGACATATACTTTAGAAGAATCACATGAAACTGTTCCACCGGGACCGTAATCACCAGCATCAATAGTAGATAAATTAGAAAAATCAACTTCTTCATTAACAGAATAAGAAACGTCAGAACTCAAACATCGTAACACTACTCTAACGTCTTTAGGCGTTGAACTCAATCCATGTGAAAAATAAAAACTAGAAGAATCAACAGTGTTGGTAGGACTTGTAGTGGATCCTGTTGCTAATGTAACCGGAACTCCAGAATTATAATCTGTAGAATTGGTTGGTATGATCTCCGCTACAGGCTTAACAACACCTAAATATCTTACGTTGATCTCAACGTCTAAATCAGGAGCTTCTGTAAATTTAATTCTTCTTGGATTTCCATCACCATCACTGACAATACTATAAGCACTAACCGGCTGAATCTTACCATTGATTTCAATTAAAACTTGTTCTCTACTAGCAATATCAACCGGAGTATCAAAGTTAACCGAACTTCCATCTCCTGTGAATGTGAAGTCACGAAACGCCCAATTAGAGTCACCGCCCAATACAATAGTGTCTCCGATTCTTACGTGGATCGTATTAGCATCCTTTACAAAACCCAACTGTTTATAAACCCCCTCAACAGAAGCTGTCACTGTTGCTTCTCCTGCGGTTTCACTTAAATATAAAACAGAACCAACTTCAAATCCATGACTTGTCAACGTCGCTTCACCCTCAGTCGTAACCGTAAAAGTCGGATCGCCTGCTGTTGTTACAACCCCAAGCATAGGTTCAGAAGAAGTTGAAGCAGTAGCGTTAGCTAATGCTGTAGACGATCCAGATACATAAATCCAATTGCCTACACTATATCCATTAGACGCTTGTGAAAATTCAGACGTATTAGCAGATGCACTTACAGCACCTCCGCCTCCACCAGAACCAGATACAGTAGCGTATTCCAATCCGTTCAAACCAGATTTGACTACCAATGCTTGGCCGGAGGTTCCGATGCCAGAGGGAACTAAACCCCCAAATAATGCGTTGTTTTTTGTTTGTCCCATGCTTTATATTTGTTTAAAAATTAGTTTGTGTGTGGTATTGAGTATTTTAATAACAACGCTCCGTTGCTTCCTGATGTCGGAATTGAGTTCTGTGAGTCATTAGAACCATTAACTCCCCCTGCTCCGGCTTTACCAATATAATATGTTAAACTTCCAGAAACCGTCAGGTTGTCAAAAACGACACCTCCAGTTCCACCGGTTCCGCCACTGTTTGAATTTCCTGAAGTTCTATTAGGATATCCTCCATCACCAAAAGACGCTAATACATTTAATTTAGTGGGAAGTGATAGAGAGTCTGATGGTTTTCCACGAACTCCGTCAACACCATTGATATTGCCCGCAAGACCTTTACTTCCTTGTGCAGCAACAGATGAGTGGGCACCGTGTCCACCTCCACCCCCACCAATTCCACCAGGAGAGATAATTGATGAAAATATAGTAGGAGTTCCATTAGACCCGCTCGTTGCGCTTGATGTCGTTGTACCACTATCTTCACTGCCACCTGCACCCGCACCTCCGCCAATAGCAGTAACATTAACATAAATACCTGTTCCTGGAACAGGATGTGTCCAACTTCCTGTACCGTTGGTAGTTGACGAATAATCCAATATTTCCTCACGATACTCGTAAGTTGTTACGCCTTGTCCTAATCCTATTGTTGTTGTAGCCATAATGTTTTAAAAATTATTAAATTAAACGATTCCCCATTTTGTTTTTAGTTCAGATAATACAGAATTTCTTTGGGATTCGTTGTGTGCTCCTGTATAAACTCTAAATTCTTTTACATTTTGAGATACAGATGAATCTCCATATGATGCTGGCGTATATGCAACGTTTCCCAATCCAATTGCATATGATCCAGGAACTTTCAATTTTTCAGGAATAGCACCTTCAAACGATTTAACAGAAGAAACTTCACTTTCATAATTTACATTATCTTTATCAAAATAATTCAATGTTTCATACGGAATAAGTTCTCCTATATTTGAATCAAAAATAAACGTGGTAATATTTCCGTGATTATTTGATATCGGAGAATTAGCAGAAGAAACATTACGATTTAGAATAATATCCACATCTTCATATGCTCTTTTAATAACAAAATCAGATCGTGTAGTTTGAGCATTTGAATCATTTACTCCCGAATACCCTGCTACTTGAGCAAATGGAGTTGCAATAAATTGACCAGTGGCTGATATAATGTTAGTCCATGCTGGGCAATAAACATTCATATCACCCACAAAATACACACTATATTTGTATAAATTCAAATAATTTTTATTAGCTTTCAACATTGTAAGATCTGTATTTGTGCTTAGTGTAGCATCAATATATTCAATGGTTGTGCTTGGTTTGTGGATTTTATATGGAGATGTCAATGATGCACTTGGAGTTGATAAATACTGTATATATTGAATTCCCTCAGATGAAACATTATCAATCCGCAAAACAGGATCATCATTTTCGGTTGCTTGTTGGGTTTTGTTTACATCTTTCCACATGGATGTACTATTACTAACATCAATTTGTAACAACAATATATTATCGGGTATAACTGTATCCTGATCTATAAAAGATGAGTTAATCGGCAAAGATAATAACTCAGTTGTTTGTGGTTGTTCTGCCCTAAATAATCTACTATATGGAGTTGCCATAATATTATGCCTCTATTCTGTATTTGTTGTTAAAATATCTTAGTTTTATGCTTCCGAAATTGGTATCCAATATCAATGGTTGTGATGTAACACCTGTTATAATAGCAGCTGATTCAACAGCAACGTTATTAATACCCCAATCACCTTCATAGTCGTTAAATTCAAATAATGTTCCGTTACCAGGATTCGTCGGTAAACTAGCAGTAACGTTAGAACCTGTTATATAATATGTTGTATCTTTAACAGCAGCGAATGACCCACTCATCACTTTGATGTTGTTGATCTCTGTTTCACCGCCAATGTTTACGCCTCTCATGTTATACACTATAACATTGTTAGCGTCCTTCACAGTAGCAACCGGCTTGCTTATTCCAGAAGTCGGTGCGGTTGTGGTCAATGACCCAGTAGCAGCCAAAAATAAAATCTCTCCAGCACTTCCCAATCCATGTGAAGATATGTTCGCCACACCATTATACACAATTTGGAAATTAGCAGAACTAGCACTCGTCACCAATCCCAAAACCTCAGCAGTTTCATCCGCAGATACACTCGATGTAACCCATGTTGACGCTGTCAAATATACCGGAGTTCCAGCACTAAAGGTGTTCGCCTGAACGATCAACTCACCAGTAGCCTTACTAGCAGTAGTCGGTGTAGACGATCCGCCTCCAACAAAACTGGATGTTGCAATGAACTCTAAAGCACTTCCAGCATTATTTACTATTACAAATTTATTTGAGTTACCAGAATATGAACTTGGCGTGTCAGTCAATCCAGTAAACTCAGTAGCACCACTTCCACTAGCAGTTCCTCCGCCGACAAAATCTAAAACACATACATCACTTCCACTTGGAATAGCATAATCCATTGTCAATTGACTTACAGTTAATGTATAGTCATCGGCTGGAATACGAACACCATTCACATATACTAAAGTAGCAGCCGTGTTAACGTCAGGAGATAATGAGAAAATCGTGGTTGATGCTGTAGGAGCAAAACACTGTTCGTTAGCAGTAGCAATACCACCGCTTCCAGATGAAACAGATCCAGTTCCATTAGCACCATAGTCAACGGCACAAACTTCATCTCCCGCCAAACTTCCAGTCACCAACGTCAATTGAGTAGTGGTTACTGTATAATCAGACGGAGAAAGTTTCCAACCATTTACATATATTAAAGTGTTAGCAGCCGTTACATCGGGACTTAATGGAAATATAGTTTGTCCGCCTGTTGCTGTATAACATTGATGTGAAGCAATTCCACCTCCACCAGATCCACCTCCAGAACCAACAGCATCCAAATCAAAACCACGCATCAACCCTACAATGATTTGGTCACTTGCAATAGCAACACCAATTGGTTTAGAAATTCCAGTAGAAGGTTCACTGTCAGTTATAGCACCAGCAGAACCTTGACTTAAATAAAGAGGAGCACCTAATGTAAATCCATGACTGTCTACAAACACCTTACCGGCATATACTACACTAAATGATGAACTATCAGCAGTTTCAATTATACCCAATACCTCCGCATTCGCTGTAGAGTCGGCCTGTGCTAATGTGTATCCTCCAGAAGTTCTTCTAATAGCTTGACCAGCAGTAAAAGAATTAGCATAATTTATACCATCTTTAGTTACACCAGCACTATTTGATGAAGATAAAGCATTCAATGCATCCGTTACAGTAACCCCTGGAACAGTAGATTGGTTTATATTAAAACTTGATGAAAACGCCTGTCTTAGACTACCAGTTGTGCTCCAAGGTATATCCTCTGGTCTTAGTGCACCTGGAGAACTGTAATCTAAATCAACCCAATGTCTTGTTACTTTTGCCATGATTATCTATAAATATCTTGTTATATCATTCTTTGGTAACGAACCGTCATGACATCACCATCACGAAGCTGTCCATCTAAATCCAAACCATTCCAACTTAATAAAGATTGTGTCACCGTATAATCAATAGCAAGAGTCTGTGCCGGAGCATGTCTTATGTCAACAACAACATCTCTAGCATCATGAACTTGATGTGTTAATGTTACTTGTGCTGATGCTGTAATAGCATTTGTTATATCAAATCTATCTGAGATGGCTTCTAAAGAACCAGACCATGTGTTTACCTTTACAGCAAGATCATGAAAATCTATATTCTTAGTTTCGCCTGTTGGTGATGTAGTAGCATCAGTGTCTACAACAATAAATAAATCCGGATTATCTATCGACGCAGTATTTAAACTTCTTAGCTCGGTTACTTTTTGGTTTGCCATGATTATTTACAATTTTATAATAATAAATATCAAACGATATGGTTTTTCTCATTACAAATCAACGTCGGCTTCTTTCACTTTACTAACAATAAATTTCACAAGAGCACTTCTTACAATGTCACTTTCATTGAACCCAAACTCAAATATACCATTTAGTTTACAATCATCACCCTCAAATATACGACAAAAATCAGCAAATCCAGATTTATTTCGTATGTCACTTTGTGCTGGATCTCCCAATAAAAACATTTTTGTTCCTTCTCCACAACGAGTCATCAACGTAAACAACTCCTTCTTAGTCAAGTTCTGAGCTTCATCTACAACGATTATCTTGTTGTGCCAATCCTGACCACGACTGAATCCTACATGTTCACAATGAACTTTGTTATTGTCGTGTAAATAAGATAACTCCGTAGGAGATAAAAAGTCGCTAAGCTTATCTCTAAGAGGTTTTAAATATGGTGCCATCTTCATCTCTTCTTCGCCCGGCAAAAACCCTATCTTACCATCAGCACTTTCAATAGCACTTCTTATATAAATTAAACCATTATACATCTTGGTGTTTAATAACTCCAAAGCACTATAAATAGATAAATATGTTTTACTAGTACCAGCAGGCC
>Ga0196899_1000895_pt1 | contig 15138 bp, 8 predicted proteins | sample VirMetDEL_Sep_01_FD_169095 | JGI IMG/M metagenome (GOLD analysis project Ga0196899, IMG submission 169095) | Aqueous microbial communities from the Delaware River and Bay under freshwater to marine salinity gradient to study organic matter... | ecosystem: Environmental > Aquatic > Marine >... | reverse complement strand
AGTATCTGCATGGGCACTCTATGCCAATGCTTGAGTTTCTTTTTTCTGATGATATCATCGAGTAGTCCTGGTTTTAGATAGTATTTAAGGTTTTTACGGTTTCTGAGACTTTTACTAAGAAGACGATTTGCGACTAATCCAGACCCCGTCAGAAGACCAGTGATTGGGTTTTTGAGGGTTGCTGAACCTGCTGCAATTGTAGCACTTGGTTTCACCAGTTTTTCCAGCGCTTTTCCTGTCTTTGGTGCTTTCTGCTCAGGCTGCAAGTCACTAAGCATGCGGTTGAGTTGCCCATAATCTTCCATTAAAAGCTTTTCTTTTTCTGTTAGCAGGTGCTTTGTTTTGGAGCTTGCTTTATTGCCTCTGCGTCCTGTTTTTTCAGGAAAAGATCTTAGGGAGAGTTTCTCAGATTGAGGGTCGATGACATCAGCAAGAACAGCATTTTTGGCTTTAGGACTGAGTCCGCCATATTTACTTCCTTTATACTCCATCCCTCCATAGATCTTTTTTGCTTTGTCTCCTCCTTTCTCAAAAAAGTTGAAGCTAGGGGTTTTTCCTTCAGCAATATCGAGATGAAACGCAGAGAGGTCTAAGTCTTTAAAGGGAGCAACCACCTCTTTATACAGCTCTGTTGCTGCTTTGTATTCTTTGTTCTTATCGTAGTTTTTGACGATTGTATTGAAGGTGATTTCATCATTATGGAGTCCTGATCTTGTATTTGAATCGATCTTAGGAGTTCTTTTTAACTTCAGGGCTGTTTTCTTGAGATCACTTCCGAACCAATGAAGATCCCAAAAATTAGGCATTTTGAGGTCTCGATAGAGCTTAGTATAGGCCTCTTTATTGCCACTGTTCCATAGGTTTTCAAGCATTTGTTGATGCTCTTGCCATCTTTTACCAAGCGTTTCATTGCTCAGCGTTTTCTCTCCGACGACCTTGTGTTTGATATCTGGGCGGTAGCCATAGTTGTTGGTCAAAATCTCATTGACATCCTGGGGAGATAAAACAAGTTCTTCCGCCTCTTTGCCCAGAGCTTTTTTGTACTCCTCTTTAGCAAGCCTATTAACGTATGCCTCACTCTGTTGAATCTCTTTGGAAACAAGAGATGGATTCTTCTCAAACTTTAGGGCAATGTCTTCTGAAACCCTTTCTAAATCTTGAATCATCGCATCTACATTTTTAGAGGCTCCCGAAAAAGGAACATGTCCCATTGTGCGCTCTTTTTGGATCATTCCAGGGCTATCTAACAGCTGACCTAAAGAGACTTCATCCCCTGTAAAGTTTTTAGCGAGTCTTTCCGCAGTCTCAGGACTATTATGAGATTTCCCCTTGGCCCACTTAAGCCACCATTTTTTAGCAGACTGCGGGACTGTTGCAATGACTCCCAGGGCTTTATGCAGAAACCCTCCTGCTGCTGCGCCAATCCCTGCTCCTTTTAAAGGGTTTTCTGGATCTTCTAAACTGCCAATCATCGCGCCATCAACCATGGCTCCAGCTATTCCAGGAATTCCTCGTCCTGGAGATAGTACATAATCCCCTGCAGCCTCTCCTAAAAAACGTCCTGTTTTAGAACCTCGACTATTAGGATCTTTAATGTCTGCGGCTTGTTGGTATTTCTTAGAAAAATATTGCGCTGCAGAATCTATATGATCATGGGGATAACCATCAACACCTTTGACATTAGGGGTTAAAAACTTTAGAGCTTTTTTCGCTACTGTTCCAGCACCTTCTGGAAAGCTTTTTACTAAATCAGAATTAGCAACAGCATAGTCTTCGTCTTTTCCTGAAGGAATACCTGCAGCAAAAAGGGGGCCCATGGGGCTAGCATAGAGCGTTGGACTCTTTATTGATTTTTTTTCCTCTGAACGTTTCTTGAATGGCTGTCCCAACTCAACATCCTCAAAATCAAGTTCATCTTCAAGCGACTTAAGTCTTTCAATCAACAAAGGCGATTTTTCTTCTTGGGTGAGCTCCTCTAACTCTTGAATCAGATGGTGTCGCTTTTCTGGGACATCAGGAGTTTCTTGAGATTGAGCATCAAAATAGTTCTTAAATTCAGAAAACCGCTCTCGAGCATTCTGATTCAGACTTTTGGCTTCTTCAAGAGGCAATCCTGATTCAGATAGGATTGAAGCTTTCATCCCTTTGATTTGTGTTTTTATCGCTTTGCCAACAGACTCGATTCCACTAACTGTTCTAGCAGATTCCGCTTCCGTAAACTTTTCAAAGATCTTCTGCGTTTTCCCTAAATTGTCCATCGAAGCAAGCAGACCTGTTAACGGCTGTTGGAAGTTCTCAGCAATTTTATTCGCTTCAAAGGCCTCCGTTCCTGAGATATTGATATCCCCCACTCCAAAAACGCTCATGCCACTCAAGGCTTTTTTCTTATTCGAGACATACTGGTCTAAATAGTATTCCAAAAGATCAGCTTTTGCCAGGTTGTCAGCGGTTTCCTGGGTCCGTTTGTCCTGCTCAGCAGCCTTTTTGCGATCGGGCTCTCCTAGCAAATGCTCAAGTTTCTTAAGCTGAATCCTCTGATTGAGATCTGCTCGCGCCTCATCTTGTTCTCTTTTTGCCTGTTTGGCTTTTCTTTCCTCGTCTTGTTCTTTTCTATTTAAATAGACCCCAAGGTTTTTATCCCCTTCACTGATCCCCTGCTCGATTCCTTTCAAAATGTCAAAAAGCTTCATGATCCGTTCCTTTTGTTGAAAATGTTGAGCAGACTTTTCTTCCAATTGTCTTTTTGATGGCCATCGTATACAGCATCCAAAATCAATGCTTTGAGCATTCGAGAATGGTCTTTAGGATGATGAGAGGTTTTGTGGGTTATTTTCTCAGACAACAGCTCTATGAGTCCCTCTTCAACTAAGCGGTCTCTTAACTGATTAAACAATGGATCCAATAGCTCCCTTTCTAGATGTGGATGAGCATCAACTGCACCATGAGTATCCAAATAGTGATGGAGGATTTCTTGAGCGACTTGTTGATTTTCTGAAGGCTTATGATTGGTCATGTCGTCGATAAACTCTGGGTCGTGGATCATTGCAGCCAGCTCTGATAAATCAATCACCTCTTCGTCAATAGCGTCTTTTTCTTCATCTCTTAACAGATGATCATAGTTTTTTCCATGACTTGAGCGATTACGGTGATGGCCATCAAGAACATATGAGGTGTTCATGGCAAGAGGTTTTGAAGGACGTATTCTGCCCAAAGACAGTAGGTCTTCCATAGACAAATCATTGAGCTCTCGACTCTCTGGAAAATCTTCTTCATGTTTGTTTAAAAGGTGTTTTATTTTTCCGTGCATCTTAATTAATTCCTGGGACTTTGTCCATTAAAGGGTCTGAAGTTGATTGGGCTGTTGATTGGGCTGTGGCACTATTTCCAAAGTAGCCAGGAGTATTCGCTAACATCCCCGCTGCTTGGGGAGCAAACATTGCAAGGGCTGCGGGAGCTCCTGCCCCTCCCGTTCCGATCGTAATAGCGGCTGCGGCTGCAATCTTAGTGATCAATCCAATGAACTCCATTTTACTTTTTGTTTTGGCAGCTTTTTGGAGGTCTTCACGTTCTTTCTGGGCAAGGTTTAACTGTCCTAACTGTACGAGGACTTGCTGTCTTTGAGCCCAGAGGTTTTCTTTTTGCAGCTCAATATTTCTCTTATCTTCTTCATTGAGTTGATTAAAGTTTTGCTCTTGAAGACCCAACTGATAAATCGAGTTCAAGGTGCTCATTGCCTGTTGTTGCTGAGATTGATCAACAGAAGCGTTTGTGTTGTACATGGCTAACAATTCATTAAGGCTTTGCCCTTCATTGTTCATCTCCCCTGTTGCAATGTCCTTTTTAAAAATGTCTTGTCTGTACTGATTTTCATTGTCTCTATTGATTGACTGATTCATTGCATCGTTTGCTGTTTTGAATGGATCAGATATTGAGCGAGCTTGCTCTTTATTGAGGTTAATCCAGTCATTGCGACTCATGGTTCCATGATTTAAAAACCGATCAAAGAGCTCGAGCTTTGCTTTATGGTCGGATTCCTGACGTGCTCGGTCTTTTTGCGAGGCGTTATAATCCAGTGAAGAGCTTCCAGGGCCATGACCCGCAGCAGCAAGTAAATGACTGTTTTTATTGTATAGTGAATCGGAATCATAATTTGTTGGGGGTTGATAGGTGTCGGTCACTGTTTGCCATAGTTTTACTGGATCCAGCTCGATCTGACTCTTTACGTTCCCTGCTTCCGCTCTTTGTTGAGCTCCTAAATCTTTGATCTTTTGAACTTCTTGCTCCTGCGCAATTCTTCTAAGGATCTCAGGAGTCACAGTCGCTTTTTGTTCATCAGTCAAAAGATCATAAAGCTCGGAATACTTATTGCCACTGATCTCAGGACTCCGCATCATAGCCATTTCAGCCTGTTCTTGATCAAAGCGTTTGCCAAGTGTATCTTCTTTTAGGTATGAGATAATCCCTTCTCGGTTTTTTCTTGTCTTATCAAAAATATCCCCGAGCGTTGCCGTTTCATCTTTCTGGGTAATCAGGTAGGCAATATTATTATAAATTCCATCAGGTATCCGCTGAGAGTATTCAGGATGTTTTTCTCGAATATAGGGAGGGATATTGTTTTCAGGATCAGAAACAATCCCCGCAAGAATATCTGATCGAGTAATCCCCGTCTTGCGAGACTCTGCCTTAATATACTCTGTGAGATCGTATTCAAAGCCCTTAAGTTTGCCAAATTGATCTGTAAGTTCAGCAGCATTTATTAAAGGAGTTGACTCTTCAGCTGGCTCTTCTACTTCAGGCTCTGGCTTCATATTTTGTTGAGCTTGCTTATTGTCATTGTTTAGTAATGCATTAGCCCAGAATTTCGCTGTTTCAAAATCTTTTTCAGTTTTACCTTCAGATTTCCAAACTTCCTTCCCATTTTTATACACGCGGTAGTTTCCGTGTACCAGTTTTATTTTATAGGTAATGCTCGTTATAGGGCTGACTATCTCATGTTTGTTCATCGTCGATTTCCTTTTTTCTTCTGATCCTTATCCTCTGACAAAAGACTTGAAAGTATGGAAGCTCCCAAGGCTAGACCTCCCCCAATGGCTGCTGCTTTTCCCAGTGGGAACCCTTCGGGTCTTTGGGCTGCTAAATCTTCAGGCTGAGGTATGAAGGGGTTTTGATAATCGTCGGGATTGCCATTACCTAAAAAGTTAGGGGGAACGCGGTCTGGAATGTTTGCATTCCCTTTTTGCATGATTTGATCTCTTTCGTTGTAGAGCTGTCTTCCATTCTCATCGAGTCCTTGATAAAAGTTATTTCCCCCTCCTGAAACACTTCTACTTCCTCCTTGAGAGTCCACTTGTATAAGATTGGGCGACTCTTGATTGAACCCCTCAACCTCTTGCGGTTTGTTCTCTACTTCCAATGGATTGTTTTCTACAGGGTTATTTTCGTCGCCTATCATCATTGGGAAGAACATAGGAGACTGATTCACAACTGAAGGATTTCTCTGCGTATTCTGTGTGGGGTTTTGCACGACTCCACCACCCTCCCCCTGATTGAGAGGAGGGTTTACTTGATTGGGCACTGGCATCTCATTTTGTCTTCCGCTAGGAAGGTTATTGGAACTTCCACTACTGTTTTGTAGAGGTTGGTTTTGATAAGGACTTGGTTGATACATTCGGCTATTTTGACCCATGGGGTTCTCGCCTAGAATCTGAGGGCGACTATTCACTTCTGGCCTATAGGACATCCCTTCAGGAAGCTTTTTCATAGGGTCGGTTTGGATCTCATTAGGCTCTAAAGGAGGCAACGCACGATTCCCTTGAGGATAGAACCTTTGCAGTGCTGTATTAAAACGGGGAATACTCTGCTGGGCATTGATAAACTGCATTTTACGATCTCCTGCCATTCCTAAGTAACGCATTAATCGATCATCTTGATTTCCTCGAATCACTTCTTGCAAGGCATCAATGACAAATGGCGACAGCCCAACGCCTCGACCACCAGGAGCTGTAAAAAATATCTCTGAGTCGTTATTGGTAAGGTATAGGATTTTTGATCTAAAATTTCCTTGGATGACGATTTGACTATTTTCCCCAATACTTTGATCCAGTGTTTTGACTGCCTGCTGATAAATAATTTGCGGTAGGAGAATATTTTGATTATTTTCGTATTCTAAAAGAATGGGAAGGCCGATCTGAGGGTTAGTTCCTAGGTAAGAGGCCATCTCTTGAAAGGCATTCACAAGGCTTTGTATCTCTTCAAAAGAGGGCAAGTTCAGTTGACCAACGATTAGAAAATCCTGCACAGCTTTTTCTATTTTCAAAAGAGCCTCTGTTGCTTTTTCTGATCCTGGGACTGCTGTTACACGGGCAAACTCTGTTGTTTTTTTAAGCATAGAAAAACTGTCTCTAAATAGGCTGGAGGTTAACACCCCCTTGGGCGTTGACCCAATAGCATTGAGCCATCTGTTTTCTTCTCCTACGAGCGGTTTTTGCAGTCTTTCAGCCTCGCTAAGACATAAACGAAGCATATAGTATGAGGAAACAACTCCTTGCAGGGCAATGTTTTCAAGGTTTGCATCAAGGGGTTTAGAAGAGCTTTTAATCTTCCCTAATGAGATAGCTAGTCCTTGCTGATATTGTTTTTCCGTTTCAAGAAGCTCTTCGTTTTGATTGAGGAAAGCTTTGAGATTACTGACTTGTGTGGAGATATCTATTTGATCAACAGGAAGGATTTGATTGGGTTTTAAAACAAATGATACACCACCTTGAGAGATGTCTGAGCGCATTTGATCGATAAACTGAAACACCTTAGAGCGTCTGGAGAAGGTTAAGACCAGTTTTCCTTTTTTTGCCTGCTCTATAAGCTCTGATTTAAAAGGAGAGGGTCTTCCATAAACGAGGCTTTTATCAGACTCTGATCCTTGGTAGCTCAAGAGCTTAGATTGGATGAGGTCTTGATAGGCCTGGACATATTCACTGAGAGCCTCCATAAAAAGAGGTGTATTTACTCCGCGCATCATCTCATCGGGAAGAAGAGAAAAGAGCTCTTTGTTGAACATGTAAAAAAGGTTCATTCCCATCGAGCTAAGGTTGCTATTTTGGACAGATTGAGAGACGAGATGGTTTAAACGATCGGGGAAAACAGCCAGATCAGACTTTAGATTTTTGAGCATCGAGAACTCTTCTTGAAGAAAGAGGGCAAAGCCCAGCTCATGACGTAGATCGTTCCATTTAGGATTCGAGAGAAGTTTAATCTCGGCATCAAAAGCGGTTTTGATCATCCCGAGAATAAAATCATTTACCCCTTGGGTAGTATATTTACTTGTTCCGTAGTACGAGCAACCCTCTTTAATCAGGTGAAACAGGTCATGAGCTACAGGACTGATATGTTTTGTCCAGAAGTAAGAACCCAAAAATCCTATAAATACTGATAGGTAAGAAATCGATCCAATGGGAGTCATACCCGCAGCAATGGCAATCAGTATTCCAGCAAGAACCGCCTCTGGCAGATCTTGAAACCACCCTGTTGTTATTTCTTGGGTTTTGTTTTTTACATAGAAGTAAAGTTTTCGAAAGCCACTTTCAGTAAACAGTTCATCCTTATTAAAGACCTCTTCAATATAGGCAGCCATCTCTTTAAGTTCATTTTTTCTCACCTTCATAAACTCTTCAATATCTCTAAAGGTTTTATCGGCTTCAGGGATATGCTTAATCAACTCCATCTTTTGCTTCATAAAAAATTCTTTGCCGAGATGTGTTTTGTTGATATCGCTAAAGAACGAGGAGAGAAAGATCGGGAGAAATTGCCGATGGAGGCTGATGGCAATGTCTTGGTTATTGATGCTTTCTTTTTGTTTCTCTTCGTAGAGATTTAACAGCTCAGGGATGAAGATATCAGCTTTGTTTTCAGATGTTCCTTCATATTGGTGGGAGATTTCGATCGGCTGATTTCTTTTTAAAAGACGTATTTTTGTGCGGTAGATATTGGTCAAAAGCTGGCAGACAACGGCAAGGTCTAAAATATCGTATCCAGAGCCATTATTAATCCAGTCCGCCCATCCTTGATAATCCATAATCCGCGTTTTGATGTTGTTGTCGACAATAAAGTCTTTAACGAGACCTTTGAAGAGGGTATTATCTGTTTGGACAACTCCAATTGTACTCTTCATAAGCCTACGATCTTCTTCTGTTAGATCAAGCTCTTTAAGAGGGAGTTTATTAAAGGTGTGTTCTATTGAGCCCCATTTCATGGACTTTTTATCTGATTTTGAGGAGAGAAATTTCGATCTTCCTGAAAACTCATACTTCATCTTGTCAGCGATATAGGCCGTCAGTTTACTGATCATCTGAGCCATCTTTTTCATCTGAGCGCTTTCCTGTGGAGGTTTGAGCTCCAGGGTTGTCTTTTTAAGTTTATCATTGGAAAATGTAACGGCCTTTTGGATGGCTCGATTAAAGGGTTTGGTTGTTTCCACAGGGATCGAAAAATCTTGGATCGATTGAATGAAGCTTTTGTCTTTTTCTAGTCCCTTGAGTTGAATCCCTCTATCTCCCAGGGAATATAAGAGATCTTTCATGAGCTTCTCAAAACCCAATCCTTGAGGGAGTCCCATTCCTTCTAGAGAGTTTTTATCCTCTAAAAGCATCAGACAACCGTTCATATGAGCCTGAAGAGTGACAAGTTTCTGGGGACTCAGCCGAGAGGACAAACGATCAATACTCCCCCAAAACGACTGATCTTTAAGTAGAACCTGCTCTAAGAACGTTGTCAGCTTATGGAACGATTCTGCGGTATTTTTGTCTCCCCTCTCAATGGATTGAGACACTTGAATCATGGCATCTAAATCTTTAGGAGAAAGAGTCTTGATTTGTCCTTGCTCGCTAGGCTGTTTAAAGGCAGAGAATACCTTATCTATTCTTCTATCAAGGAGCTCCTGGATGTCTCCCATAGCGTTATCTTTGAGCTTGTCAAAAGCCCTGATCATCGAAGGCTTGTTATCTTGAGACTTCTTTTCAAAGAACCTGATAAACTTTTTAGCGGCTTGCTCTTTCTTATAAGACTTAAAAGGAGCATCTGGAAAAATCTCTTTATTGAAGACAATGAAACTAAAGACAACATAAGACTCTAGGAAGCGATTGGCAAAGGTTTGGTCTTTTAGAGAGTTTGAATCGAGTTCAAGGGCCAAGGAAACAAACACCGTTTCTAACTTCTTTTTCTTATATTCAATCTTAAGGTTTTTCTCCTCAATCTGTTTAGAAAAGTAGCTCGATTGAATCGTTCCTTGGCGGTAGTCTTTGAGGAGCTTGAGCATCAATGCATCCAATTTACTCAAAGAAGCGTCTACCTCCGGCACCTCAAACCCTTTTTCTAAGTATTCAAAGAGTTTTGATAAGACCTCTGCACTATTGGCACCTTTCATAGCTCCCGCTTCTTCTAATAGAGCTTGGCTATCTTTTTTCTGTTTGTCAAAAAGCTGTTGCTGCTTCTTGAGAGCGTCTCTATCTTGAAAGAGTTTTTTGATCTGTTCAGATAGGGAAATCAGTTCGGGTTTAATCACTTCATTTAAAGCTTCAAGATCTAAACTTTCAAACCCCGTAAACCCGGAGAGATGAGACAAACAACTATCGATCACTGCAGATTTGTTTTTTGCTAAAAATAGAATCCGTTCATCAGGAGTCATCGCTTCAACTCTTTCAGGAGAAATCCCAAAGATCTGCTCGTCCCATAGAAAAGAGCTCGAAGCTAGGAGATTGGAAAGGCTGGTATTTACCGAGGGTTTGTCATCTTTAAGGTTGGCGGTGTCATTAGCATAAACAAAGGATCGAAGTTTGCTAGCAGCTTCCGAAAAAATGTCTTCTGATCGATTGTTTTTCAGGAGATTTTTTAAGGTATTTTGAGAAATCGGAATTCTTGAGAGATTCTTTTTGTCTTGCGTTGGCGGTATTGTGATGAAGTTTAAGTTGATAGGGATAAAGTTAAGGTTCTCACCGCCATTGTTTAGATAGACATCCAAAAGTCCACAAATCCCACAAAAAGCGACATCGTCGATATTGCTTAAGGTATAAGGGGCAGGTTTTTTCTCTAGAGTCTGTTTCCCTTCAACTTCTTTCTGAAAAATCTTATAGAAGTGGTTATAGAGCTCTAAGCGATACAATAGCTCTCGAGGGATCAAGTGACGTTTGTCTACATCTTGAAAGATTCCTTGGATCAAAAATTGCTGAGCCTTGAGAAGCTCATACCCTGCTAGGGAATTGTCATATTGATAGGTCTCTTTGTTTTGATTCTCTCTAATGATTTTAAAGGACTTAGCAAGGAGATCGTCAATATATTGAATCGTGAGATAGTCCTGGGAAATATTCCCCTTGCCAAAGTTTTCTAAAGCTTCTTTAGAAGGTGGTGTCACTGGAGCAAAAGAGGCTCTAAACAGTTTGGTACAGGCTTGTTCTAAAGACCCACTTTTTTCAAGGGTCTCAAAGGCTTCAATCACCTTAAAGTAGGCCGATCCTCGGTAGTGCTTTTGGATCAGATTAAGAAGTCGGGAGTTGAAAATATCTATCATATCTAAAAACTAAAGTTATTGTTGTTATAGTTCTTCTGTTGCAAAGCAGGTTCATCTTCTAATGCAAGGGCTCTTCCCAGTGATATTCCCTGATTGGGAGATGCTCCACCTACGCCAACTCCACCCATTTGTGGAGCTTGTTGGGAGCCACCTGATCCTCCAGTAATATTACCACCATTTTGAAATGAAGTGCCGAAATCATCAGAGCGTTTATGATTTAAACTTGCCAGAAGATCTTGGTTTTCACTGCCTACAGAATCTTCTAAACCAAAGAATCCTGCCACATCCTGTGTTAGTCCTTCTGCTTTGGCAGACATTGTTGCAGCAACTCTATCGTACCAAGGAAGGTCTTTAAAGTTTTTCTTGGGATCAATCGATTCTGCTTCCGCGCTACTTGCCCCCCCAAACAAACCTCCTGCTAAAGCTCCCACTCCAGCACCTATTGCTGTTCCAATCCCTGGAATAAAGCTTCCAATGGCAGCACCCGTTGCCGCTCCTGCCCCTGCGCCGCCAAGTCCTGCTGATAAAACACCCATGCTTAAGTCCTCATACTTTTTTGTTGTTCTTGATCTTGTTTCATTTGCTGACTGGCTCTTTGGTTTTGAAGCAAAGATCCTGCCATTAGGGCTAAAGATATCATCGGCATCGCCCTGGCAGCAAAAGTTGCACCCCCTGCTGCCGCTCCCTCAGCTCCTAATGCAGCTTCTCCAGTACTGGCAAGACTTTTAGCTCCTAGATTATTCACTGTCATGGGATTACTGCCTGTTCCCAATCGATTCAGCATCGAAGCATTATTGGCTTGGTTTTCCAGGTTCTGTTGTCCCCATTGTCTTAGAGAGTTCGCTTCAGCATTACTGACTTGGGTGCCATCTAAACGCATGGGGTTATTCTGAGATCTCCAGCTAGAAGGATTGAGGTTGGAATTCTGCCACCAACTGGAGTTTTCCTGTGGAGGTTGATTAATTTGAGATGGATTCCTTTGATTTCCTCTCAGTTCTCTTAAACGTGCTGCTTGTTGCAAGTTAATCGGTTCGTGGCGATTGACAATATCAGCCATCTCTAGCTCTGTGGGAGCTTCTCCGTTGCCAATCTTTTGCATCAGCTCGGGAGATTCTTGGGCATTAATTAACCGTTTAAATAGTGAGGAGCGATCTCCTTCTGCTGGGAGGTTAAAATTTCTTAAGCGTTCTTGAAGCTCTTCATCTGTCAGGTTTGACTCTCTTGGAAGATTGACATTGTGATGCTGAGGACCAAAAGTCTTATCCTGCCCAATGGTTCCATAGGTTGTTTTCCCCACATTCTCGGGAGTAATCGGATCTCCGATACGGTGCCAATTCCCTTCAAAGGTGTCTCGGTTCCCAACAAAAGCAAAGTTAGGATCGTTGTCAGGGGCTTGCATCACATAAGGATAGTTTGTTTTAAAACCGCGGTAGGTCTCAGGCATTGCAGGTTTGGGAATATGAAGCCTCAATTTTAAAACTGGATTTGGTTTTCTTAAAGTAAGTCCCCTAGAGCTTAGGTAATCATAGAAGCTTTGTTCATCTTCAAAGGAATTTGGGATGCTCATGACTTCTCCTTTTCTCTCAGTTCTTGGAGAGTTTTTTGCAGGTCTTGGAGTTTTGCGTTCGTTTCTTGAGCAAACAGTCTAATCCAAGCAATTAACTGATCAAGATTGTTAGGAGGTATGGAATGCATTATAAACCGACCCTTGTGTTGCGTATTGGTACAGAGAATTGACCCTCGTTTAGTGAAAGCTCTTGGTAAGAGATGTTGTTTTCAGAATCCACAAGGCGAGCATAGTTTTTAAGCAGCTCTTCTTTTTGCGCTTGCCAAGGAGAGTTGCAACTTGAGCAAATGTATTTAGCAAAAAAGTACTCCAAATAGATCAAAAACGCTTCACTCACAAAGTCAGGGAATTCATCGTCAATACTGGAAAAAAAGCCGTTTGAACCTGTCCCAATCGCTCTTTTCCCGAAAACGTTGACCGTTCCAGCAACTGAGGGTTTAGGGTAGATGTACAGCTTTTTTGAAAATAAATTGTAATTGTAAAAGGCTGGGAACGTATAAAGCGTTCTCAAGTCTGAGTTTGAGAAAAAATCATTGATTCCCAGCCTATTTAGCGTAATAGAAAATGTCCCTCCAGAATAGAGAAACTCTACACGAAAAAGCGTTAAGAACGGGCTGGAAGAAAGATCTGCATAGGACATATTTAACTTGTCGTCTACTAGAAGATCATTGGTGCTAATCTCCTTTGTAGAATATGCAGGGTTTTTCTTGCCCACTCCCATCAACACTCTATTGAAATCGTCGAGAAATTTACTGATTACAGCATCTTTTTCTACTTGATCTGTTGGTAGGGTATTGAAAAACTTGTCATATATCGAAAGATATAGAGCCCGTTCTATAACGTCTTTTACTTGCACTTATTTACGCCTTTTTTTCCTTTTTTGTTTCAGCTTTAGGAGCTTCTACTTTTTGTGGAGTAGGCTCGCTAAGGCTTACTGAAGTTCTTGTCTCCTCAATATGAGCGTTAAGCCCACCTACTGCATTTGGAGCTACAGGAAGTGTGAAGAGGTTCTGAGAAACCGCACCGAAGCAAGGTAAAGCACTAACGTCAAAAATATTTCCACGCTTTGAGCCTTCAGCAAGAACGCGATCATGAGTAATCAGCATCTTGATTCCAGTTTTGTTGTCATCAACGTAAGAATGCTCTGTTGATTTTAATGGTGGAATTTTAAACGCTTTGAACTTGAAATATTCAGGATGCAGCGCATGGTTTTTGTAGTGGTCTTTGAGAACATAGAACATATCCCCAGTTGTATCATTAGGGCTAGTGATGATCTCTCGTGAACAGTTTTGGTGATAGCCACTAAAAATTGGTCTATGAGATAGCGATACCTCTAAAGTCCCGCCAGCAGGGATGACATATTCAACATCGCTGTACTGGAACGACTTCATCTGAGCATCTGTAAGGCCTTCAATATATTTGTCTGAAGTCACACAAAATGCGTAACGGCTATCAGGGATAGGACGTTTTACGGTGTTTTGAATCCAGAAAAGTCCATTTGATTCTTGCGTGTCTACTGCGACATGATAGAGAATATCTCCAGCAGTTAGGGTAATATCTGCTCCTGAAGTATTTCTAAGAACGGCCGTTGGGTTCTCATCGCTTGTAGGAACTGTTACAAAACGAAGAGCTCCTCGTGCTTGAGTGCTTGAGAGTTTGCTTGTGTGAAGCCCCAGATAAGGACTGCATTCACTTGCAAAGTCTGAAATACGCTTTGGAGAAATCCCTTGTTTTACAGATTGCTCAACAAAGTCAGTGCTGTAAGTTGTGGTCAAGCTATTAGAGAACAGCATGTCATCACGAGTATTCATGATGAGCTTATAGCTACTTGCAGGGAAAATCAAATCCCGTCTGAGCTTGTTGAGGTAGTTAGTCACTGAATTGTTGAAGTTTGTTGGGAATGTGATCTCTTGGTTGATTGGAGATCCATAAGCTGGTAGCACTGGGCTGTGTTCCGCTGCCCATTGCGCTCCTTCAAGCTCAATTGTTTCTTTGAGCGCTTTTAATGTTGGAGCAGAAAGGGTCTCTGTGATCAACTGACGATTCATGTAGAAAATGTCGTCGGTTTGGTTGAACGAGTTGGTGACTGAAAAATACCATCTTTTTGTGTCGGCTTTGATATAGAGCGTTCTCTGCTCGTAAGACGTAAATGATAGTGTATCACCACGTTGCACAGGTGGGATGCCAGCAACTTGGTAACCAACGGTCATTCCTGGCATATAGTCTTTTTCATCAAAAGTGTTTGTTTGCGCTTTACCAGCACATTTTAAAATAGGTGAATCCATCTCCCCTAAAAGATGCAGAATGTCTAAAGAGACAAGCTGCGAAGGGAGATAGGTATTGTTTAGTGTAGACATTGTCTTTCCTTCTTTTTTTTATTATGTTTTTTTAAATGCCATGTCTCATGGCAAGGTCTGAATAGTAATCTTTGTCGTAACATGAGGGGCTATTGTTAGCGTTATAGGTGGGGATGCTTTTTTTCAGCATGGGAGGGATTTTCCCTTGAGTCCCAGCTGTTAAAACATCTTTTCGTATTTTCCCAATAAGCCTTTTGACCCCTACGGACGTTTTGCAACGTTTGAGCGAGTCTTGATATTCGTCATTTCCAGCAAGCTCTCTTATAATTAAGTGAGCTTCTTCTGGTTCCCCTACCTCTGCAATGTACTCAATCAGATTGCCTGGAAGATCAGACTCTCGAACAGTTTTAGAAAAGTCTTTGTCTTTTTCCATCTCTGATTGCAAAGAGCTTTTTACAGCTTCTGCAACTTCTTGCAGTTCATGATTTTCCGCTTCTCTTTTTTGAGACATTTTTGCGCGTCTTTGCTCCATTTCAGCATCTTCACGCTCTTTTTGTTTGTAGGTGTCATATTCTTGGATTGCAGAAACCACATCATCTTTGGTTAAAGATTGTTTCTCCTGCTCTTGAACGTTTGTGTCTTGTTCATTTGCTAGCTCATAGAGTTCTTCTCTGGCTGTTGTTGCTGACACTGTCCCCCCTTTTGTTTGTTTATTCTTC
>Ga0196899_1000885_pt1 | contig 15246 bp, 15 predicted proteins | sample VirMetDEL_Sep_01_FD_169095 | JGI IMG/M metagenome (GOLD analysis project Ga0196899, IMG submission 169095) | Aqueous microbial communities from the Delaware River and Bay under freshwater to marine salinity gradient to study organic matter... | ecosystem: Environmental > Aquatic > Marine >... | reverse complement strand
CCAATCAGATGGCGCCAAAATTTGGGTGGCTCAAAAAGTTCCCGCCCCCCATAACGCGGCGGACCGCCCTGGGTCAGACCCCTCACTTCCATATTTCCCTCCCGCACCAGACCCCCGTCAAAATGGCAAGGACAAAGCAGATCACAGCCGGACCACGCACCAGTGCCCACAGCAGGACGATCCCTGAACGTTTGACCCAATATGACTGGGTTCCGGCAGGTGGCAAACACAGACTTTGGATCCCTTTGGCACCGGCAACCTTAGAGACCTTTAAGTACCGATTCAAGCAACAACAGGACAGCGTTAGGGCGTTTGTGACAGCTGGCAACGACTTCGTGTTCAACGTTGAGGTCATCAGAGGCTACGAGGTCTTTTCGCAGTACACTGGCGTTGAGGCAGAGATGTGGCAGCTCTGGCACTTCGAACAATACCACTTCTATCGGTTTATGTTCTGCTTTACGCAAGAGGTGTGGGCTGTGCGTCTCATGCTTACAATGTGTGAGCAGTCATTTGCGATTGTGACCGCACAGTTCCAGCGTCCGGCAAGGAAACGGTTGACCAACACAACGACAGGGCTGCATAGCCTTCCTACATCGGTCCACGCAATCATCAGTTCGTATTGCGACCTTTCACACAAGCCTGTGTGGTCTCCAGATCCAAACCTGTCAGCGCGGCAGAATATGAATAAGAAGGATACCGCGGTCATCAAATTGAGTGCAGCCCTGGCATCCAGAGTCTTCGCCATTCCAGAGGTCTTCACACACCCAGAAATGTTCCCGCCAAGGTGGCTGTGCTTCGAGGCTTTTCGGACATTCGCTTATTCCTTCGACTCAGACTTTAAGGAATACAAAAAGGAGCGCCCCAATCGCTTCACCGAGGTGTGCCCTGATGTGGACAACTTGTGTAAGGACCGCATTAGACCTATGCACGAGTCTTTGTACGATACTGAGTTGTGCGACTGCGGCGAGTGCGCAGACTGTCAGGCAGACATGAGTGCATACTATAATTAATAAAATTTATATCTTAATTATAAATATATGTCATTTCCAGCTGATTTTACTACTTATACTGTAGAGGGTGCCCTTTCGCTATGCATTGCTGTATTAGCATACAAGATATATAAATTACGTATCGCTACAGACAGCGAATGCTGCGAAGGTTGTATTCGTATACGTACCGTAAGCAGAGGTGATAGTAATACAGATTTAGAGCTGCCTCAACGGGAGCATGCTACTGTCTAACGAACTCCTTGCCCGACTCGTATTTTTACTCTGCGAGTGTGTGGTTTGACTGTATAGCCTTTAACCTTTACTGTCGCTGTTACTAATTGTCCTTTTGATGATGGAAAAGGGTTTAGGGTGGGTGGCGCTGGGTATGTTACAGGTCCTCCTTTTGGTGCTACACCTCTTATGCGTGATCGCATGTTTCCATATAACATTGGGTATAGAATACGTTGACGCTCATCCAACAATTGAGCTGCATGTCGAAATTCAAAGTTTCGGTGCGCTTCGTTACTATATTTTTGACCGTCTTTTAATATTATTTTAGATCTATCAATTCCATATACACCCTTGCCGTCTGAACCTAATTTAATACTCTTAGCATTCTTTTTCTTGCCTTTGCCTTTGGTCTTCTTGGTCTTCTTAGCCATATATTATATGTAAATAAAAAAAACTAATTAATATGTTAAACGTTTTGGTGCTACACCAGCAGTTGTGCGTTTAGGTCGTGGCGTTTTAGCAGCTGACTTTTTTGCGGTGCGCTTTGCTGGTGTGCGCTTTGCTGGTGTGGGCGTCTTGGGTTTCGTTTTTTTCTTACCCTTGGTTGGACACTTTTTTTGGGCTGTACGCTTGTACACATGTCGATGGTGTGCTTTGACGTGTACGATATTGGATTTCATGATATACTTTGTACATATATTTTTTTTACAAGTTTATTAGCGATTTACACTAGTTGTTCCGTAAATGCGCGACCCTTTGCCGGCGGCGGAGGCAGCACCTTTCTTTTTGAGTTTGCGCGTGTGCGCTTTGACACTGACCTTTCGCCTGACAAGACAATGCTTTTTGCCTTGTTTGTATTTTTTTGGTGCTTTCTTCTTGTGTGCAGACATGATATATTTTATATTTAGAAAATATATCATGTTTTTTTTGTCAATTTTGTCACTATACAGCCACCCCTTCGCTACGAGGTATTTTTACATCTATACAGTGTTTACAGTATAAGGTATTTACTGGATAATTTTAAGAGTTGCACCCTGGTAAATCTGCACCATGGAAGTGCACAGTACAAAGATCGTAGACACGTTGGCGTTACCTCCGGCACCATCACCGACCACATTGAGGAACATCTGCGCATTAGAGCCAAGAGTGTTGATACCAGACACGAGACGGTCCTTGTCACAAACATCCAGGTCAAAAGACGTAGCAAGAACGTATTTGTCTTCGAGGTATGTCTTGATACCGGTTTTGTACGTGTACGGAAACCAAAATTGATTTTCATTTTTTGTTACTGCACCATTTTGCCCAGTGTTGGCAACCTGTTCAGTGGTAGGTTGAATAATTCCAGTAGCCGCACCAGCAGCATCCCTTAACAAACCTCCACCTAAGTATTCAAAAGGCATTTGAGTAGTGCTTGTCAATTTGTCCTGTGCATCATAATCATAATCAGGTACATCCATGGCTGCACGAGTTTCTACCAATCCATTAGACATTTGCTGGTTGTACGACGTGTACACATCGTTTTCAGCATCTGCATTGTAGCCTAGAACCAAATCGGAATTGATCTGGTAATTTGGTGAATATTGGTTGTTGACACTAAATTGAGCCTGGGTGGCGCCGCAAGAGTTGCGTCGCAATGCTTGTGGAATACCGTTAATAAATTTTTTCTGTGTAGAGCTATCAAGATCAGTTTGAAGCTGACTGACAGCGATAATCTTGTTAACAGACTGTGAAGACACCGAGAATCGTTGATTATAAGTGCTTCCACCGTTTGTCTGGCTAAAACTAAAGACATTTTCAAATGGAACATTAATTGGCTCACCGGCAGCAAGCTTTACAGCAATAGCTTGATCCAGCATGGTTGACTGGATAGACGCCGTCTCAATGTAAAAGTTAATATTTTTGATATCCCACGTTGCATCCTGCTGAAGTCCGGTAATGCTAGTACCGTCATCAACATCGCCAGTCTGGAGTATAGAGGTGTCAGTCATTGTAAGGCGTAGCTCCAGGTCTCCCAACAGATTAGTTGAAATGTATGAAGGGGCCATAGTCTGAGTGGCACTTATCCAGTTGTTAATGGCAAACGGGACGTACATATTGTCTTCACCACCGGCTTGAACTGAAATATTAGCATATTGCGTGAGTGGTGATGGTAGTGAACCTTGCAAGGCACTACGACTGAAGTTTTTAGCATTATTACCATACACGTCATTCAGCGTGTTTCCAAGCAATTTGTAGTTAATAAACGGCTGAGTAATAATACCACCATTAGCAATAAGAGAGAGCGTTTCAATAAATGAAAAATCAAAATTTGTCGGCAACGCAACACCTTTATTATCATTAAGGACAGCGCCACGGACAGATGCACGGACGGCGCCGGTCATGGTCAGAGACGCGAGGTTGACCATGGTGTTGGATGGCAGGCGCACGATGACCTGCGAGTTGGGGGTTGCGGTCGTAGAGGACAGAGCCTGCAGACGAACGCGATTTTTGCTAAAGCTCAGTCGGTTGACGTAGAACTTCAGCGCATCGGGTACAAAAATTGGACTGGACATATCACGGGTTGCCATTGCATTAGTAGACATTTTTATACTTTTTAACAATATAATTATTTTTAAATATTTTTTACGAACTATCCAACAATGAGGTCGTTGCGTTGACGACCGGGACGGTTGGGATCGCGACGGACAATATTGCCGGGCAATTCAGGTTCGTCCGTAGGTGCCACCGGCATCATGTCGCCGACGTCTAGTGGATCGCGCGGTACCATGCGCGGTATGTCGTTAGCCATCCAGGAGTTTTGCATTTGTAATTCGGCAAGGTACCGTCTAATTTGATCCTGTTCAGGCGTGTTCGCCGCGTTGAGCTGCTCAACGGGCAGTCCCAAATTGACGTTGGGCAATTGAGCGACGTGTTTCGTGCCGCCTTCTAGATTAGTTTGGTTGGGGTTGTATGCAAATGTTTGGTTCGGACCGCCTTGAACTCCCAAGGTTGCCAAGTTATACTGTCCCCATAAAATCGGAGGGTTAAATGGGGTAAGTCCACCGCGGTTACCCCCGTTTCCTGCATTTCCCAGCGTGCGGCTGATGTTGTTGAGCCCGATGGGGTTATTGGTGTTGTAATCGTGGTTCCAATATTTTGTGTGCCGCGGAAAATTATACGACTCCTCGGCGTTGTTGTATGCCCCAATTTGAAATTGAGGATTGAGGTTGACGCGAGGAAAAGACCCAGGGAACTGGGGGACCTGCACGGCTGTGAATCGATTGCCTCCATTGTTGGCATTACCCAATTGAGTACTCTGATATATTGGCTGTTGCGGCTGGAATGGAATATTCATTATATATTACGTAAATATATTTTTTTTCTAATAAAGTCTTTCAATTACCGCCAAATCAACGGCAAGGCTGTTTGTTGACCCGTTAAGCTGGAACGTCACGTCAAAATACTGGTCAATATCAGTGTTAAACGAAGTCGAGTTATTTACCCATACTGCACCCAGTACCTCCCGAACGGTTGCGTCGTCACTGTACAAAAATTGCGCATTTGCACTAAAAGTACCAGGTACTGGAGGGAAACCCCCACCGCTGAGCGTTCGACATGTAAATTCCAAATACATCTTCCAGCCAATCTGGGTAGTACTGGAGTCGGTGGTGTTTACATTAAACGAACCAAGTAGAGTCTGCAACGTTTGACCGCGATTACTCCATATTTTAACCTGTACTCTGTCCCCAAGGGTAAAATTATTGAGGCGCCCCGATGCTGTCAATCTAAAGGAATTACCGACCTGCCATTGAGTGTTGCCTTGAGGATCCAGCAATACTCGAGGAGGGTTGTTGCCCACTAACTTGCTACTTGGTCCTGGCGGGGTGCTGCCACTACCCGCCGCCAGGTCAAAGATAGAAATATCCGTACCGTATGTATTGATGGTATGGCGTGCAATCTGAACGGTGCGACCCGGTACCACCGCTGTGGTGGACAGCGTTGTGGTGGTACCCCCTGCGGTGTCTTCCAATTTTAAAGTCGAAATGTCTTTATCAAAATTTACCGATAAGCCTGTTGGTGCTCCTGGCGGCGTCCACACCAACTCTTTGGGGTTAGATGGTGACGATCCATTTCCTATTCCATTGTACATCAGCACATCTCCATTACTAACCGGACTATTGGTAAATTTTACATAATCAGCACCGCCAATTTGCGTATTAATAAATCTGTATATGGGTGTGTTACGGGGTGGCAGGGAATCCCTTGCAAAATCAATAACTTCAGATTGAGCACTAATGTTTCCAGACATTCTAATAGCATTACTAATTCCTGGCTGAAATGTGATATCACCAGCAGTGGATCCCAGAGAAACGGTTGAGCTAGCTAATATGTCCGCAGTTGTACCCGTCAAAGTGACTTCTGTATTTTGACCAGCTGACGGTACGCAGAGTATTGATGTCTGTTGAGGTGACAACTCCAGCTCGGTAAACTGATTTGTCGCCGACACACCGGAACGGAATAAGACATCACCAGCAGTGGATCTAAAAGAAACCCTTTGATCTGCTAATGCAGTCATTTCTGTCTCGCTTAAAGTTAGTTGTGTTCGTTGACCACTAGGAGGTCTACAAATTAATTGTAAGCCACTTTGAGGTGTCAACCTCATTTCGGAGTTTTGACCTGTTGCTGAAGCACCGGACCGTAATGCCAAGTCTGTAAATTGATTTCCAATTAGTGCGATGGGTGTTTGAGAACCGGTAGTGGAATTTTTGTATTCAATTTTACCTTCTGTACCTGTTTGTGAACCTGCTTCAGGTGTAAATGTTACGTTTCCGTCCCCTGATCCACCACCACCACCTGCAATGACCGCGCGCTGATCCGTAAAAGGTGCGGTGCCTGTCACATTCGGGTAGTTATTTTGCGATACAAACGGTGCGTTGTTGCTCATTTTATATATACATCACATATATTTTTTTTGTATATTTTATTCGTGCAGAGCGGCGCCTGCTGTCAACGCTGCCATGGTTCCGGCGGCGCCCACTCCGATCGCTGGGTTTGCAGCCGTTGCTGCCATCAATGCCGTGCCAAGCAAACCTCCAGAAGCGGCGTTGGCGCGCCCAAGTATCGTTAAGGCACCCCTACTGCCTTTTGAAATGAATTTACGGGTGGGTCTCGTAGCGTTGCGTATGCGGCGGGTTATTCGTCTAAATCGTCCCATTTATATTCTTACGAATTATTATTTTTTGTATCATTTTTTGTGTTATTTTTGCGCATGAACTTGAGCTTTGTCAACTGTAACAATTCCGCCAACAACGTCGTTGTTTTTGACTCGGTTTTTTCTTGTAAAACCTCAATTTTAATAGTCATGGTCCAATCCTTTCTTGGTTGAATGACTGTAAAGCGCTCGTTGTATAGAGCTAAATCTAAATTGTCTAAATATTTATTTTCTATAATTGTGCTAAAGTTAGAATTGATATCGAAGAAAAATATGGTACTGAAAGGTGGGTTGGAAATAGGTATTTTAGCCAGTATATTTGACGACGTAAACACATTGCGTTCGTTTGCGTTACCGTAATTGCTGCATGTGTTGCGGATGGTCACATATAAGTTTTCGACACCCGGAGACATTGTAATGGGAATGGCGGATGTCAGTGTAAACAATTCGTTCTGATTAGGACCGTTCAGTGGTACCACGGCGTTTTCGTCAAACCCCATGATTTCATTCATAGATTCCTCGACATCTACAAACAAGGTATCCAGGATTTGCTGCCGATTAAAATTAAACGTTATGGCGCCACACGGGGGTAAAATGTACCCTAGCGAAGGACGCAGGTCGGCAATGAAACTTAATCGATTGGTTTCCGGAATGTACGTGACGGTCCAAACAAACCACGACCCCTCGTTCAATTTTTGGGTGATTTCGACCACGAACGTCGTCAAATTGTAATTTCCATTCTCGATCGTAATGAGTCTGTTTTGGGTAATACAGTTAGGGTTAACGGCGGTACCGTCGTTGACGGTCTCTGTCACCATCATACGATTATTAAAATCTTCTGTCTGAAAAAATGTGTACTCCAGACTTGCTTCCTGCATGGTCAACCGCACACGCTCGCCTGTCTGGGGTTGAATATTGAGCAGGTTGTTTGGAAACGTAAAGACAGGGGCTCCGATCGTCCCACCACTGCGCTGCCTTGTGTCTAGATAGAATAAAATGCTTCGGGTCACCTCGTACACCATTTATATATTATGCTGACAAAATATTTAGGTATAATTATCCTTAGGCTTGTAAATCACCAACGTAAACGAGATTGACAAAAGGTAACTCTTGTCCACCTGACCGGCAAGTCGGATGCGCTCGATGGGAGCGCCGGTCTCGTCCAAAATACGAAAGCGCAGACGTCCGTTTTGCAGTGCCAACGGGTTGTTGCGCATTTCGTACAAAATACTATCCTTATTTAAGACGCGATCACCGGCAAACGTGGCTTCGGTAATTTGATTGGAGTTCCCTAGGCTTGGGGTGGCGATGAGGGGTATGCGCCCAAAAATCTGTGTATTCCTAGAATTGGCTGAGTTTAATTCTTGCGCGACAATCTGGTTGGATTGGGTGTCGTTCTGACTGGAAAAGTCAATGTACGGAGCCAACTGGTAACTCTCAAATTGTAGGTACCGTTTTTTAGCCCAGTAATTTTGCAGGAGAGTCTGGGTGGCGGGGTTCGATGCAAATTCGACCCGGGGCTTGACAACAAAATTTTCTATACCCATAAGGACATTGCCGGACAGCTCCTGCTGGCTAATGTCCACCTTACAGTCAATTTCCTCCGGCACCCCTAAGTTATTGTCGCCGACTCCTACATTGTCACTTACGTTTACAAATACGCGAAAGATTGTGCCGTTATTCCAATCCATGATATAATGATACTTTATATTTTATTTTTCAGTGTTTTCTACCGTTTCTATATCCCAACTTTCTGCATTTAAGGGGTCTTTCTTGATGGTTTCCGTGTCGCCTGAGACCTTTACAAAATTACCGTCGCCTAAATCAGCACGCAATTCCATCCGGTCCGACTCAGGCATGTTCTCGGGGAACTCAAGTCCATACTTGTTGTATTTATCTCGTGCTTCGGGGTCGCGGGCAATGTCCTCATATTCACCCTCAGCCTTGACTTCAACGGAGTTTGGAATGACCTGTCCGTCTTTATAATCCGTCGTCTCTTTTTCCCACTTAAGGTGTCCGTATTTTTTCTTTTGTTTAGCCGTAAGCTCCTGCCCGTTTTTGACTCGGGCTTCGACATCGCAATATTCTCCATAGTTAGGAAACTGTCGTGCGAAATCAATGATGCACTCGATAAGCCAGTCGGGCTTGTCATGAAGGTTCTCCTCGTTCGCTCTGTAGTACGCGATCGCCTCTTCCTTGTCCTTAAAGTACTGTCCGTTGGTCTTTGACATATATATGTACACCTAGATATTTTTTTAACTGAGTTTCTCCTCATCGTCCTCCTGCGTCGGCTCCGTAACGTCACCCTTATAGATATCCAACCGGCGGTTAAAATTCTTGCGGAATCCTTTAGGTTCGGACGTGTCAATATACAAAAAATCGTAGGGCTTATCCTTCGTCGCGTACGTAAACAATTCCATAAATTCCTCGGGCGAGTATTGATTGTTACACGTTTCGGCAAACTCCTTAATCATGCGCTCACTTTTACACGGAAATAGCATCATGACGCGAGAATTCAATCGGATTGAGCGCGGGCACAACTTGTAGGCTTGCACCAGATTGAGTACCGACATTTTTAAATGACGATTTTTCATCTGTAGGTTGGTCAATTCACCAATGCTGGTAGTGTAGATGGGCGTGCTTGCCATATCGTCAATGATCAACATGGCGGTGGGCACAATTTGAATAGGGAAATAGGCTTCGTCATTCGGCTCTGCAAAGTCGTACCGTAACAGCGTATCCAGTTTGGGGAAACCAAATAGTTGATCGTCCATGCGATGGCGGGACTTGGTGCGTTTGAGCCAACCTAAAAATTCCTTGTACACCTGCGTATATTTTTTCCATTCTTCATACGAAATGAGGGCTTCGCGTTGACGCCCGATGATCTCGCCGATCAAGCCACGGTGGTAAGCCGAGTGCTCTTCGTCAAAATCAATTTTTAACTTGTCGTATTTTTTTTCGGCGCGTTGATCGCGCTCCTCGTCGTAGCAACCCGTAGGGCTAATCAAAATATATCTATTGTAGTATGGCTTCAATTTTTGAATAAGATTGAGGGTAGCGTTGGTTTTGCCACTGCCCGAGGCGCCTACGGACAGTAGGGAAAAAAAGCCTTGCGGCAGGTGTTTGGGTACGTCCATCTTGTAATCATCCTGTACCTCTATTTCGGGATTGTCCAGACCGTTAATGTGTTCGCACTCGTAGACTGACATTATATATGTGATAGATATATTTATTTATAAAATATTTTTCTATTGTGTTCAATGACCTTCCTATACCGCTGAAATTTTTCAAGTTCACGTGTGCGCAAAGCAGATTCCTTTTTGCCCTCAATTTGCGTGTATAAATCGTCCAATTGCTCGTAAATAGCTTCGGACAAATCTTCCCAATCAGCAATATACTCTTGGTAAATGCACACAAGGGTGGCGACAATGACCTGTTCGCTACATTTGCCGGTCGTGCGGTGAAGTCTGTCTGCAAACTTATGATTGGTTTTTTTATACAATCGAATTGCACGACGAGTGGCGTATAAAGACCGACCGGCGGGCAGGTTGCCACGGCTCAACCCAGTGCGATAGAAATCGACGATAGGCTCAACTTCATACCACATGGAATTGAAGTCGTCAACAAACGCCATATCTAAGTCTAAATCGTCCAGCTCAAACGACATGTAAGCCATCGCGAAAATAAAAAAATAAAAAGCCTTCATTAAGACAGTAGTACGGGGGACTAGCTATTACACATCAGGCAAAAAAATCTTGTGGCTGGGATTTAAACTCAGCCGGAATACGGTTCCATGCGAGTATACGGCTCACGGCAGATGGTGCACCGCTGTTGACCGTCGGCGGACGGGTTTTTGATGCAGGAGTCCATGAAGCACATCATACAATGCAAATGTCCACAGTTCAATTTAACACAATGCTGCCCCCGCTTTTCATTGGGATGTCCGCGGCACGTAATGTAGTGTAGGTCGTGTGGCAAATGTGGCGGGAAGTGGGTCGGTTTCTCCAACTCCTTCTTTTGCTTTGCCGCCACGTCTGGCACCTCCGGTGAGTACTTCACGGTGGGGGACGCCTCGCGGGTGGACAGCGCCCTCGGTGTGACTTCGCCGGCGTCTGCCATCTCCTTGAGCTTCTTTGATGGACGGAACGACTCCTGTGATGAAGACGTCTTTGCCGACTTGTCCGACTTGTCCGACTCAGGAGACGGCGCGGGTTGCTTTGCGTCATCCATGGTTTCCTGCTCAAACTTTTCTCGTTTAACCTTAGGCACCAACGATGCCTGTGTAACCACCTTCTGCGCCGCAATCATTTCGTCACGCGTACAAAACTCAAAGGTATATTCCTCATTGTCCTTCGTCGTCGATTGGCGTCCGTTTTTCTTGCTGCAAATTCGCGATATCTCGGCTTTGTCAATATTGAGCGCGTCCGCAGCTTCACGTCCGGTGGGATACGCACCAACAATGGTGCGAACGGTGGTGGTTGTCTCTGCCAAGTCCGGGTAGGACATCGCCTTGCAGTTGGCGTTGAGCTTATACGCAATCACAGGCTTGCCCCGGGCTTTGTTCGCAATGCTTACTTTGTCCAGTCGACGCTTTTGCGCGGCGTCAGTCTCTTTGGCAACATCTCTGAAAGTGACTGCTTTGGGTGGGCTGCGTTTTGGTCGCACGGGTGGAGCTGTTTTTGCAAACACTGAATGATCGAGATCGTCATCGTCGCTTGAGTCTGTTTCAGCCATGCGCTGTATCATCTTTTCGTGGTCGTCCATCTGCTTTTGCACAACCAGGTCAATACTGTCCTCGGATGAATCGCTTTCGGACCCCGAGCCATTGTTTGATTTGCTGTGGCTGGAGCTTGGCGTGTTGAGCAACGGTGAGGGAATGTCCTTCAACGGGTCTCGCGCAGACGGGTCGCTGACCAGTTCGACAGTCATGGTGATGGTGTTGACCATGTAAGTCTTGCCACACACAAACAGATGAACCATCTGCGGCAGCGCCGGATTGTACTGGAGCCCGAAGCTGGGTGTGGTCTTGACGGCGGGGGTGAGTGGCGTAGATGGTGCGGACATGGTTGACGGAGTTGACAGGGAGTTGACGGAGTTGATGGCGTTGGGGAGATTGCGTTGTGACTCAATTGTGAGGGGTGGGGGTTTGGGATTGTGGCGCACGGTCCACTCATCTTCAAGGCGGTTTTGATTGGTGAAAAATCCCAGACCACAAATTTTATCAGTCATATGATATCATAAAATTTGATCCGTGGTCAAAATGAGACCACTTTTCAATTTACCTTCACCATGGCATTCGAAATGAACACAATCGTCCGGGACGCAGAGATGGCAGTCGTCAGCAGCCCTCGCCGGTCACTGTCCTTCGATGAGAACATCTTTGACGACCTTCCCACGCTGGGCGACGACCTGACTGAGCTTGATCCCGACGACATGTTTGCAGGGTGCACAACGCGGTATGTGTCTGTGAAGGAGTGGTGCGAACTGGAAAAGGGCAACCCCCACCCGGAGTGCTTCGCCAGACCGCGTCTCGGGAACGCACGCGCGTGGGACTGTGCCGAGATGGACATCTTTCCCTTTGGTCGGCTCGGCGACGGCTTCTGCATTGAGTGCAACATGTGGTACGGCTGGGTGTTACACCAGCTTTTCTGCACTCCCACCCGGTGCGCGTTTCCAAACACGTGGCACACGTACAAGGTGGGGGCGCCGGACGACTGCGCTCGATGGTTTATTCCGCGAATGCGCATGCCCCGCGGAAGGATTGGATTTACCACTGTCATTATGCTCGACGAACAAGACCAACCGATTCCCGAAGGCATTTATACACGATGCGGCGAAAGTTGGGTGCCCATTGCTCGTCATTAATTGTCCCAGACGTTGTACGTTGTGTAGAGTGTTGCGAGTGACGTGCCACGTTGTGCGCTGAGCTGATCGACCCTGTCAAACTGCTTTGTGTCAATCAAATGCTTGACTAGTATCTTTGCAATACGCCCTTCACCGTAATTATTAATGCTGTCCTTGATTGCACGCACATTCATATGGTTGAGCGTAGGCTTGGTACCGTTGCGCTGCGCAAACACATAGGACCCACCTTTCAAATTCAAAGATTTGAGCTCGTGAATAAAGCGCGCGTCCTTAATGACAATAGTCTTGGGACCGTACTTTTTGGCGGTTTTGTAATCGACAATATTGAGGGTGGCAACGGGATTCTTTGCCTTGAGGTTGCACAATATGACATTTTCGGTAGGGTACGGCATGGTTGAGCCGGGTGCAAGCCGGGTGGCGAACCGCAGGTTGATGTCCTTGTTGCGCAAACCATGGTGTGCATACAGATAATTCATAATGTACGGTTTGCCGGAGAGTTGATCAAGTTTGCCTAGCAGCTCGTCGTACGTGATAAGCGACTGCAAGTTTGCCTTGGCATGTTCCTTGCGGTGCATACGGATCTCCTTTCGAAGCTCCTCCCGGTACGCCGCCAACAGGTCAGTGGGGAGCGCATTGCATTTACGGCACCGTATCAAGGCAAACGCCTTGTTGGTGCGGGTGTTGGGGTTTTCAATCGTGGACAGCCAGTCAATAATGACGTTTTCTTCGGCGCCAAAGTCAATTTGATCGCTCATGTGATTGAGCTTTTGTATGTAGTCATCGCGTGTGGTTGGGGTCAGCGTCGGCGCCACCTTCACCATAAAACTGTCAATCAAGTCCTGATTTCTCGATTCCCGGTCATCGCTGGAGGTCATCATTTTTTAATCAATAAATATTCAACTTTTTAAGTCAGTGTAAGTGGGTTAAGGACCAGTTTACAAAAACATAAACACAAAACACGCAAAAAATTATCTCAACCATGTCACATATGATGGAATTCAAGGAACGTGTGGACAGGACCCGTGCCTACAACGTGCTTGCCCTCAACAAAAGCCAATTTAAGGAAATCTTTTATGAGTCGTCAAGTGACAACAAGGGTTCCAACGAATGGCAGACATACTTTAACCAAGTCAGAAAATATTTGACATACGTGGTGGCAAAGGACTGCATGGTCACGCAAAAATACAAATATGCAGACACAAACCAAAATGGCAGACGGTACGTCAAGGGATTGGGTGTGCAGAGCATGCAAAAAACGCTGCGCAACTACCTATGTGGCGAATTATACTACGACGTGGACATGATCAACGCCCACCCGTCTATATTGCTGCATTTATGCACCATCAACAAAATTGAGTGCCCGCTATTGCGCGACTACGTCAAAAACCGAGACCGCATCCTCGAAGAAAATCAATTGAGCAAGCGCGACATACTGGTGGCGCTGTACTCGGACAAGTGCAAACTTCAAATGCCGTCGGGGTTTTTTGCGTCGTTTGTGTACGAACAATCGATCATCAAACCCGCCATTATTGACGCCCTCAATTTAAAAATCGACCTAGAGCACCAGCACCCGATGGCGTCGGCTATCAGTCGGTACATCAACATTGTCGAAAACGCCATACTAGAAAAGGCAATGATTGAGATTGACGCGGGCGATCCAACAAATCACGTGCCCATGTTTGACGGCTTTTACGTGCTTAAACAGGCGGCGGAGCCATTTGCAAGCAAACTGCGGACGCTCAACACCATCATGGATCGTGATTACGACGGACTTATCCGATTCGTGCAAAAATCAACCGATACCAACGTCCAATTGGCGGACCGTGGCAAACCGCCGGGCGAGTATGCGGACGTCAAACCCATACTGGAAAAAAAGTATTTCCAAACCAAGCAACCCTTTATGTTTTGGCAAGCCTACTTCAATCGGGATGGCGTTGAGAAATACTCACAGCTGCGCATCAACGAAATGAAGCTGGCGTGCGAGGAGTACCCCATCATTGACTACAAGCCAAACGGCGACGTGTTCCAGACCAGTATATACAACAAATGGGTGCGTGACCCGGCGCGGCGCATGTACGAATGCTGCGACTTTGTACCCTACGGCAAGAAGGATACATGTCCGGACTACATCTTTAACACCTTCCAGGGCTTTCGCATTCAAGAATTGATGCCGACGACCGAATACACCAGAGTGGATACGCGCAACTTTCACAATCTCATATTTAATCTCTGCGATTGTGACGTCAAAATTACGGAATACATGATCAAGTACATTGCGCACATGATTCAGTACCCGGCACAAAATAGCGGCGTGATCATCGTGTTCAAATCATGGGCGGGGGTGGGGAAGGACACCTTGATGTTGACACTCAAAGCCATGCTCGGCGCCGCGCATGTCGGGACGACCGGCAACATACACGACATATTTGGAAACTTCAACGGCTTGATGGAGGACAAGATTGCGGTGTTCCTCAACGAGATGGAAGGCAAGTATGGCGTTGAATTTCAGAACAGGCTCAAAGACAAGGCGACCGACCGAACAAACGTCATTAATAAAAAACACGACCGTCCGTACGAACAGAGCAACTGCGCGCGCATATTTGTCAACTCCAACAACCGGACGCCCGTGACGGTGGACGCCTCCGATCGGCGGTATATGGTGGTGCAATGCGGGTACGGGCTGGTCGTCAACACGTCCGATCCGGAGGAAAGGAAGAAAAATCAGGAATTTTGGAAAAAATATTACGAAGACCTGGAAAACAAATATTGGGTGCGCTCATTGTACGACTGGCTGATGGAGAGGGACTTGACCGGCTTCAACTGTCAAAATTACCCCATCACACAGGCACGGGAATTGATGCGTCACAAAAACATTTGCCCGCTTCACTATTTTTTGCAAGATATAATAAAAAACGAATACGACGGGTTTACCAAACGGACGGTGCGCGGCAGCTCCTTTCAAGGGGAGGT
>Ga0196899_1000882_pt1 | contig 15260 bp, 6 predicted proteins | sample VirMetDEL_Sep_01_FD_169095 | JGI IMG/M metagenome (GOLD analysis project Ga0196899, IMG submission 169095) | Aqueous microbial communities from the Delaware River and Bay under freshwater to marine salinity gradient to study organic matter... | ecosystem: Environmental > Aquatic > Marine >... | reverse complement strand
CATAGACACTCTGAATATGTTTGAAGTTGATATTTGGATTTCTTTCAAACTGTTCCAAAATTTTAACTCTTCTAGGAGATGGTGACATATAAGCAAGAATGTCAATGTCTCGTTCTTCTGGTTTATTCCTTTCAAAATATGAAATCTCCGGAACATAACCAATCTTGAAGTGTTTAATATTCTCTACACCTGCTTTTCTTAGATACTCAACATTTCGCATAGAGTAATCCCAGACTTCAAGGTTGCGATACTTCCTACACCATCTCTGACACTCTGGTTTTTCATTCATTTGCTCCAAAGAATATACAATAGTATCCTTCGGAATATCATGTCTCACAACATCTACGGGACAGTGATGCATTCCAAAAACAATATTTCTACGATCTTTTTGAAATTCATTTACACTATTAGTTACATCATGCCCTAATGCCTGCAATGTAAAAAATACCGCAGCTTCAATTTCATGAAATACCTGAGCATGAATATAAAACCCATTGTCAGGGACAATTCTTACAAGATTAAATTTCATCGAATAAATTCCTCAAAGTTTTTGTTAATTTCATTAATCAAATTAGCATCCTTAGATATTACACCAAGACCATTACAATGTTTAAAGTTTGTTTTTGGTAGATTTATTTCTTTGAAGAAGTCCTTAACACCAAATCCATCAACCATTGTATCGTGCATAAGTATGACACCATTTTCTTTCAAGAATGGTGTCCATTTTTCAAAGTCATTTTTGACTGCTTCATAAGTATGTAGTCCATCAATATGAAGGACATCAATTTGTTTATTCCAGGTCTTAACTACATCATCAAAGAATCCCTTGATAAAAGTAACGTTGTCAAGTTCTAGTTCATCCTTCTTCTTTAGAACAAACTCATAGGTTTCTTTAACTCCTGCATGTTCATCTCCCTCAAAACTATCAATACCATATACATGTCCTATTCCAGGAATCGCAAAACAGAAAGTAGAGTATCCATAATCAACACCCAGATCAACGACAGTTTCTGGTTCTTTTCTTCTAATCAACCAATCTGCAAACAGTCGATGGTCTCTCCAGGTAAACTCTCCTGCAGCACCAACTTCAGTGAGAGTATGAATCTTACTATACCTTCGATTCTCCTCATCACTCTTACATGATTCGTCATACATCTCTCTAGGATAGTAGATGAAATATCTCTCAAGACCTTGATTGTCATACTGATGATGACGACGATAATGGAAGCAGTGCTGTTTGGGATTACCAGTAGCCATCCAAAGTTCAAAGCAATAACGATAGTTTTCTAACTCTCTCATCATTGCATCAACATCCATATATTCATGGATCTTGATGGGGTGTTTTAGTTTACGGATGTATTCATTCTTTGCCCACCAGAAGTTTCCTGCATAATGTTGAACAACAAAATCAAGTTTAATGTCATGTCTTTCCACCCAGTCAACACCACAACAATCGTATCCTTCATCAAGTTTAGCAATACAATCTTCCCACTTTTCAATATTATAATACTGCATATAGTGCCTCCAATCTTTGATTGCACCAGGAATGTGTGTAGTATATGAAATCATTCCCTTGTTATGGAAGTAGAAGACATATCCATCATCATTCTGACAATGCTCATATATTTTTTCCAATGTCTGCCCTTCATAAATGTTTGGTTGTTCACCAACATTTCTCATATCAATAATATTCACAAAAGGATACCGATCCTTGATGTAATCGGTAACCATGGAATCATATGAATGACCAGTTTTGGAGTTGTAAAGACCCAATGGCATTGTAATGCACATATTAATCGTTGCCTTATCAGCAAGACCTGATGATTTTAGAAGACTCATTTGCTCATCAACCCACCAGATCCACATATTCTGTGTATCGGGAATAAAAAGATGATAGAAAACAGTAACCGACTTATTGACCTTTTTTTCGTTTGAATAATTTAACATACAATGTTCCTCTTTACGTGTCCAACAATCATTTTAGGATCGATAAAAATTTTATATCCTGCTTCTGCAATTCTCTCACAGAAGAATAAATCTTCACCGACAGGAATATGATATTCTACACCATCAACTTCCTGAATGATACTGCCAAGTTTAAACCATGGTCTTTTAAGTGATTCAAATACTCCCGATTTAATACAACAAAATCCAAGCCCAACACCATAAACTTCAATCATTTTATCATCTTTCTGAAGTTTTACAATTTCTTCTCTACTCAAAGGTCTATGTTCATCTTTATTTCTGTGCACCATTGCATGAGAACCTGTCGATTCAAAGTAAATTGCAGAAATAAAATCCTTATCAGATTGAAGGAAGTTCATGAACTGATCGGGATTCCAAACAATATCACTATCAATCATAAAAATTTTATCGTAAGTATATCCCCCCTTACCAGGATGAGGATTGAATACTTGCAAGTCAGTAGATCCAGTTATTGTAGCTTCTCTAGCATTTGATACGATAGGAGAACTCTCATTCTGATAGATCCAAGAAATATTATTTTTATTCAACAAGAAGACAGTTGCCATCAAACATTTCACATACTCTGAACACATTTGATTTCCAGGAGTTGTAATGACAACATTAAAATGCGGTTTTTCCGGAACCGCATTATTAGAATAATTTAACATAATCTCAAAGTGCTACCAGTTTCTGATGCCCAACACGGACTTTTGGATTTACCCAAATATCAAATCCATATTTCCTAAAGTCTTCACACATAGAAATATCTTCTGACTGAACATCTTCCAAGATAGTTCCATCTGGTTTCTTCAATTGAACAACTCTAGGAACGAACCAAGGATATGGAACTTTTTCATAAACTCCTTTCTTAACTAAGACCCAACCAAATCCACAATAGTCTGCCTTGAAAGGTTCAGATCTTCTCATCATGTCTTCAATGGTTTCACATCTATTTGATCCTTTTTCATATAGTTCTTTTTTATCTGCATTCACGACTACCGTGGACTGATTAGTGGCACCCAATCCATCTCCTGCAGACTGAACATACCATCCAGCAGCAACGTCCTTATCCATTTTGATCAATTCAATAAGATCTTCAGTTTTGAATACAATGTCACTATCAATCCACATAATATAATCATATGGAACTTTTCCCCTAAAAGGAGTCAACATAGTTCCGGCATAATTATCTGCATCCAAACAATCAGTTCTGGCGTGATTGACCATTGAACTGTATTTTTGAGATATGAAAAAATTCATTCCCATTCTTTCAAGATCAAAACAAAGTCTAATCATTTGTGTCATGAATGTTCCAGAATACATTAATCCTGGAAGACAAAATGCTATAGTTTTTCCCTGCAGATCATTCTTTGACCTATTCGTATAATTCAGAGCCATGTAATAAAGTCATTTGGATTTATTATATCATATCTATACAGGTTTTACCACCAGGAAAGTTGAATATATCCTTGACCGCCCAGTCCGCCAATACCACCAAATTGTGCAGTGGTTGCTCCTCCACCACCAGAACATCCAAGTCCACCATCTCCACCATTACCAGTCGCGTATATTTCTTCTCCACCTGGTTCATAAAATGCTCTGAAAGCACTTGTGGTACCGTCTGGACTATCTCCATTCGTATTTGCATAATACCAATTTCCAGATCCATCAGTATTTAATGTACGACTCATACTAGTACTAGCTCCTGCAGACGAAAGAGTTATTCGATTCTTTGTTATCCAGTGAATGGTATCAGTAGAATATGCATAAGTAGCACTAGAATTTACCGGAGCAAAGTATACATTTTCTCCCCGATATGACCCATATTTAACCGAGTCATATCCAGTCCATCTGATACCAGGAGCAGTTCTCAATACCCAATGAATACTGTCTGTAGATATATTATAACTACCATATCCTTGACCATCAGAAGCATGGAAAAGTCCACCAGCAAAACCAAGTCCGTAAGTATAATATCCATTTCTTGTAGAAGTAGTTCTCCTACCCCAATGTATCGTATCAGTAGATGATACTACAGCATCGGCAAACTCACCAGTTGATGCCAGTACATAACCATTACCAACAGCCCAATAATTAAATCTATCAGAATATGCTCCAGTTGTTCTATATGACCAATGAATTGTATCTGTTGATGCCATCGTGTGACTATAGTGTTGTGCAATATAATAACCAGCATGATAAGCTGCACCATATGGAGTCTGAGTTGTTACAAGAGTTCTCAGTGCCCAGTGAATCGTATCTGTTGATCCTGAGAGTGAATTTTGACCCTGCAAAACATATTCTCCACTTCCATTAGTAGCAAAGTATCCATAACTTGGATTAGGATTACCAACTGTTCTTAATACCCAGTGAATAACATCAGTAGATATCGCAAATCCTCCACCAGTATTGTTATATCCAGCATAAACCCAGAAGTTATAGTGAGAATCATATAACATTCTATCGTAAGTGCTGTTGCTGCCAATACCAAACACATTGCTATCAGGGAATCCCTCAGATTGCGCCATTCTTGTCCAGAAATTAGGAGATTGCTCAAAAGCTGCTCCACCTCCTCCACCCATTCCAAATCTATTTCCACTAAAGGCATTACTGGTTCCATCAGAACCATCAAACGATGAAGTAGATGCAGTTACATTAATAGTACCTCTCATACTAGAGTGATACTGACAATTGTAATAGTAAGTTCCTGCATTCAATCCTACTGTATTAAAAACTACTTTATCAGTTTCTGCACCATTGTTCTTGACAACGTATGTTGGAACTCTATTATCAGTTCCTGTAGATTCATCAGTTTTAATCCAAAATGGATGTCCGCTAGCATTTACATCAAATATAACAACATTTCCAGATTTTACTGTGATTGTTGGATTACTTGCACTACTATGAGTTGTTGTTTCATCAGTGCCACTGATTACATAATTACTAGAACCACTATTAGTAACCGTAAGATTAAAAACACTCAGATTCTTTGAACCACCGGAAACAGTTTGTGTTGATCCGTAGTATTTTTTAGAAACAGAACCACCATTTCCAACTTTAGATGCTCCACTGCCACCACTAGTTGTGAAAAATCCAGTATGAATTGATTTTGTATAATTATTATTAGTATACTGCGTAGTTCCACTATCATTACCATCAGATACACCACTAACTCCTGAAACGAGTTCTCCAGAATTATATGACGATTCAACCCCATAATCATAATAACTATACAATCCATCATTGTTATAATCCATAGTTGTACCGAATAATACTCCTGTAGAGTCATAAAGAGTCCACGAAGTTAGCGCATTATTATTAATACTATTTGTATGGAAAGCTGTCAACGTTGTTTTCAGAGCATCAGAATAACTGATATCATACAAGAAAGTCGTATGATTATCTCCAAAATTTTCATGTTCCCAGTGTACTGCATCAGTACTGGATACTACAGAAGCATATCGACCATAATATGATGGGTAATCATACATAGAAAAATAAAATTTACCATTAAAATATTCTGATGCATCATAATACGAATATGCTCCACTTTGGTTATCATCTCTTCCTTCATACGAAAAACCAAGATCTGACATCCAATCTATATAAGTCCATACAATACCATCCGTAGATTTTTGAGTATCACCATAAGTACCCCCAACTACAAATAGACCATTATTGTTACTAAGAGCCGATGTATAGTTTGCGCTACCACTATAAGAAGTTGCAACTGTCCTTCGAGTCCAATGGATATCGTCTGTTGATGATGCTATCTTCCGACTGCTTCCTCCAACAAGAATAGTAGTTCCTGTACTACTATCATATGCACCACTATAGATACTAAAACTCGATACCCCTACCGTTCTTTTGGTCCAATGTATTGCATCAGTAGAAACTGCATAGTTACCAGAACCATAAAATACTCTCCATAAATTATTCCAATCCTTTATTTCATATACGTTCGTTGGACTAGGAATAGTTCTTAAAGTCCAATGAATTGTATCAGTAGATGATGCAGTATGACCACTGGTATTGGCAATAAAAAATGTACCGTTATAGGCATGTGCCGCAAATATAGCACCACTAATTGCACATGTTCTTGTAGACCAATCAGTTATACTACCAACACTACTTGCCAATCTACCATTATAACCTAATACGTAAGCTTCTTGACCATCAGAAGTTAATCCAAGTGCAGATGAATATGGATTATTAGAACTGATTTGTTGAAAAACAAGGTATCCAACATCCTTCCAACTGTTAGAATCTAAATATTTGAAAGTTGCACCATTAGCACCTTGGCTATAATTAGTATCTCCAACTTCATAAGAAAATCTAAGATTATCATTAGATGGATCTACTTTGATTATAGTTTTATACAAAGGACTAGACCGATATCCACTACCCGAAGAAGATCCTGGTACACCTGTATATCCACATTGCGCACCACGAGTCCACTCGACAAATATAGAAGTCACACCTGATGGTAAATATAAATGTCTAATCTGATCAGAATAATAACGATCAAAGGTTAAAAGAGCTGTACCTTTGGGTGATTGTAAAGATGTTTCGGAAGCAAATGATTTTTTTTCAAGTTCGGAAGTATAATATAAGGTTTTATCTCCAGGTCTTACAAATCCACCACCGGGTTTTTTGTGAATTGCATAAAATGATGTAGAATAATCAGTACCACTGTTATAAAGAACTCCATCTTGTGTGGTCCAATGTATTGCATCGGTAGTTATATACAAGTCATCATATGTGCTATTAGAACCCAATTTACAAGTATAATATTTTTTTGACTTAAAGTCATTGTCATAAACTAATGGAGTAAGTTGGCCTGCTCCATTCAAATTATCATATGGCTCCCAATGAATTGCATCCGTGGATAACCCATAATGGTTATAACCAAGAGCACAATATTTGCTAATCTCATCTAGATACTGTATATAATAAAGTCCCGAAGAACTAACTGAAGTAGCACCAAAAGTTCTAAATTGCCAAACAATAGCATCAGTAGATGCAATTATCATATAATTGGTACTATCACCACCAACGGTAAGAAAATATCCATCATTGTACAAAGAGTCTCTGTTATAATAAGTGCTCGATGCTCCACCAGGTTTAGTTCTTGTAGTCCAATGAATCGTATCGGTAGATGTAATCGATTCAGCATATGGTGCCCAATAATAAATATATGATTCTTCCGTCTCAGAATAACCATATGCTATATTTGTGCTTCCACTGCCTGATAATGTTGTTGAGTTATAACTAGTACCACTAGTCCTTGCAATCCAATGAATCGTATCAGTAGAAACAGAAAGGTTATATGACGCATCAGCAAAATAAAGACCATTTGCATAATTAAGAGACCGTACTGGATACTTCGTACCCGATGTTGCGATTGGAAGAGTTCTTAATGACCAATGAATGGCATCAGTCGAAGCAGATACATAGTTCTCACGATTAGTTGTATAATGATATGCAGCCAATAAAACATCATCTTTTTCAGAATATAAAAATCCACCATCACAATCATATGAGGGTCTCTCACCAGGACTGTCTGGGGATGTCGTCAAAGTTCTTATAGACCAGGTAGAAAAACTTTTTCCCTCTGCCTTTAGGTATGATTTTGTTGCTCCACCTACAGAAGGAACAACACTCTCAACGTATCTTTTTGATACTACAGAATCATTCCCATCAACATTCTCAATTCCAGTAAGTTTATCGCTACCTAAAGTTGCCATTTAACCACTATACCTTTTCTTATCATTATTTATTAGTACCAAGTTATTTTGACGTATCCATCACCACCGTCACCACCAGGAGAAGTAGAAGATCCGTCAGAAGAACAGGCACCTCCACCTCCTCCACCACCTCGGAATCCTTTTCCAGCAGATGAAGCTGTTCCTCCAGTTACAGATCCTCCACCACCTCCTGGACCAAAAGAAAAACCAACAGTCTTTGGTGCATCTTGTCCACCGGCAGCAAATGTAGTTATTCCCTGATAACTTACTTGTCCACTACTATCTCCAGCAGCATTATCAGAAAAGGCACCAGCACCTCCACCAGTGGCTTGATTTGGTTTTGATTGATCGGTTGATGATGCAGATCCTTCAGAATAAAAATACATATCATCTTCTTGTGTTACGTCCTGTCCACTCTTTGAAGTTACTGACATGGATCCTCCAGGACCAGTCCAGGAAATTGTAGTTCCGGTTCCAGGATTATTAGTTATATTATTGACAGCATTACCAGTTCCCCCAGATCCAACATTTATGGTGATTGTACTAGAAGTCACCAATGATTTTGGTATAAACCAAGAAGCATAATTTCCACCAGCACCACCGGCACCAGAACCTAGAGTTATGCTGCTTTCTGAAACATTTTGTTGTCCATACCAAGACCATTTACCACCACCATAACCAGCAGCATAATAGGCTCTATTATTTATAGCAGTATTCTCGGTTCTTTGAGTCCAATGAATCGTATCGGTGGATGTTGCTCTATATCCACCGGTTCCAACAAGAATCCAAACACCATTATTATTTGTTGCACTATCAAAAAGAGTCGAAGAATTACCTGCAGTTCTTAGTACCCAATGAATTGCATCCGTAGATGCTCTCAAAAAACTTTGCTGTGGACTTAACCATATAGAATTTCCTGCATCATAGTTAAGACCCTTACCATTGTTATCATTACCACTACCATCATAAACTGCTGTTCTTTTCGTCCAGGCAATACCATCGGTAGAAGTTGCTATATATCCATTTCCAGTAGACAGTACATATAAACTACCTTGCTTCTTTATATTTCTATAATATTGAGCATGTTGAGAATCTGGCCCTGTTCTCATGACCCAATGAATACCATCAGTTGAAGCGTTCATACGAGGTGCGCCACTATCACCACCCAATATAATGTAATAAGAACCATCCCATAAGACATCACTGACTCCTCCACTATAAGAACTAATACCATTAACTGTTCTCATTGTCCAGTGAATAGAATCTGTAGATGTATGAAGTCTCTCATATCCACCACCAAACCATAAATTATTTGCATATGCAACCCATGGACCACTATTAGTATACATTGTTCTTAAAGTCCATACTGCAAAATCAGTAGAAAAATGAACATAATCACTAGATTCTCCAGCAATTGCATGAAGATCATTACCAGAAGCATCATAACCAAAAGCATATGGACCTCGGACCCAATATGAATTAGGAATAGTTCTTCGACTCCACGTTGTTGGTTCTAGAGTTCCATCAGCAGCTCCTGCACCACCTTCACCACCACTCATAGCCTCCACATAAAACAATGTAGAAATATCTGGTACATCAAATGTATGAGTTCCTGCAGTTGTGTATTCAAAGGAACTTGATATTTCTCTCCAAACCAAAGTACTTCCATCTACAGAAACTAAAACCTTTCCTTCCTGACCTTCTGCACTGGGAACTGTTGGAATATTATTATCAACATAGGTCTTATTAACCGCAGTATTTTGATCAAATACCGTTGTTGTTATACCAGTAATGGAATTAGAATTTAAAGATGCCATTTGTACTCTCCTATATCATTGAAATATGAACAGAACCATCACCACCATCACCACCATGCCCAGACAATGATGACTTCGAAATAATTGATGCTCCACCTCCACCAGCACCCGGTCCACCATTTCCACCATTTCCCATATAAACACCCATAATATTGCTCACAACGTAATAGTAGCTACTACCAATATACATGGCATTTATTTTATCATTTGAAAAAGCATGATAAGGTGAGTAGTAGTTATTATTCCAAATACTTGTATCATAACCGATATTTAATGGGAACAAATCTTCAAGTGCTCCACTGGCATCGAATACAAATACTCTAGAATAATAATCATACACAAGGTACTTATTTGTGGAAGGACTATATGCAAGACTATAAACATAATGCATTTGACTTTGAGTTCTTGCCGTCCAATTAATGCCATCAGTAGACCATGTTATATGTCGATAGTTACCATAAACAAATATATTTTCACCATCACTTGGTTCGGTATATATGATATTACTTCCAACATAACTATTACTTAATGGAGCAGTTCTCAATTTCCAGTGTATTGCATCTGTCGAAGTAACTGGTGACCCACTATTAGTAATAGTACCAACCCATCTACCATTCCCATACACCAAACCATTAAGAGCATTACTAAAACCAAAAGTTCTTAAAGTCCAGTGTATTGCATCTGTGGATGTAGATAATCCAGAAGGACTATTATAATATGCCTGAACCCAAGTATTATTCCCGTATTGAATAATACTTGGGTTCGCGGACGCTGATGCAGCAGTTCTGAGTGTCCAATGAATCGTATCAGTAGATGATGCAAGAGTATGACTATTTGTGCTATTATCCCAATTAGTATTGCTCAAAAGAACTTGTGTACCATCACTATCAATAGGTCTATGTACTGTGTTGCGGTTAGAAATCCAATTATAATAACCGTTATTACCTGGGAAAGGATAAGTTCTCAGAGTCCAATGGATTGTATCGGTAGATACTTGAAGATGAGTGGTGCTTTCAGTATTAGAGGTAGTGTTACTGGCAAGAACAAAAAGATCCAAATAATCAATATAATTTCCGGTAATTGTTTGTGAAGTATATCCAGACATACCATAGAAAGTTCTAACTTTAAATGTTGATATGTCAGATTTTGATGCGGCACTTCCACCATAAGCACCTGTCCCATAAACATAATCTCGAATTCTACCTCCATCATCTCCATTAATATCATCCGAGTTTGCAGTACTTCCCGTAGTGCTTTGACCGAAGTATGCTCTTTGTCCTGGAGCTCCATATGAAGCACTAGGATAGAGTGCAGATCCACCGGCACCACCTCCAGAAGGACTTTGATAGGCAAGAGTAGTTGCATACGAAACTGATCCTGACGAACCATCACCCCCAAAACCAAATGCATTATTGCCCGTACCGGTAGTAGAATCTAAAGCTGTGGGTAAATAAACATATCCATTTTGAACATCAGATGTCACTAATCGAGATCCACCAGTATTTTTGCTTGCAGCATTTCCACCAGAAACAGTAATACTATAAGTTTGTTGTGCATCAATTCCAGAAACATCACTACCGTTACAAGTCAATAAAACTGTGTGATCGGTAAATTGTAAGTCGGGTGTTGGTGGTGTAAATGCTTCTGTATAAATTGCTTTTCCTTTGACTATACGGAGATTTGAGATGTATCCATTTATTGCTCCTGCTCCCGCACCAAAACCTGCTCCTGCTAAAATATTTGCACCAATACCCAGAGATGTATTATATGTATAGTTTGTATTATCAGATCCAGATGCCACAGAAACTCCATTTCTATACAAAGTTGTCGTGCCAGAGTTTCTTACCAAAGCATAATGAATCCAAACACTAGTTGTATCAGTTGTAGATGATGTTAGAGTTATTCCACCATAAAACTTTAACGCCGATGAAGAATATTGTAAAAGATAACCAACACCAGATACTCCAGATCCAGTATATGCTTTATCTATTGGTGTGGGATTTCCAGAAAGACTGTTTAGATAAATCCAAAACTCAATAGTAAAATCACCAGATCCAAGTTGCAAAGAAGCATCATCAGCAACACTCAAGTAATCCCCAGTCCCATCAAAAGAATAACTACTACTTGCACCAGTTGGTTTAACTGAAGTACTAACAGATACATTTCCATCTATAGTAAGATCCGCATCACCTTTACCCTTCCATGAAATAGTCGTATCTTCTCCATCTTGAGCAGATACATCAAGAATAGCAATTTCATTGTTATTACTACTATCACTATTAGTAACCATGAATTTTTGATCACCATAACCAATATATCTTGGTCCAGCTGCAGTGAAGTTATGTGTTCTCAGTGTCCAGTGAATGGAATCTGTAGATGTTGCAATTCCATCTTCACTACCTATTACGTGCTGATTATATCCTGTACTATATGAATAAATTACATTACCACTACCAAATGGAACTGTTCTTTTAGCCCAATGAATGGCATCCGTAGATGCTAAGAGACTATTGGACTCACCAACAATATAAAAATTGTTGGTTGCATAACTATAATTAACTTTTTTAGTGTTGAGAGAACCGAATCCAAGAGTTCTTAGAGTCCAATGTATGGTATCCGTAGAAGAACTGAGTCCGTTACTTTTTGCTACACCTGAATTATAAGTTCCTAACACATAGGTATCATATCCATTGAAAGCAAAACCAGTTTGTGTTGCCGGGTTTGCACCCAAAGTTCTCCTCGTCCAATGTATGGTGTCTGTCGAAACAACCAATCCATTTGGAGTACCTCCAGATGGTCCACCTGCAACCAACCAAGTTCCGATTCCATCATAGAACATTTGTCTGTTATCATCAATACTTGTGGTTCGTAAAGTCCAAACAATAGAATCTGTTGATGTACAAAGAAAATAATTATTACCACTAGTCATGAGTAGCAAATCTCCGTATGCTACACCCCATGCCTGAGTCGATGCAGGAAGTGGTGGAAGAGTTCTTGCTGACCAATGTATACTATCCGTAGAAGCAGAAATCTTCGAACCAACCACCCAATATCCACCATATTTAACTGCCGGATATCCATTTTGCTCAAGACGGTTTGTCGATATACCCATCGTTCTTAAAGTCCATTGCTCAGAATGAACCTTTCCACCTCCACGACCACCAGCACCTACAGTAACATCCAAAGTACTATTTTTGGATATATCATTTCCATTTATTTCATATCTCGGAGCTGCTGCACCACCTCCACCTCCACCAGAAATGCCATAATTTTTTAGAGGGGAATTTCTGATCATTACATTATATCTTCCGGTAATCAATACTCTTTCACTATCATCAGTCGCAATATCAAAATTTTCTTCACTTCCATTTTCTTCCGGACGACTCTTACTATATGTCCAATGAATCGTATCTGTAGAAGCAACAACACTAACATAACTTCCACATGCAACTACTGTTTGTGTAGAAGGAATATACTCGGAAGCAAAGAACTGATAATTGATTGTACGTCCACCAAAATCACTAGTTCTAGCTACCCAAGTAATTGAATCAGTACTAGCCCAAATTCCATGTCCCGAAGACGTACCTTCGTTGGAATGATAAGCATTCTGTTTAAACATTAAATACGTTTGTTGACCAGCATGATATGACATCGTTACATTCTGCATCGTATTTCCAATAGTTCTTGCAGTCCAATGAATCGTGTCGGTAGAAACTGAATAAGTATTAGATTGACCACACATGTGCCAATCATTATTTAAATAACCAACCCATTCATTATCCGAAGCAGTAGTACCAGTCCTTGCAATCCAATGTACTGCATCAGTAGATGCAAGAATTCTTCCACTATCTCCGGCTATACAATAATTGCCGTCAGCACCATAGTTTATGGTGTTGTACTGAACACCAAAGTTTGCTGTTCTAGCAAACCAATGAATAGAATCAGTAGAGGCAATTAAACTATAATTATATCCGACAAGTAAAAATTCACCATTAGCATATGTTCCATCCCACCAGTAGGATGAATTGCTACTATTTCCATGTGTTTTGGTGGTCCAATGAATTGAGTCTGTAGAACTTTCTACTCTGGCAGATTGTCCGGTATTGACCCATTTATTTCCAGAAGGAGAATCTCCATAAGTTATAGAACCATAGTAATAATTACTGTAACTACCAAATGAACCTGTTCTTTGTGTCCAACTAGATAGTTTTGGAACTGTAGTTCCATCTATTTCACCTACTCCTCCACCACCTCCACCACCAGAGGCAGATATTAAAAGTTTATTGACTCTACTAGGAACAGTATAATTAGTCGTTCCTGGAGTTTCAAATTCTACTCTAGTAGACAAATACTCCCAACTAGAAGTGGATCCATCACTTACTAAAAGTTTTCCATTATCACTATCAGTAGTTGCGGTAATTCCTCCCGTATGGTTATCAACATATTCTTTAAATGCAATGTCAGTGGTATTAACAGATGTAGTTATACCAGTGACATAATTAGGTCCTAATGTTGCCATATTATCAACCTCCTATTCTAGATTCAAGTTCTTCTATTTTCCTACTTTGTTCTTCTATTTTTTCATTCTGTTCTTTGATTGCTTCGATCAGTAGTCCAACCAAGTTTGCATATGCAACCGATTTAGTTTCCGTTCCATAAACAACTTCTGGCACAACTTCTTCAACCTCTTGTGCAATCACACCTATCTGATGATCTCCATTATCTATACGATCAAACTCAACCCCTCGTAGAGACAATACTTTACTTAGAGGATCCTCAATTGTTCTGATATTTTGCTTCAGTTTTTCGTCAGAAGTAGAGGTTACTAATACTGCCTGAAGTTCTCCGGATGATGGGTTAAATGTAAGTTTCGTTGATGATACATTAACAGAAGATACTGATCCACTTGTAGATTCGTCAAATATAAGGTATCGAGTTGCATTAGTTGTAGTATCATCTGTTAAACTCAGTCCAACATTTTGAAGTTGAGATCCATCACCATAATAAGTGATAATACCAGAAGATGCCGTTACAATACCCGAAGCATTGACCTGTAACTTATCGGCAATCGTTACATTAAAGGAACTATCACCAGAGATCCAATGAGAATTTTGACATCCAATTGCTAATTGATTACTGCCAGTTGCTGAGAGCAAATTAACTTTAGGTCCGATGGCAACATTATAAGTTCCAGATGTTAAGTTATTTCCAGAAAAATATCCAAGGAAGGTATTACAAGCACCAGCAGCACAAGCACCAGCATAAGAACCAACAAAAACACTACCTGCTCCTGTCGTATTACATTTTCCTGCCACATGACCTAGGGCAGTATTATTGTTTCCAAAACTATTGCAGAATCCTGCACCAGTACCTAAGAAAGTATTTTGATATCCGGAAGAATTATTGCAACCAGATTGTTGTCCAATAAAGACGTTCTGACAATAAGAAGCATCCGTATTAGCAGATGCTCCTCTACCTGCCAGGTATCCCATAATAACATTACCAAATCCACCTGCACCTCCACAACCAGCATATTCACCAATAAAAATATTACTATATCCTGCAGTGGTCGCACATTTACCAGCATATTTTCCTATGAAAATACTTCTACCATTTGTATCAGAGTAATTTTGTCCAGCAGATCTACCTAAGAAAATATTATCAGATCCAGAAGTCAGACACTTACCTGCCTCATTACCAAGGAAAACATTATAATCACCAGACGTAATAC
>Ga0196899_1000876_pt1 | contig 15300 bp, 32 predicted proteins | sample VirMetDEL_Sep_01_FD_169095 | JGI IMG/M metagenome (GOLD analysis project Ga0196899, IMG submission 169095) | Aqueous microbial communities from the Delaware River and Bay under freshwater to marine salinity gradient to study organic matter... | ecosystem: Environmental > Aquatic > Marine >... | reverse complement strand
ATCTTGCGTGGTTCGGAACCAAAGCCACCGCGCCACCATACTTTATCACCTATTTTTAATACTTTACTCATTGTTAAGGTCTTCAATTAGTTCTTTAATACTGCCGTAGCATAGTTCAGCCTCGTGTTCTTCGCTAGCACAATCGTCTTCAATTTCCATACGGTAGAGAGAGTATAGCATATTTACTTCGGACTCCAGTGAAGGATACTTTTCAATAGTGTCTAAACATCGTTTTCTTACTTGTTCGGTAGTTGTCATGATAATAGTTTTTGAGTTAGTGTTTTTAGTGCTTCAATTTGTTCTTCAACTTTTTCGGGATATTCTTTAATATCCGTTAAATACCCGTAGGTATAGTCAAGTGCGAATCGTAGTATATCGCGTTCTAATTCCGTCAGTTTCATAGCAGGTGGTGCATCCGTTACCAACCACTGGCAATGGTTTAACATATGGCCTTTGCTTTCGATAAAATCTTCATACTCGTTTACCAAACCCTCTACATCGTAAACGGACACGGTATTCTTAAACTTGTTCAATACGGTTAATACTCTCATCATTCTTCATTTTCATTTTGCAAAGCGTATGCTTGCTCGCGGTTACAGTAGTAAAGGTCTTTCGTCCACAATGCCGGCGCATACTTATGCACCATATACTGCACGTTATCTAAGTTGTGGCGTGATTCAACAACCTCCTCAGCATTCGGCATAGTCATCGCATCAAAGTCATACAGGTATACCTGCCCGCTTTCAAAGTCAAGCACCGTAATATATTTAAACTTACTCATCGTTATTTTTTTTCATTAGTTTCTTCATACACTTAAGCAAGTATTCAATATCACTTTGCTTACCAAGTAGCTCTTCTACTAACTCGTTCTTATCCCACTCCATCAGATGGTCGTAGGTAAATTTACTCTGCATCATAGAGAAATATTGTTCTTCAGTCATAGTAGTGTTATTTTCAGTTACATATATATTATCGATTCGGTCTCGTGTTTTTTTTGTAAATAAAAAGCACCACTTTTATTTATTAGAAAAAATAGTTTGGTGGGTATAACACTAACTCTATGAATGTGGTAAATAAAAAAAAATATGAGGGAATGTGGTGTAAATCACCTAGTTTGGTGGGTTTTAAACACTGTTGGCATGTTGAAAATGGTGTACCGGAGCGTATTGGAGCAGTCGGTATAGCAAAAAAATGAAAAATGCGACAATAGCGTATTATTATAAATAAGTAGCACGCTATCGTCACACTTTTTTTAAGCCAAAATATGGGAAAATAGAGGAAAAATAGGACCCTTCAATTGATGTTCACCGAATCGGTCCAGTTTTTAAGGGGAATGTATAGCATCCTTCGCAGAAGGCTGTCCGAACGGAGCGTAGCGGAGTGAGTGCAACGCAGTTGCTATACACCGTCGCTTCGCAGCGGTAGTGTTTGGGGCTATTCGAGGCCTACTTTGAGCGTGTCAGCTGCAAAATGTATTAAGATCTCAAGATAGTGGCGTTGATCGCCATGTGTGTTCTCAATCATATCATGCACGTAAAAGTATTTTAGTGCGTCCATTACTTCATCTCTTTCGTTTTTCATAATCATTAGCTTTTGGGTTAAACCCTAGGGCCTACTTTTCAGTAGACTCTAGAGTTTCAACTTCAACAATTGCTTTCGAGTTGCGCACATTGAGTGGTGCGTCAGTCGATTGCGACCAGTAGCCACGCTTTTGCCAACATGGTAAGATGTTGAGCTTTGGAAGCATGATTTTGAGTGCTTCGTCGTGGTTGTAAGTGACACGTTGATTTTTGTTGTTAGTGAACGTTATCACTTGGTTGCGACCGAGCCATGATTTGCGCACGACAAAGTTTTTGCGCTCAATTGGTGGGAAGATTTCAGCCAATTGCTTTTTAGACATTTTGGCGATTGCTGATTGAATTGCTTCATTTTTCATAGTAATTGAATTTTAGTTGTTGTTTATTATATTATCGGTTATTACTCGTATTTATTTTGTAAGAAGATTTGTCACACATGGTAGTTCAAGTTTGGCAAATACTTTGCGTACAGTTTCAAGGTCTACACTTCTTATTATTATGTAGCAGCCAAAAGGGTTATTGCCTAATTGATGCGAGTGTTGCATATCCATATCAAACAATTTTTGATTTACTCTTTTTAGGTGGCCTGTTGGTACATTCACTTTTAGTCTCATATTACTTGCTTTTAGTTACACTTATATTATCGAATTACCCTCGTGTTTTTCTTGTAAGAAATATATCAATTGATTTGTGTATAGCAAACAAAGGGCGAGCGGAGCGAGCACCGTAGCCCAGTTGCTATACGCAGCGGGGCTGCGACAGACGGCGTGCGCAGTACGGATACTGGTGCTCTTACACTGTCGGCTTAGTACTCCCCTATGCTGTCGGGTGATCAGTCCGTCCAGCAGTCCAGCTTACTGTTAATGTCTTTGAACAGTTGTTCAATGTATGGAGCCGTGATGATGCTTTCATCGCCCAGCTCTTCCTTAGCTGTTTTGATGTACAGCTTGAAGGCTTCTTCCATCCAGTAGCGCTCGCCACCGTTGAACGCAAACCTGTCGCGATACTCGTCTGTGTATTTGTAAAATGACTCTCCCATGTTATTTGTCGTTTAGTTGTTTGTAATCGTTGTACCAGTCCTGTAGCATGTCAAGGACAGCTTTGGTCTCTTCAGGTGTTTCGCTGGTCATTCTCACGCCTGAGCCTGTAATCATTTTACGGGCTGTCCACTCTTTCTCTCTGTAAAAATCTGCTTTAATCAACTTCATTTGTTTTTGTTTTAGTTTCAGTTATATTATCGGTTAACATTCGTATTTATTCTGTGACTAGTCTCTTGACATCAACCAGTCATCGTACCAGCTTTCTAAACAAGCCATTGACATCTCAGCAATTTTCTCATCAAAGTTTGATAAATCCATGTGGTAGAAGCTAAAGTACTTAGTTGCATTTGCTACCGCTTGAGCTCTGTTTGCTCTAAAAAATTCTTGCTTAGTCATAGTGTATTCTCTTTTAGTTACACTTATATTATCGAAACCACCTCGTATTAATCTTGTAAGTAAAAGTGTATAGCAAGCTGCGAGCATCGCGAGCGGCAGCAGCGCAGTTGCTATACGCCCCGAACCCGTAGGTCCGAAGCTGTAACTAATCTTGCTGTCCTGTCATCTTGTAAGGATGCTCTTCGTACGGCATGTAGCCTTTGAGCGTTAGCCAGTCACATGCTATCAGGTCATCGACCTTCATCTTACCTGGTTCTTTCAGGTCCTCGTAGCCGCAGTCAAACATCCATCTGGCTACTGACTCTTTGTTTGCTGTGTGAAATTCTGTCCAGTTTCTCATACTATTTATTTTTAGTTATTTAATAGGGTCAATTAAATCTAGCTCACTCTCTAGCTGTATAATATTAGTGTGGTCTTCCCAGAAGCTGTCCCAGTCATTATTATATTGCTCTATAATAGTTTTAATATAAAAGTCTTTTAGGGCATTAATAGTTTGCTTGTTTAAGTCAGTTAGCATAGTAGTATTATTTTATTTTAGTTACACCTATATTATCGACTTATACCCGTATTTATTCTGTAAATAAAATTATATATATTGAATGTATAGCAAGCTGCGAGCGGGCGAGCAGCGCAGCGCAGTTGCTATACAGCCTCAGGTCCGTAGACCCGAGACCTGTAACTAGGACCCTGTTTCAATCGGGTCCTCGTGCCAGTTCCAGAAGATGCCATTGTTCATGGTCTCTGCTTCCAGTTCAGCTATCAGCTGTTCCAGGTTCTCGATGCTCATCTGAGCGAATTCATTTTCCCACATAATCGTTTTGTTTTGTTTTATATTCCGTGTATCATATCGTGGTACCATTCGTCGAGCAGGACCTGTGTATGCTCTGCTACTGTCTCCTGGCAAACATCCTGTGCCCGTTCGCCGTACAGGTAGCATTGTACCCGTAGCGCTGTGTTGATTGCCGCGGCTCTGTTAGCCTTGTAAAATTCTTGCTTTGTCATGTTATGTTTTGTTTTGTTAATATTAGTATCTGTTATCAGCTCCAGCCGTCACGTCCGTACATCTGGCGCATCTTATCTGTTACCTGCTGAGGTCTCGCGGCTCTGCGCTCCAGGACCTTGGTCTTAATCTGCTCCCGCTCCTGGTCTGTAAGCTGGCTCAGCTTCTTGTTGAACATGATGCTCGCTTGGAACATGTACTCTGATGTTGAAATGTAGTTTCCCATGTTATTGTTTAAAGATTAATGTTATTGTCTGAGCAGAAGTCATAGAACGCTTTCATCTGCGTGCCGTAGCTGTATTCGCACAGGTTGTAGTGATGGTAGTAGTCATTCCAAGCTTTGCGCTGTTCAGTTGTTAGTGTTGAGAGTAATTGATATCTAAGCATGTTTAGCATTTTTTGGTGTTAATATTAAATTTTTCTTACACCTATATTATCGAATTGACTTCGTATAAATCTTGTAAATAAAAATATATATTATAATGTATAGCAAGCTGCGAGCGGGCGAGCAGCGCAGCGCAGTTGCTATACGCATCTGACCAGACCGGCAGGACCAGACCAGAGACAGGACCAGACCAGGGACAGTCAGCTGTGACCAGGACCAGAGACAGGGACAGGGACAGGGACAGAGACAGGGACAGAGACAGGGACAGGATCAGACCGGAACCAGACCAGACCAGACCAGGACAGGACCTGTCACGTTACTATACACAGTCCGGCAAAAAGCCGGATTATTCTACGGAATCAGACACAGCGACAGCAGACAGCAGACAGCAACCAGACCAGAAGCTAGGAACCTCGGACCGTAAACGTAAAACGACACGGGGGCTGGGCAAAAGAAACAGCTTTCCGTATCGGGGTTATGTCGTATATATGTAGTAGTAACCCAAAACCTCTATATATCTAATAACATTTTTTACCTTTATACATCTAACAAAAAATATGTAGATGGACTAAAATTGGTTCGTTAAGCTAGTAAATGGGTGTTAACGGACTAAAATTGGTTCTTTTAAAAATTTTTCCTTCGGAATGGAGTGTATTTTAGGAAGTTTACGATGTGTGTGATTATGATATATACTTTAAATGTATTATTATGCCACAAAAATTATCTGCTGCAGCGAAGAGGGCTAAAGCAGCGCGTGACCTTGCATATGCAAAGACCCCAGCTAGGAGAGCGAAGAAGGCGCATGCACAGAGGGAGCGTCGTAAGGCTGGTGCTTCGGCTAATGGTAAGGATTGGGACCATAAGAGTGGTCGTTGGAAGAGTGTGAGTGCGAACCGAGGTAATGACGGTCAGGGCACGAAGAAAGAAGGTAAGAAGAGGTACAAAGTACCTAAAGGTAAAAAGAAGTAAATATGTGGTTATCTGTGCATGGACCGACTGGTGCTGCTATAACTTTAGCTACAGGTGATCCTGTTATTGGCGGCTTAGGTGCTTTTGTTTCACATTTTTTGTGGGACTATGTTGGTGAATCTTCTTTGAGGGACAGGTTTACTGCTGGCATTATAGAGGCATCGTGCTTTGGTTTGTTTTTAGTGGGTGCAATGTTATCTGGTAGCTTTTGGCTAGCCTCATTTGGATACATTATGGGTTGTTTACCTGATTTAATAGACAAGCCTAGAAAAATAATATGGGGCAAAGAATCTTGGTTTAGTTGCCACAACGGCCCAGGGTTGTTTAGCTATAAGGGTTACAAGTTAGGATACCCTGTAAAGATTAAGTTGGATGACCTGCAGACACTTTTGGTAAATTATGGTATTACGCTACTGTGGTTACTAGGTGGGTATTTTTATGGAATTTAAAACAACATTATGAGTATATTAAGTAAACTGGTTGGGGGAGCATCGTCATCATTGATTGATAAAGCGGTTGAGGTAGCAGATAAGTTTATCGACACGCCAGAGGAGAAGAAAGCTTTTATTAAGGAGGCTTATGCCCAAGAGATTAAAGATCGTGAAGCGGCAAGAGAGCTAGGTAAAAGCAAAGCCACACCTGACGTATTAACGTACATTACGCTGTTTATAGCGTTAGCGCTTGGTGTAGCGATATTTACTGATATAATCGACTGGAATACATTATCTGAAGTGCAGAAGGGGTTGATTACTACGTTTAGTGGTTTCTTCTTGAGAACCCTCGGTGATGTGTACGGTTATTGGTTCGGATCCTCTATGGGTTCAGAAGGTAAAACAAAAGACTTAACTAAATTAATGCGTAAGTAATTATAGTAATTATAGAAAATCATTTATTAACAAAAAAAGAAAAAAATGAACTATTTGTATTTTTTTGAAGGTGTAGACACATATCTTGTAGGTGATGTGGTAACACCAAGAACCGGAGGAGTTATTTATCCTGCTTCTTCGCTTAGATGTGTAGAACAAACCGCTGATGGGGTGGTTACTCTTCACTTTACACCGTTAGCTATAACTAAAGTCTTAGACGGCGATGTTGTAGATGCGGTTCCCTTAACTGTAACAAGTGGGAAAGAAAAAGAAGTAATGGAAGCTATAGCAAAAGCTGTAAACGATAATGTTAATTTCTCAAGCGGCTTTGTAACCATCGCTGATGATGCGAATGGCACTTACGTGCATGCTGACATCATAGACATACAAGCAGACCGCACAGCAAATGGATTTAATGCAATAGTATTTGCAGCTTAATAATTTAAAAAAATAAAAAAATGAATTATTTATATTTTAACAACGGTGGAGATACCTCTATTATGTATCCAGCGTCAGCGCTTAAAGGTATTGATTTAATTGGAGCTGGAGGAGATGCTGGTATACGAATAGATTTGTATTTTAAAAGCTCAAAAATTACAACCGTAGTCGGTGGTGAAGTTGAAGATAAAATTTCTTTAACAATTACATCTGATAAAGAAGAAACAGTAAAAGAAGGCATTGTAAAAAGTATTAACGATGCGCTTTCTAATAGCGCTGGCTTTGTGGTTATTGCAGATGATGCAAATGGTGTATATATTCACGAAAACATTACAGCTGTAAGTGCAATTACATTACTTTAAAAAAAAATAAAAAATGAACTATATATATTTTCAAACAGCAGATGATAACTCTGCTTGTTACCCGATAGAAGCTATTCGCGGTTTTAAGCAAACTGGTCCAAACACAATAACTTTGTTTTTAAATCCTATAAAGCCTAATGAAATAGTTACAACTAAAACAGTAGACACGCTTATAATTAATTTATTAGGCGGAAATATTAAGGCTAGAATGAAAGAACTTGCCGCGTTTATTAATCAGCCCGCTTCCGCGCGTGAATCAGGCTTTTTGGTTTTAGGTAATGACGAATCAGGAAAATCGTTTACTTCGCCTACTAACTTTGATAATTTAGGCCTTTATACGATTACCACAGGTGCTTAAAAATTAATTAATAACCCTAAATAAAAACCAACATGACTTTTTATTACCGTACTACCACTACGTCAAGTGGTAACCATCAAGTATCCGAAGAAACCAAATCCTTCTGGGAGCATGCTTCGGAAAAGAAAAACTGGAGAATTGTTCAACTACCTAATGGGTTCTATCAAACAGAGCTCAATTGGGAAGATTCCTGGAAGGATGTGACTCGCCGGGAAACAGTTGAAGGTGCTGAATCAGCAATTGATAAGTCGATTGAGCACTATGCAAAGCGCCTCGAATTTGTCCAAGGACCAAAAGTTATTAAGACGTTCGAGTAAACAAAAACCAATTTAATTTAATTCAATCTAATGCAATACCACAATCCTAGCGAGATCGTTAAAGATCTTACGTTTGGCGATACAGCCAATGAAAAAATTATGTCCGGCGTCAATAAGTTGACAGACGCAGTGAAGTCCACTTTGGGTGCTTCAGGTAAATGTGTAATCTACGAAGACGCAATGGGCCGACCGGTCATCACAAAAGACGGTGTAACCGTTGCGGAAAGCGTAGTCTTACACGATCCGGTCGAGAATATTGGCGCTACCTTAATTAAAGAGGCGGCAGCAAATACAGTGCGTGAGGCAGGCGATGGTACAACAACTGCTACCGTGCTTGCCCATGCTATTTTAAGTGAATACAATAAAGTAAAAGATGAAACAGAAGTTAGAAGCATTAAAGAAGGCATTGAAGATTGTGCTAAAAAAATTGCTTTATATCTTGATGATGCCAGTATACCAGTTGCAGATCAAATGCTACAGCAAGTTGCTTACATTAGCTGTAACAACGATCAAGAGCTTGGGTCCAAGATTGGACAAGCTTTCGCAAAAGCGGGACAAGATGGCATCGTTTTAATGGAAGAGTCCGAAACAAATCATACATATATAGATTTTGTTGAGGGCACACAATTTGATTCGGGTATCAAGTCACCGCACCTTGTAACTAATAAAGACAAGGGTGTTGCGGAGCTAGATAACCCGTTAGTTTTAATAGTAGCATCGGAAATACCTAATATAAGACGTATACAGTCTATACTAGAGCACGCTATTAAAAACAACCGCTCCTTACTTATTATTGCCAATATGGAGCAACAACCTTACCAAACGCTATTAGCAAACAAGGTAAAAGGTAATATTAAGGTTAATATTATTGATCCGCCAGGGTTTGGACCTACAAAGCAGGATACTCTTGAAGATTTAGCATTATTAACAGGTGCTACAATTATTAATGAGCAGCTGGGTGACGATTTAGATTTAATAGACCCTTCTGTATTAGGTTCAGCAATAAAAGCTGTTACAAACAATAAAAACACTGTATTACAAACAAGTGTAGATCGTGAGGTATTACAAGAACGTATTGAAGACGTCCGTAAAAAAATCAGCGAAGAAACTAACGGTTTCTTTAAAACCAAGCTCGAGCAGCGCTTATCCATGCTCTCCGGTAGTGTCGGGATCGTATACGTTGGGGCTGACTCGCAAGTCGAGTTGAAAGAAAAGAAAGACCGCGTTGAAGATGCTATCTACGCGGTGCAAGCAGCACTAAAAGAGGGTATTGTGCCTGGCGGTGGTACAGCTTTAATGCATGCCTCACAAAAAATCAAATCTACAAGTATTGGGCATACTATATTGTTAAGTGCTATACGCGCACCATTCAACACTATAATGGAAAATGCCGGCATTGCACCTACAGAACCTATTGTTACTAAAAACAAGGGTATAGATGCTAAAACAGGTAAAACTGTAAATATGGTTAAAGCAGGGATTATTGATCCGGTGCTAGTAACCAAAACAGCGCTTAAGAATGCAGTAAGTGTAGCGACAACGATTATGTCTGCAGATTGTATAATTTCTAATCAAAGAATTGAAAATGCAGGCAATTAATTATTTTATCGTAATACGCAAGATTAAAGAGGCTCCCAAGAAAGTTGGGGGTCTCGAGCTTACTGAAGACCAGAATAAAGACGTTAGGTATTTAAAAGCTGAGGTTGTAAGTGTTGGTGATAAAGTACAGGGTATAGTGCCTGGTAATATTATACGCTACGACAAACATGCTGGTCATGGCATAGAATGGCAAGACGAGCTGTACCACGTTATCAATCTAGGTGATGTTGTTATTGTAGAATGAAGGTAACAGCACACGACCTACGTGACATGGGTCTTTTTAAGTACTATCGCCTTGTACGCAAATGGGCAAGTAAGTCTTACGATATTTTAGATGCAGACTTAGAGTTACTTATATATCTTGATTGCATCGGTAGATTTACGCGTAATGATTTTAAAGAAGGCCTTTATGTACATGCGTGGGATAAAAAACGATGGGACAGGTTGCGCCAGGGTGGATGGATAGATGTATGGCGACAGCGCAACAGAACGACACAAAAGTTTACCATATTTCAAACCTCTCATAAAGCTAAGCATTTAATACTAAGAATGTACAGGGTGATGCTCGGTGAAGAGGATTTGCCTGTAGGTACGACTAGTAAATTTTACAAAAATAAGACGTATACTGATAAAGTCTTTAATAAGGCGATTGATGATATGCGAAAAGATAAAAGCAGGTAATGTTTAAACTTAAGGACAAAAGTGCCCTCTTTGGTATTAATAAAGAAGCATCAGAGCACGGTACACCGGTATTCGAGAAAAACCTCGATGCGGGTGTGCAAGCTGAGGCTAACCGTGACGGCACTATTTTTGTTCAGAAGGGGTTATCTCAAAATAAAATAAATAACGCGGTAGAACACGAAAAAATACACTTAAATCAAATCGCACAGGGTAAGCTCGCTTACACTAATGACCATGTTATGTGGAAGCCTACTACAAAGTCACCAATGAAGATGTATAATAGAAGTATTATGGCTGAAGGTGCACATAATTTACCGTGGGAAAAAGAAGCGTATAAAGAAACTAAAAAGAAAAAGTAATGAAGTGTATACCTATCACGCAACGTGTTAAAAATGCATCACCTATGAAAATGTATGATGCGCCTACGAAAATGTACGATTCACCGGCTAAAAAGTACGGTAAAAAATCAGGTAGCTGTAGCTGCGGAAAATAAAGCATTATGGCATACGTACAAGCAAACTCCCCGTTTAAAAAATTAAAGAAAACAACCAAAGGTAAAGGCCGTCATTTTTTGACTGCTAAAGAAGGCGCAGGTATGACTGCTGCTGGTAGAAAGGCTTATAATAGAGAAACCGGTGGTAATCTTAAAGCGCCTCAACCTGGCGGTGGTAAAAGACGTACATCTTACTGTGCAAGGTCGAAAGGACAAATGAAGATGCACAATATCAATTGTTCTAAAACACCGGATAAAAGAATCTGTGCAGCACGTCGCAGATGGAAATGCTAATAAAAAAAAATAAAGATATAAAATGGGAAATTATTCCGATCAACCAGATTACGCAACGTCAGCGTCTAATCATACACCTGACACTGTTAATTTTACAACTTTTTTAGATCAATCCGCAATTTATGCTTCCGCAAATGGTGAGGTTTCTGTAATCATGGCGGGGCAAGTACCCAGCTATGAAAATGTAATACGATTTAAAGGTATTAAAGGAGGAACTTTTATGCCTGTTGTTGTTGATTACATTTTAGGTGCCGCAGCCACAGCTGCAACAACATATATTGCTACAGGAACAACTTTTGCAGGTGGTAGCGTTAGCGGCTCTACTGAAGGCACTTACATAGTAGATTGCCCTATTGAATTAACAGATTCACCTTTTACTGCTAACGGAGCAATTAAACTTAAAGTGGTTGTTAATGGCTCTGCAACAATTACTAGTATTGAGGCTGTTGAGCCTTCAAGAAATCCAGCAACCCTAGGCGGTACCCCAGGCAGTGCTAATGCTGATCATCAGTTTAAAATACCAGCAAATTCTTTAGGTGGTACTCATGCTGAAGTAGCTTCTGATGATTTAAATAATTCTAAAATAACTGCTCTTGGTTTTGCGGTAGCTGCAAATGCCACTAATATGGTAACATTTAAGTAATATGGGTATTAGCGTAGGCTTATCGATGCACGGCGGCTTACAATCCGTTAGACCTATATCTGTTTTTGGGTTTACACCGGCATTAGAGCAATTTGGCTTAGAGCCTGGTATGTTTGCATATTCTTTAAGGCAAGCAGTAAATACAGAAAACAATATAGTTTCAAGTACAGGCCAACCTCTTTGTATTCGTGTGCGTAGAAGTGGGGATAATGCAGAACAAGATATTGGCTTTAATGGTGAAGGATTAGATACCGCTGCATTAGAAACTTTTTGCGAAGCTGGTAACGATGCTTATGTAAAAGTATGGTACAACCAATTAGGGAATGCTTTTGGTGTAGATACAAAACATTTTGCAATGGCTACACCTACGCAACAGCCCCCGATTGTTTTAAACGGCACCGTACTTACAGATCCCGTAATGGGATTACCTGCTATGCGGTTTAGCGGTTCAAGGTTTTTACAATACACACAAACAGAAGGTAATTACGAAGACTCAAGCAGCTGGGTTGCACAAACAATAAGTACATTAACAGGTGCATACAGTGTGTTCTTCGTAGGCCAATCTTACAGAACTAGTGGCAATTCATATATAGTACAAAGCTCTAACGATAATGTTATGTTGCTTGACGATTCTATAACTTATACTGTAGAAAGTGCTGCTACCTCTTTAACATTACCAGATGACGGATTTACAAACCTGTATGCCTGGGAGATCGAGAGAGATGCTTCTAATGGATTAGGATTGTTTAAGAACAATACAAACCTGATAGGTACTGTGGTGCAGTCAGGTACTTTTGGTATACAAGATTTAGGGGGTACTGGAGCAGATACCCGTAGCTTTTACGGTGACGTATTTGAATTTATAGGTTATCCTTCTTCTCAGTCACAAAGAGACGCTTTGTTTGCAAACCTTAACAAGTACTACACGATCACAGACTACGCACATACACCGACAACATATACTAATGCTTTCGCAGCTCGTGTGGCTGCTGATGGTGGTAGTGTGGAGAGTACGAGTTGTTTGATTACAGATTTAACACCATTGGTATAAAGAGATAATATATGAGTTTTTACGATAGTGCAAGTTTAGCATTCTTACCAAGTGGTGGTGCAGGAAAAGACGGTAAGGCTTATAGTATAAAGCCTGTTCCCGAATACGGGAATGAGTTGATTACTAATGGTGGTTTTGATACGGATAGCGATTGGACTAAAGGAACGGGTTGGACAATTAGTGGGGGTACTGCTAATTCTGATGGTAGTCAAACAGGAAATTCTAATTTATATCAGGTAGTATATACAATTGGCAAAAGATATGTTACTAAAATTAAGGTTTTAGCAATTGATGGAACTTTAAAAGTATTTACAGGAACAGGAACAGCAACTCTTGTAATAACCGAAGTAGGTGAATACCAAATTTCAAATACATTAGCAGATTCTTCTGCGGTATTGTATATTCAAACTACAGCAGGAACAACAACAACAATAGACAATGTATCAGTAAAAGAAGTAGTTGTAGGAGACGGAGACTTTGACTTCAGTAGAGGAAGCAACCTAACGGCTACAAGGGTAAATAGCAACGGATTGATAGAGAAGGGTAGAGAGAACTTGCTATTACAAAGCAATCAGTTTGATACTACTTGGAGTAGTGTAAACACAACGGAAACAAGTGGTCAGGCAGGATATGATGGAAGTAGTGATGCTTGGTTATTAACCATAACTGCATCGGGGGCATATCTATATCAAGATAAGGCAGTAAGTGGAGTGCAAACTTTTAGTTTTTTTGCTAAAGAGGGAACTTTGGCTCGTGTTAATGTTGTTGTAAATGCTTCGATAAATGTTACGGCTCAATTTGATTTAGCAAATGGAATTGTTTTAGGGGGTTCTCAAAATATAACATCTTCAATCACAAGCGTAGGAGATGGATGGTACAGATGTTCAGTTACTTACAATCAAGGAACCACAAGTAGATTTAGACTATATCCTGTAAATTTAGCAGGAGGCGGCACAAGCGGTTCCATCTACATCCAAGACGCTCAAGTAGAACAAGGTTTAGTAGCTACTGAATACATTGAATCGGGAGCGAGTACGGGCAAGGCAGGTATTTTAGAGGACTCCCCAAGATTTGACTATAGCGGTGGGGCAAGTTGTCCGAGTCTCCTTTTAGAGCCGAGTAGAACTAATTTGGTTGAGTATAGTGAGTACACGGGAAGTGATTATTGGAATAAAACGGGATTAGACCATACCGACAATGCGACTATAAGTCCAGAGGGCGTTCAGAATGCATCTTTGGTTACCGAAACCATTGACAATTCTCAACATCTTATAAATATATATTATCAGAATCGTCCAAATGTTGCCGCTGGTTCGGTAACTCATAGCGTAAGGGTTAAGGATAACGGAATAGGCACGATTATCTTGTACAATAATGGTTCAAGCGGTGGAGCGTCAGCAATCTTTGATATTTCAGCGGGAACAAAAGGAGCAATAGGTGGTTCTGCAACCTCAAGCGATATTAAACCATTAGGAAACGGGTGGTACGAGATTTATATGACATTTACGGCTCTTGCGGGAAATTCTTCTATCGCAATATATATGCGAACACAAGCTACTTATTCGGGAGACGGCACAAGCGGAATATATATCTATGGCGCACAAATGGAAGAAGGCTCTTACCCAACAAGCTACATACCTAACCATAGTGGCGGCAGTGTTACGAGGGGGGAAGAAACGACATCTTATTTAACTTTGCCCGAAACATTGACCGATGACTTTACCTTGTTTTTTGATTTTAAAGAAATAAACACCGTAAATGGGTGGATAGCGTTTACTGATTCTTCAAATGTTGCGGTGTATACATTTTATTCTTATAGCGGCCATTTTGATGTTAATAATGGTTCAGCGTATATATTGGAATCGTCTGCCGACCCAAACGGGAAAATAGCACTAAAACAAAGCGGTTCAAGTGTAAAAGTCTTTGTTAATGGTGTAGATAAAACCAAATCGGGTGCAACTGCAAATCTTACGGATATCGCCAAATTTAGATTTGCAAGTAGAGATTCAAGAAATTCGGCTACATTAAACCAAATGTTGGTTTTCCCCGAAGCCCTATCCAATACCGATTGTGAAATACTTACAGGAACAAGCTACGAATCGTTTGCAGCAATGGCAACAGCATTAAATTATACAACATATGAGTAAAGCATCGTTAGAACTTGGTGGTGGCAATTGGGGTACTAAAGACGGTAACCTATTAGCATATGCTCAAGGTAATGAATCAAGTAATCTTGTACCAAGAGAGTTTACTTTTACTCGTGGTTCAGATATAGCTGCGACAAGAGTTAATAGTAGTGGGTTGATAGAAAAGTACAGAGAGAATCTGTTGCTGCAATCAAATACCTTTGATACGACTTGGGGAAGTGCAACATCCACGCTCACAAGTGGGCAGAGCGGTTATGATGGAAGCAATGATGCTTGGAAAATAGCAAAGAATCAAGCCAACGCCCAAATCAATCAATCATATTCCGATACATCGGTAAAGACATTAAGTATCTATGCAAAGGCTGATACATTAAATTGGATTGCTATTGTAGGCGCAAGTGGTTCTATTGGATATTTTGATTTACTTAATGGTGTTGTAGGCACAACAGGAGGTTCGGTAATTGATGCTAATATTGAATCCGCAGGAGGCGGTTGGTGGAGATGTTCGGTATCATCTGCTGCGACCACATCATCGGTAACAATATATCCTGCTGATGCTGACAATGATATTAGTGGTACATCAGGAAGCATCTACATCCAAGATGCACAGTTAGAAAGAGGATTAGTTGCAACAAGTTACTTAGAGTCGGGAGCTACAACAGTTACATCGGGTGTAGCGGATAA
>Ga0196899_1000862_pt1 | contig 15427 bp, 21 predicted proteins | sample VirMetDEL_Sep_01_FD_169095 | JGI IMG/M metagenome (GOLD analysis project Ga0196899, IMG submission 169095) | Aqueous microbial communities from the Delaware River and Bay under freshwater to marine salinity gradient to study organic matter... | ecosystem: Environmental > Aquatic > Marine >... | reverse complement strand
GGCCCAAACCCGATAAGTTATCAAGAAATAAAAACATGGAAGGAGCTTACAGATACACCATTGTCTTCTTGGGAGATAGAAGCAATAAAACGTGTTGATGTAGTCTTTATGGGTACGATGAATGGCTAGAGAAGATTTAAAATACCTTATAAAGTTTGATACAGATGACGCAGATCTTATTAGTGCCAATAGGAATGCTAAGTTATTACAAAAAGAAATAGATAAACTTACTAAGGAATTAAATACTCTAGGTACTGTACAATCAAAGAGTAAGGCTTTAACCAAAGGTCAGGTTGCTACTATGAAGCAGTACCAAGCCCAAATTAAAAGTCTTAGAACTACTTTAATGAGCGGTGCAGACGCTATAAATCAACAAGCGACTGCTCTCGTACAGGCAAAGAATAAGGCAAATAAGTTTGGTATGGTAGCTCAACAAGTGGGTTATCAAGTGGGTGACTTCTTTGTTCAAGTGCAGTCTGGAACTAGCGCCCTTGTAGCTTTTGGTCAACAAGGTACACAGCTTGCAGGACTATTGCCAGGATTGGCTGGTGCAGTCATAGGTATTGGTTTAGCTATGGGTACTATGTTGCTTAGGTCTATCCTTGAAGCTAAGAGCGCAATGGAAGATCTTGGTGTAGCTACAATAGATTATCAAAAGGCAGCTAGTACAGCTAAAAGCACTATACAAAGTCTTGCGGTTGAAAATTATATGCTCACCGAAGGTATCGAAAACCAAGCTGAAGCTACGTTAAGATTAGGTATTGCAAATGTTCAAGCTGCAATGGCTGCAAACAAACTAAAAAATGAAAGTAGCTGGATATTCGGTAAGAATGGTTTGTTTGAACTTGGTGGTGGATTTAGTATCCTTGGTTATGAGATTGTTAAAAGTAGTGAAGCTCAATTACAGGAATTAGAGAAACAGCTTGCAAAATTAAAAGAGATCTTAGCTAAGAATAAAGAGCTAGGTGGAAGTACATCAACTAATACAAAACTACAAAAAGACCATAACGATCACGTTGAAACTTTCTTAAAACACCTTAAGGGTATAGAGGATTCTTTTAATAAACAACGTACCTCTATGATAAGCCAAACTGCACTGTTAGAACATGAATTAGCCCTAAGAGAAAACTACAAAGACGAGACATATATACAAGAACGGCTTGAGCAGAAAAAACTAGATCTTTATATAGAACAAAACAACTTAACCACCGCTCAAGGGGATCAGCTTAAGGCAGCATTAAGTAATTTATTAGAGCAGAAGAAAGCCTTAAAAGATCTTACTGACGAAGAAAAAGCTAGACTAAATCTTCTTAGTTTACAGCAAAGTTTAATGCCCACAGGTCTTGCTAGTGGTCGTGGTGGTGACCCCAGACAACGCAACACTCGCTATCAACAAGAATTTGGTTATAAGACTGTAGACGAACTTATAGCAGAGCATAATGCTAAGAATAAAGGCATAAAAGAGACTATAGACCTAACCAGAGAACTAACTGATGCACAGAAACAACAAGTGGCTATAGCTGATAGTATCTCTGGAGCCTTTGGTGACTTCTTTATGGATCTAGTAGATGGTACTACATCAGCTAAAGATGCCTTCAGAGCTATGGCTGCTGACATCATACAACAGCTTTACAGAATACTCGTTCTTGAGCAAATGGTACAATCTATAGCTGGTGCCATTACAGGTGCATTTAACCCTGCCTCTGCTGCTGGTACTAAGGGTACTGTAGCTCCACCTAAAGCCCCTAGAAAATATGAAGGTGGTGGATACACAGGCTCAGGCCCAAGATCAGGTGGCTTAGATGGTAAGGGTGGCTTTATGGCTATGCTACACCCTAGAGAGACTGTCGTAGACCACACTAAAGGTCAGGGTGCTGGCGGTACAGTAGTAAACCAAGTATTCAATATCTCAGCCAATACCTCAGACGATACTAAGAGACTTATTACTCAGACAATAGCACAAGCCTCACCAGCTATCATCAATCAGTCAGTAGGTGCAGTTATGAACCAAAGACGTAGAGGTGGTGCAATGAAATCAGCATTTGGATAAATCATGGCTATAAGTTACCCTCTTAATACACCTACAACTATTGGCATAGAGAGTATTGAACTACGTGCTATGAATGCTGTAGCTGTCTCTCAGTCTCCCTTTACTTATAAGCAACAGGTTATTTCCCATCAGGGTCAAATCTGGAGTGCCTCAGTCAGTATTCCCTCAGTGCGTAGGGATCTAGCCGCTGAATGGAAAGCTATGTTGGTAGCTCTTAAGGGGCCTGTAGGAACATTTCTACTGGGTGACCCTGATTATGCTACACCTAGAGGTACAGTAAGTGGTACACCTACATTGTCAGGTAATGCAGGAGATGCTACTCCAACTATAACTTTGACAGGAACACTTCTAGCTGGTGATTACATTCAGTTAGGTACAGGCTCCGCTGCTAGATTACATCAGGTCTTGGTTGATAGAACTGCTGGTACTAATGTTGAACTGGAAGTTTGGCCCTCTCTTAGAAGCACATACTCAGGTGAAACCGTTATTTACAATAGCCCTAAAGGTGTATTCAGACTTGGACAGAGTACCACCTCTTGGTCGATAGATAACGCAAGTTTCTACGGCATATCCTTTGACGCTATAGAGGCCCTACAATAAATGTCCAGAGTATTACCAACATCAGTAGTTGATGCCTTAGATGATGATGTAGTCTACCCCTTCTTTGCTGTTGAAATGAATTTTGATGGTAGTGATGTATTACGTCTATGGACAGGTGTAGGTACTCTTAATGTACAAGGTGTTGAATGGACGGGTGCTGGCACTCTCTTAGGCATATCTGCTGTAGAAGAGACTACAGAGACTGCTGCAAGGGGTGCAGACATTACTATTACAGGGTTACCTTCTGAAGTGTTGTCTTTAGCTCTTAGTACCCCATATCAAGGTAGAACTTGTAAAATATACTTTGGTCTATTTAAAGCTGCAAAGATAATAAAAGAAGACTCATCTTTCTTACTACTAGAAGATGGATCAAAGATCTATTTAGAGGATCTCAACTCTGGTTTCACTGAAATATTTACTGGTTACATGGATCAGATGAATATTGCTGAAGGTGCTGACACAGGTACTATCCAAGTTAAGGTTGAGAACAAGTTGATTGATTTGGAAAGAGCTAGAGTAGCTAGATATACTGCTGAGTACCAAAGGTCTAGGAATATAGCTGGTGCAAGTACAGATGCCGGGTTTGATTTTGTAGCTAGTATGCAAGACCAGAAACTAGCTTGGGGTAGGAGTTCTGAAAGCTAATGGCTTTATTTGGAATAGACATTGATTTATTAGATGAGGACTCTAATCTATCTGCTGCTATTACTGGCGCTGTAACATTTGCCGTTGCTGCCACCATAGGTTTTCCTGCGCTTGGTGTTGCTGCAATGGGTTTTGGTAAAGCAGCATTACTGGCAGGTGCTTCAGCATATGCTTTAACCTTGGGAACAGCAGCATTAACCAAAGCATTAAGCCCAACTCCAGAATTAAGAGGTGGTGATCAAGGTTATACAATAACTCAAAGAGGCTCAACTATGCCTCATCAGGTTATCTACGGTAAGACTAGAATAGCTAGTGGTATAGTCTTCCAAGGGGTTACAGACAATAACAAATATCTACACAGCGTATTAGCTTTTGCTGGACATGAAGTAGAAGAGTTTGAAACTATCTATTTTAATGATGAAGTTCTTACTCTGAGTGGTAATGACGTTACGGCTCCAGCTAAGTATGTTGGTAAAGTTAAGATAGTTAAGAAGTTAGGTACAACTACACAGTCTGCTGTTACATCCTCTGACTTAGGTGGCGTTTCTCCCCCTTCACAATGGACAACAGACTGTAAACTACTAGCTACGGCTTATCTTTATGTTATGTTGGAGTATGATGCTGATGCATTTCCTAATGGCGTTCCAGAAGTTACAGCAGTAGTTAAAGGTAAGAAAGTATACGACCCTCGTACAAGCACTACAGTTTGGTCTGACAACCCTGCTCTGTGCTTAAGAGATTACATTACGTCAGGTAAAGAGGGTACGAATACAACCCTCTACAACTATGGTATCAGTGAGGATATTGAAAGTGTAGATGACTCTCTTGTTACTATAGCTGCTAATGTCTGTGACTATCTAAACTATCCTGTTCTGTCAGGTGGTACTAGGTTCTCTCTTAATGGTGCATTCACTACTAATACTACACCTTACGATGCTATACAGAACTTATCTACAGCTATGGGTGGACTATTGTGGTATGCTCAGGGTAAGTGGAGAATGAAGCCAGCTTACTACACAGATCCAGTATTAGATCTTAATGAGGATGACTTAAGATCAGGTATATCAGTTAATACTAGACATTCACGTAGAGATAACTTTAATGTAGTCAAGGGTACATTTAGAGGTCCAGAGAGTGACTATCAACCATCTGACTTCCCTCAAGTGCCTATTCTTAACTCATCGGCTTATAATGCCCTATTAGCTGCTGATGGTGGTCAAGAGAGTGTAATTGATTTACAGTTACCTTTTACAGATAACACAACAGAAGCTAGACGTTTAGCTCTTATAACCTTAGAGCGAAATAGGCAACAACTCAGTGTACAGGCTACCTTTGGTCTTAGGGCTTTCCAAGTTCAAGTGGGAGATATTATACGCCTAAGTAATACTAGATTTGGCTGGACTAATAAAGAGTTTGAAGTTGTCTCTTGGGATTTTGGTCTTCAAGAAGACTATGACATTCTAGTTAATATGTCTCTCAGAGAGATTAGTGAATCTGTCTTTGATGAGGTTTCTGATGGTGCAGTATACGAGAGTGACAACACTACATTACCATCCCCATTTGATGTACCACCTGTAGCTGTAGCCCTCACTCAAGAATACAGAGTTATCAATGAGCATGTAACTAACGTCCTTGTAGTTAATGTATCAGCTACAGCTTTTGAACGTGTAGATTACGTCGAGGTAGAGTTTAAGAAGTCTACAGACTCAACTTACAGTGTCTTAGGCACAGGTGACTTAGGTAGATTTGAAATCTTAGACATTGAGACACCTCTAGCTGGTGCAGCAGGTACTATAATCTATGATGTTAGAGCTAGAGCTATCAATGCCTTTGGTATTAAAGGTACATTCACTGATGCACAGAAGACTGTAGAAGCTGACACTACTGGCCCATCTGCCCCGTCTACATTTGAAAAGCAGTTATCTGGTGGTACTCTCTTCTTTAGTTGGACTGCTTCAACTGACTTTGACTTGTCGTATTACAAACTATGGCATAGCTCATCAACTACAGCTACTTTTACTGATGGTTCTGCGCAAGTCATAATCAATAAAGTAGCTAGACCAGCGACATCAGTAGCCTACCCAGCTATCTCAGGGACATTCTTTATTGAGCCTTATGATAAGTCAGGTAACGAAGGTACTGTAGCCTCTGTTGTTGTTCTACCATCTGAATTACCTACACTAGGAACCTCACAGACTGACACTGAGAACCCAAGTTTCGCTGGTGCTAAAACTAACGTAGCTGTGGCTACAGGCCCAGATCCTGATGAGTTAAGACTATCTAGCTTTGCTACTGCACCCTCTACAGGTACATATGAGTTCACAGGATACTTAGATACAGGCTCAACTAGAACTGTAAGGGTATCAACTAACTTAACCTCTACTAGGCATCACGCTAATGCTTCTGGGGGATTAGTAAATTGGGATGACATACCTAATAACTGGGATACTTGGCCTAATAGTTGGGATGATTGGTCAGATGAAGATCAACCCTATGGTGACTTCAGTACAACTATTTATGTAGCTGCAACGAGTGATGACCCTGCTGGTTCTCCTACATGGGGATCTTGGCAAATAGCTGCTGGTGAACTCACAGGCAGGGCATTTAAATTCAAAGCTGAACTCGACAGTACCAGCAATAACGTATCACCAAGCATAAGCGTCTTGGAAGGGATAGTGGAATACTAATATGGCACAACATGACTACAACATAGCTAACCAAACAGCAGCTAATGCTAGAACCGACATAAACAACGTCCTATCAGCTATAGCTACAAACAACTCAGGAACTTCTGCACCTAGCACTACCTTCGCTAATCAATGGTGGTATGATACTGATGACTTTATCTTGTATATAAGAGCAAATGGTAATGATGCTTGGATACCTGTAGCTTACCTAGATCAAACAAATGATAAGTTTCGTATCCTAGATGATACACAGGTAGTAAACACCTCTGGTACTCAAACTGGTTTACTAGGGGATCAGGCTACAGCTACATGGGAAACTGGAACAGGTACTGTTGAAAGCCTTGTGTCACCAGCTAAGGTAGCTGCATCAGCAACTGAGGTTGTAGCTGACTATGCTGTGGGTGTTGATCAAACGTGGCAAGACCTGACAACCAGTAGAGCCATAGGCACTATATATCAAAATAACACAGGTAGGCCAATTAGTGTTCAAATACTTGGTGGGTCTGGTGGTGGTGGATCTACATGGTTTGAAGTTTCAACAAACAATTTTAGCAGTTATGTGACTATAGGCGGCACTAAAGACCATGACGGACATTCTCAAATGGGGGGCATAATACCAAGTAGTCATTACTATCGCATGAGAATAATATCTAATTCTTTTAGTCTCATAAAATGGGCAGAGTTAAGATAACAAACCTTAAGTAAGGGATAAGGAATAATAAAAATGGCAGATCAAAAGATCTCAGAATTAACAGCCCTTACTGGGGCTAACGTAGCTGACGATGATGCTATAGCTATTGTAGATACATCAGCTACTGAAACTAAGAAGATAGTCTTTAGTGAACTTAAGAATGCCCTAGATACAGCCACAGGCTTTGTCAGGATCACTGGCGATACCATGACTGGTGACTTGTCCTTCGGTGACAATGACAAAGCCATCTTCGGCGCTGGGTCTGACCTACAGATTTACCATGATGGTAATTCAAAGATAACTGATGTTGGCGATGGCAAACTGGAACTTCATTCCAATGGAACAGGCGTGTTTATTCAAAAAGGTGCAACTGAGTACATGGCTCAGTTCCTTACGGATGGTGCAGTAACTCTGTACCATGACAACGCCCAGAAACTCGCCACCACCTCCACAGGTATTGACGTAACTGGCACAGTGACTGCTGACTCCTTGACTATGGATACAGGCGGTGTTGCTCTACTTAAAACAGCAACCGACGATAATATAAGAATATCTCAACAGACCCATGCAAGCATACAAGCAGTGAATGATGCTGCAAATGCCTTTACTGAGTTAAAGCTAGATGGGTCTACTCTGTTATTGAATAGTCAAAGCAACGGTAATGTTGGGATTGGCACGAGTACAGCGTTGACTGGCCCTTCCCCTGCAACTGCATTACGCATTGGCAACCAAATAAACATTTATGAATATGATGATGGCTCAAACCCAGTTCAAATGAACATTGACCAAAACATTGATGCCAATGAGAATTACATTACCACAGACCACGCGGCACGTTATCAAATGCGTGATGGTGTTCATAAATGGTTTACTACAGGTTCAGGAACGGCTGGAACTGCAACGAATATAGGTGCTGGTGAAGCAATGCGCATCGACAGCAGCGGTCGGCTTTTAATTGGAAATACAGATGGCAGCTACGCTAGTGCTAATGCTGATAATATAGTTATAGGCGATAGAACATCATCTTCAGAAAGCGGCATTACATTTGGCTCAACAGTCGCAAGTTCTTTACGATTTGCAGATAGCGGAACAACGCAACGAGGTTTAATTCAGTATGTTCATAATGATACGATAAATACTGACTATATGAACTTCTACACTGCCAACGTAGAAGCCATGCGCATCGACAGCAGCGGTCGGGTTGGAATTGGTGGAGTTCCTAACACCAACTGGCGTAATGATATAGCAGATCAAGAAGTTCTTATGCTTGGTACTGAGGCTACTTTTTTCGCAGATAGTGGTGTGACAACTGAGCTTTGGAACAATGCTTATGTAGATAATGATGATGTATTTAAAAATATATCTACAAGGGGAGCTTCTCGTTATTTTCAATATGAAGGGGCGCATAAGTGGTTTACTGCAGCTTCTGCTAGTGCAGGATCAAATATAGGCACTGAAATAAACACTAGCCCCAAAATGACACTAGATGTCAGCGGTAATCTGTTGGTGTCTACGACAAATCAACAACCTGCATCAACAAGCGGCGTTGAAGGTTTCAGTGTATATGCAGGCGGTCAGGTGCAGGCATCGAAAAACGGTGCAACGGTAGCTAGGTTCAACCGAAATTCCTCGGACGGCGACATCGTGCAGTTCCGCAAAGACGGCGCCACGGTGGGGAGTATTGGGGTAGACAATACGGACAACCTAACAATCTCAGGAAACTCAAGCCACTGTGGTTTAAACTTTAGCACCGATGATGTTAATCCATATAAAAATGGAGCCTACACTAACGGTACTACAAGTTTAGGCTCTGCTAGCACCCGCTTCAAAGACCTCTACCTCTCTGGCGGTGTAGTATTCGGCACTGGTGGCCCATCTCCAATCACAAGCAATACGCTGGATGACTATGAGGAGGGCTCTTACGATGTCTCAATTGTTATGGATAGTGGGACTGTCACATTAGCTTCTGACTATGACGGTATGAAGTACATTAAGATTGGTAGAATGGTCACAGTACAAGGTCAAATTCGTGTTGAATCTGTTTCAAATCCAAGTGGTTTAATGAAAATATCCCTGCCTTTTGCTATTGATCAAACAAGTGATGAAGGTAGAAACATTAGCGGGTGTGTCCCACGATTGTACCAAGCCTCGGTTCCGAGTGGTGGGTTATATCCTTATCTAACAACAGTTTTTAATTTAGGCGCATACGCACAGTTGGAGTGGGTGCGAAATAACGCTACAACAATTAATCATGTTCCCGCCGCAGACGAGTATTACATAATTAATTTTAACTATTTTACAGCATAACCCACCGCATAGCTTTGGGTCGGACAGGTGGCACTAACGCCACGGTAAAAACAGGAGGCCAACATGGCACTTACAGAAGAAACAGTACAAGACAAAATAGAGATCGTAGGTGACTACAAGCACATCCAAGTGCGCACTGCCACAGTCATCAAGCGTGATGGCGTAGAGATCAGCCGTAGCTTTTCACGCCATGTCGTTGCACCAGATGCCGACATCACAGGTGAAAGCGCAGAGGTACAAGCCATTTGTGCGGCAGTACACACAGACGAAGTTAAAGCAGCCTATGCTGCACATCTAGCAGCACAGGAGGTATAAGCTATGATTACTTACACTTGGAGTATTCCAACTTTAGAGCGTCACACATCAGATGGTGGCGTTTACATTGCTCACTGGCGCTGCACAGGCGTTGATGAAGATGGCAACAGCGCATCTAGCTATGGCACTTGTGGTTTAACCTACGATGCTTCTGCGTCCGACTTTACACCCTATGACGATATTACTGAGGCTCAAGCTCAAGGCTGGGTCTGGGGTCATGTATCACAAGCTGATACTGAAGCTGCTATTGCTACTAAGATTGATGCGATAGCTAATCCAACGTCTGCAAGCGGAGTACCGTGGTAGACATAACCTAGAAGGAGAAACGTAATGGGCGAGAAACAAACACAAACCATTATGATTGATGAAGTAGAATACAACGTGGAAGACTTTACAGATGAACAGAAGGTTCTAATCAACCACGTTATGGATTTAGATCGTAAGATCGGTAGCACTAAGTTTAACTTAGATCAGCTTAATGTGGGTCGTGGGGCATTTATGAATGCTCTTAAGGAAACTCTTAAGCCAGATCCAGAGCCACAGCAACAACAAGCAGCTTAATTAAAGGGATGCCTGACAATGGGATATAAACTAGGAACACGTAGCTTACAGAACTTGTCAGGCGTTCATCCTGATATGCAAGCTGTAGTTAAGAAGGCAATAGAGATCACTGAAGTAGACTTCACAGTCATCGAAGGTATACGTCATATTGATCGTCAAAGACAGTTACTCAAAGAGGGTAAGTCAACTACCCTTAACTCAAGACACATCACAGGCCATGCTGTAGACATGGTTCCTTGGCCTGTAGATTGGGAAGACTTAGATAGGTTTGAAACTATGGCTGAAGCCATGAAGGATGCAGCAGAAGAGCTTGACATTTCCATCGTATGGGGTGGTGACTGGAAGAGCTTCTATGATGCACCTCACTTTGAGCTTGATCGTAAAGTCTACCCAGCATGACCAAAGATGAAGATAATTGGCACCTTTCCAGAAGTGTTCCTATAACCCTTATCTTTGGTCTTATAGCTCAAGCAGCAGCTATTGTGTGGACTGTATCCATGATGATGTCAGACATTGAACGTAATGCTGAAGAAATCATGCGTATGCAATCCAGACTATCTGTTGTAGAAGATGCTACACAAAGACAAGCAGTATCTATGGCCCGTATAGATGAAAACATTAAAGCAATCCGACAATCAGTAGAAAAGATGGCTAATGATAAGTAAGGATTGTTATGGTAGACCCATTCACTGCCCTAGCTGCAGTCAAGACTGCTGTCAGTGCGGGTAAAGAGCTTGTCTCAGTTACTAAACAGATTGGTGAGTTCTTTGATGGTGTCGATGAACTAAGGAACAACCACAACAAAAAGAAGAACAGTCTCTTCTCAGGTGATGATGAAAACAGTATGGAAACCTTCGTTAAACTACAGAAGGCTAAGGATGCTGAAGAAGAACTCAGAGCCATTGTGATAGCTACCAGAGGTTACTCCGCTTGGGGTGAGCTACAGGAAATAAGAGCTAGAACACGTAGAGAACGTAAAGAGAGAGAAGCTGCTAATAGGCTCCGTAAGCAGGAGATTGTAGAGAAGGTGGTTGTTATTGGGGGTACAGTAACTGTGTTGTCTATTATAACAGGTATAGCTGTACTTATAATAATGTCATCAAAGGGAATGTTATAATGGGTTTAGAAGCTAAAGGTACTTTTCCATTCCAGATGTATCAGATTCCTGAGTTTACAGCTACTACAGTGACTACAGCACCTACTCCCCCAGCTAAGACTAGCACTGACAAGCCAAGGGTTGTAGAGCCAGCTACTCGTAGTGAAGTTACCATAAGACTTGATAAGTACTGGCAAGAGAAGGCTGAAGAACTCTTAAATAGGCAGAGAAGCATGGCTGAGATAGCCTACAGTCCAAATGGTAGAATTGTAGCACCTATAGAAGTAGGTAGAATACTAGACGTAGAGGTTTAATATGACTGTGACTATGGAAAGATTCCTAGAGTGGAAGATCCTACCCAGACTTATGATGGTAGTTATGACCCTTATGTATATACGTGTTATAGAGTGGGGCATTAGCTTGGATGACTTAAGTACTCAGCAGAGTGCTATGATCAGTGTCGTTAGTGGTGCTATGACTGGTACGATAGCTGTATGGCTTAATTCGGAGAAGAAATAATGATAGGACAAATCTTAAGTAGTGTAGCTGGTCTAGCTACAAGTGTAATCGACAGTAAGACACAGATCAAACTAACTGAAGCTGAGATTAAGAAGAAACAGCTTACAGGTGAGATAGACTGGGATCTAGCTGCAATCCAGGCTACACAGAATAGCTGGAAAGATGAGTGGATAACCTTACTCTTCAGTATTCCCCTGATATTAGCCTTCTGTGGTGATTGGGGTAATGCTATAGTGCAAGCTGGTTTTGCAGCACTTGAGACTATGCCAACGTGGTATCAGTATTCCCTTGGTGGGATCGTATCAGCATCCATAGGAATTAGGTCAGTATCTAAATTCTTCGGTAAATAATTCACAAAAACCACCTTAGCTGGTGTATACAATAAAGAAGCCCCTGTATCCTTAGTTGGACGCAGGGGCTTTTTCTATTGTGTCATTGCTTTAAATGTACTGGTTAAAGACTTTAGTAGGTTACTTAGTGTAAAGTAAGCATAGTCTACTTCTTGTTGTAGTTTATGTACCTTCCAGACCAAGTAGAGTGTAATACCTAAGTGTACTAAGTCTACTGATTGCTCTAGGGTTATCATTTCTTACTCTCTACCTGTATGAGCTTAGATAAGTACCAATCAGCCTTCTTAAGATCCTCTAAGCCATTCTTGTAGCGCCACCTATGAAGGTACTTAGCTATATTCCCTCGTAGGTATCCTACAAACTCATCCTTGCTTAGGAAGTCCTCAATGTATTTGATACACTCAATAGTGCCTTGTCCGTAATGTGGTGGACTGTTTACATTATCAGATTCCATCTTGCTTAAGTCCCACTTAGCCATTATAGTCTCCTATGTTAAATCTACTATTTCACAAGTGTCACCACTACAAGCCATTGTCTGACTACCAGCAGTATTATCTTCATTCTCATACTCTGAAAGTTCAGACCAGTCAATAGCCTTTGGCATAAGTTCTAACAGTTCATGGTAGTCTGTTGCTTCACATTCCTGATAAGGTGCTTGCTGATAAGTATGATCTGAGTGAGGTAAGAACGACACCCCTGACATCTCATCAAAGTGCTTATAGACAAATGCACCCACTTCCATCCACTCATGGTCACGTACTGAGATCGTCACTGAGGGCTTATGTTCACACCATGACCTCTGATAGATTAACCACGTCTCTAGCTGCTCTATGGCTGTCATATCGTTTCTGGTGACTGCTCCCGCTGGAGATTTAACTGGAAAACTAAACACTGTTGTTGTGTCAGGTTTCATCACACAAGGCTCATTAGGGATACCTCTGTCAATCATGAACTTCGTCAGCGGGTCTTTGTTATCTCCACGCACAGTACGAACATAATAAGGGCTGTGACGAGCATGAATGCCACTAGCAGAATCAACAAGTTGGGAGACAGTACCACTTGGTTTAACGCAACTGATAGCAGCAGAAGCAGGGATGTTAAGGCGTTCAGCCCACTCAGCATTCGTAGATATTGCAACATCTTTTAACCTTTCCAGGGTTTTCTCAAGACCAGCATTTTGACTGGTAGTTAATCGGTTGTCCATGATGCCCGTTAGGGATACACCTAGTAATCTCTCCTCTTCTGTGTTCTTGTTCCAGACCTTACGCAAGTAAGGGAACTTGGTCATAGACGATTGGATAGTACCTAGTATTGTAGCTAGGCGTACCTTACGCTCTAAGTCATCAATAGTGTCTGTAGCTCGTACTACAACCTCTGTCAGGTTACAGAACTGATTTGGTCGCAAGATAATTTCGCTACAGGGGTTAGTACCAAACTCATAGTTGGGATCTCTACGTCCATTCTTAGCTGCCTGTGCCTTACTTGCCTGACGATTAAAGACACCACGTTCACCTGACTTACTTTCAACTAATGCAAGCCACTCACGCATGAATGTCTCCATGTCAGGTTTCTCTGTGTAGCTCACACTGTTATTAGCCAATGCACGATGGGCTGCTGTTTCCCACCATTGTCCTGACTTAGCATGACGCATACGGTCATCTGATAGGTTAGACAAGCTAATCATAGCACTACGACGAACACCACCAACTACAACAATCTGACCGATAAAGCACATAAGGTCATGGCATTCAATAGAGGATAGCTTACGTCCTTGTGCAGCCTTAAATGTAGTAACTGCAAAGTTAAACAACTCAACTAGAGGTGCAGGTCCAGATGCTCTACCACCAAAGGTCTTAAGTCTAGCACCAGCAGGACGTACAGCAGATACATCCCATTTAGGGATCTCACCAGCCCAGAGAAGCGCAAGGACTTGCCTAAAGGCTTTAGCCCAACCCTCTTTACTATCTTTAACTACAATCACTGTGTCGCTCTCAAATAGCTCAGGAACCTCTGGTAGCTTCTGAATGAACTGACGCTCTACTGAGAAGCCTACACCTGTACCACACAACAAAATAAACATAGCTTCATCAAAGGACTTAGGGTCATCTACTGGTAAGTAGCTACAGTTATACCCAGCAGTATTGTCACGGGCCAGTGCTGGGCCAGCAGTCATCATAGCTCGCATAGAGGGCATAACTTCTAGGTTTAAGATGGCATCCCGTAGTTGGTTGACATAGGAATCGTTACCAGCTTTAGGGCGTACTACATTATCCATGTAGCGTTCTACTGTGTCGCCCCAATCTTCACGGCCTTGACCGTCGATGTACTTAGCGTAGCGAGACTTAGCGATAAAAGTCTGGTAGTCAGTTGGTAGGTAATTATTCATCGTCAATCTTTCCTCTCGCTCTCATAGTCTTATCTTCTTTTAGCCAGACCATACGGTCAATGTCAGCCCTAGCTATTCCAATATCTGCAAGCTCTTTATCTGTTAGTTGATTAAGCTGTTTAATTGCTATTCTGTGTGTTCGCCATGTCGCAAGATAGTTCACATATCTCCAGAACCATGACATACCAGTCTTCTTCTTACTCATCGGTTGTCACCTGATCCTTGTAGTGTACCGTTCTTTACACGGGCATTTAACTTCTCCATGTTCAACTCAATAATCTTAATCAAGCTGCCACCAAAGATGTTAGAGAGAGCTACAGTGTAGAATAGTACGTCACCTAACTCTTTCAAGACTGCATCATCATCAATCCTGTTGTCACGAAATAGTTTCTTAATCTTCTCTGATACCTCACCAGCTTCGCCAGTCAATCCAAGAGCATTCTCAATCAGACGCTCCCGACCCTTAGTAATCATCTTGTCTTCTACAAACTGAGAATACATATCAATCATGTCTTTCATATCTTTCGCTGTAAGCATTACATCAACCTTCCATAAAATTCTGTGTGTGCGTTTCTATTGTCTTTATCGAACAAGTACCAAGCACAGTTGTCTTTACCTGTCATCTTGCTACCTTCAATCCATTTAACTCTGCCTATACTTACGATCTTTCTACAATAGGTCATAAGTGCAGCAGACTGTTTAGTGTGCGCCCAATCAGCATCAAACAACAACCAAGTTGGGCATATCTCCGTCCAGTGATCTATGAAAGCATGTAAGAACTTCCTTTCCCACGGTGGGTTAGTAATACAGAGATCAAGAACCTTATACTGACTACCAAAGCTTATTTCCAGAGCATCCATTTGCTTGATGTCTGGGCGTCTAGGCTCTATGTCACAAGCATATAAACACTCCCCTAGACCATCTGTTAGTTCGTGTATGTGGTGTATCAGTCTCCCGTCACCAGCACAAGGCTCTACATAGTCAAACTTCTCATACGGTAAGTGGGCTATAAGAGGTTCGACAGCTTCTATTGGTGTAGGGTAGTAATCTCTTGGTATCCTCTCAAAGTCACTACGCTTACCCATACATTTCCTTTAACCTCTTAAGTGATACAAACTCAGGCTCATAGATACCGTTGCTAATCTCACGCTTGATTACACAACCTTTCCACCAATCTCTATTTGCCTGTCCAGCCCACGTTTCTTCTGAGCCTTTGTAGC
>Ga0196899_1000859_pt1 | contig 15447 bp, 20 predicted proteins | sample VirMetDEL_Sep_01_FD_169095 | JGI IMG/M metagenome (GOLD analysis project Ga0196899, IMG submission 169095) | Aqueous microbial communities from the Delaware River and Bay under freshwater to marine salinity gradient to study organic matter... | ecosystem: Environmental > Aquatic > Marine >... | reverse complement strand
AAAATTAACTTGGCTACAAAAGTCAGTTTCACCATCATTTTCCAACACTTCAAAGATGTCTTTATTCTCACCGAAATTATAGGTTGACATGTACTTATAGGTATCACTTCCCTTTGGGGTAACAACTAACACTTTATCGGGTGTTACAATTTGTTCGTTGATACTTTGTACAGCAATATCAAATAATGGTTTTGTACTATCGGTTAGTTCGTGTACAGGTAGTATTACTGTTACGTCAGTTTTATTGCTCATTTGTTTCAGTTTTAGTTTCTTGTAATTGATTTGTTTTTTCCATTAAGGCTTCTATTTCACTTATTCTATTTCTCATTAGATTACCATATACAACCTCAATCTTATCTCGTTGAACGTCTGATGTATATGTACCTCTGGTTTTTTCAATATTCTCTAGAATTTCAGCTGGTTCACTGTCTTCAAGATATAGTTTTAAATATCTACCGATTAATTCTGGGATATTCTGTGTTGTATTTGTCCAAATACCGTTATCTCTAAGAATCGGATTACCATCCTCATCTTTAGTTTCCATCCACTCTGGTAGAATGTTAGGCATTTTACCGATTACTGGTGTATTACATTCCATAGCTTCAATTGGGAATGTACCGAAACCAGATAAATCATCAACCCATACAGATAAGAATGATTCACTTAATTCTTGTGCAAATTGTTTTCTTGGTAGACCTCTTAATTCTTTAAAGGTTACCCATTTATAAAGTGGATATTGTAGATAGAATGATTTGGTGATTTTAATTACATCACTTTGATTTCTCGCAACTAAAGTAACGATAGGTTTTTTAGGTTTATCGCTTGGTTTGAAGTACTCTGGAATACTAACTGGTATAACATGTGCGTTGATATCTGGAAAATGATTTTTAATGTGTTCAGCAACCCTATCACTAGTAGTGATAACATCGTTGAAACCATAATCGATTGTCCATCTTCTACCAATCGGTAGAACCTCAAACATATATTCTGGGCTTTGAGCAAACACGATTTTTTTACAGGACATGTTTTTTACCTGCTCCATTACACTGGCAAAGATTTCAGGAATGAACATGAAATCACTTGGCTTTACCTGTAATTCCTGTCCTTCGATTGAAACGTGACTCAGTTCAGCATATTCTTCACCAAGCCAATCAGCAATACCCATACCTTCTTCATTACCTCTTAATTTATAATCATTTTTTTCATGTAAAATGTGAGCTTTATAACCCAATTCAGTTAATACTTTTACATGTTCGTAGATATTGGCAACACCAGCTGTTGGGTTACCTTTAGTATCCAATGTGAAAAAGTAAAAGTTGGATTCTTTGTTTTTAAGTTCATTTAGAACTGTTTCTAATTTACTAGTACTGTCCATTTTTTTATTCGTAAGTTTTTATTATATTATAATTCTCCAATGTATTAAATGCAATGATAAAGTCAAGTGGAGCTTCTTTCAGTATCTTATCAATACCAAGACCGTTATCACCATCTTCTGGTGCATACCGCATTACTGATTCAACCAGAGCTGACGTCAATTCGTATTTTACAGTGTTTATTTCTAATGATGCTGGTGTTTTTTTTATTGTTTCTTTAACGGTAACACCACCATTGGCCTCTGTTGTAGTTTCTGTTAACTTTTCTTCTATGTCACCACTATTTTTTTCAGTAACAAAATCGCAGTAAGCTTCAATATCCAAGTAATAATCCATTCAGTTAATTAATTTTTGTTTATAATCATATATCTAAGGTCTTCATCTTCGATAAAATCATTCAAAGATTCAATAGCAAAATCACAATCAGGTTCAGTATTATATGAGCATATCACCTTTACTGATGTTTTACCCTCTGGTTTTGCGTCTAAAGCTATAGGATTTGCGGTTATTAAAACATCAGCATGTTCCCACATTTCCTCATAACTCTTAAAGAATTTGATATTAGGGATTTCACATTCCAATTTTGACAAAAAGAAAAGTGTTGCTGGAATTGCTCTTCCGACCTCTCTGGTCATGATAACAAATTCAACATCTTCTTCTTCGTCAATCATGTCCATGTATAACATGTTCAATTTACCAACAATGTTATCATGTAATTGGTCTGGATGACCAAAGATTTCTAAAGAAGCTTCTTTATAGAAGAGATTATACATTTCCTCCTTTGATTCGAATTTATAGTGTTTTACCAAATCAAAATCAGTAACGTCATCTTCTGTAACAACATATTCGTCTTCTTCACGTATTTTTGCCATAACATAACTTAGATGGCCTAGGAAATCGCGCAAAACCTCATCGATAGTAATACCTATAACTTTCATTATAATTAGTTTAGGTATTTAATATATGTCAATTAAAATTTAAGTCAAGTTACCACTCGAATTTTTCCGATAAAAATGTTTTTACCCTTTCTAATAATGTAGGTTTTTTTGACACTATTTCTTCAAGATTTTTAATTACCTGAACATCTTTGCTTTCAGTTAGCAATTGTTTTTTAGGTTCAGCTTTTGGTTTTTCACCCCTTAATTCCTTACTAAGTTTTTCTATGTCTTCAGTTGGGTAGTTTTTGAGTATTTTACTAATTAATGGGTTTCTAACAACATCACCATTTTTAAATTCAAAAAAACCGATTTCAGGTACGTTTTGGTGTCTGGTTACCACATCGAATAAACCACTATCTCTTACGTTTTTATATCTATCTGATTGGTCAAGGTCACCTGATAGTATTAATTTACTATTGGTTCCGATTCTGGTCAATATAGCTTTGCATTGACTTGGTGACAGGTTTTGTGCTTCTTCAATTATAATAATTGCGTTATCGATACTCTTACCACGAATGAATCCAAGTGGTTGTATAATCAAACACTCTTTTTCTTCTAATTTTATTCTATTGTATTTACCAACTATTTTATCAAAGATATCCAAAGCTGAAGAAATATGAGGCTCTAATTTTTCACGTTCGGTACCTGGCATAAAACCAAGTTTTTCATCAGCTTCAACCGCTGGTTTTGAAACGATTATTCTACTATAGTTGTTTGATACGTTTTGAAGAAGTTCAATAGCTCTAGCAATTGCGATAAAGCTTTTACCAGTACCTGCTGGACCATAAGCCACTGTAATTTCGTGGTCTGTTATTATTCTAGCATATTCTTTTTGAGCTTCATTTTTGCACTTTAATCTATATCGTTCTGGTAGGACCTTATTAGCTATTGGTCCAAAATTAACGTCTCCTTGTTGAGTTGTTGAAGACTTGATATTTCGTTTCGCCATGTATTAAAACAATTTACTTATAAATATCCCTAGATTAGATGAAATCAATATAATTCACACAATCAGGTGCATTTTCTTTTCGTTCAATCATCTCATATTTGGCATCCAATTCTTTTTCTCTAAACTGTTCAATAACACTTTTAGCCCATACGGTTGGTTTTGACTTGAATTTTATAACATAGCTTCCATCAAATTCAACAATCTTATCATATGATAAAATATCAAACTCAAAGTATCTATTATCAGCAATGCCAGTATCTTTATACGTTATGAATGATATTGAATCGATTTCGATTAATGTTGATGTTCTTGGATTTTCTATTGTCTTCTTAACATCATGTATGAACATCTTATGAAGTCTATCATATTCATCTGGATATTTGTTAACATAGAATTCCAATAGTTTGGTATCCCCGTCAATATCTCTAATGTTGACTTTCTTAAGATATCTTTCCAGTTTGAATCTGGGCATTGTTGTTCGTTTAATAAGAACTTTACCTTCTTTTTTAACGTATGTGGTATATTCACTTAGATTTATGCTACCTAATGATTTTGAGTCTTCAGTTTGTTTAAGTATCTTATCATCCAACATATCGGTGTAACCCATTGTTTCAGATGATGTATTATCTATGACCAATTCAAGTTCATATGGGTCAGCGTCATCAATTTTAACCTTTTTAAGTTTTTGTTTATAGACTTTATCTTTGGCTTCATATTTAACGTTACCTTCTTTATCTGTTGTAACTGTAACATCTTTACCTTGAAGGTAATCGAGAATCTTATACATTCGCCATCTAAGGTTTTTAACCTCTTGGGTGACACGACCTTGCATAAGGTCAAGAATAAATTGATTTTGATTTACCTGTTGTTCTTGTCCAATATCATCAGATAGTGAACCACCACTTTGTTTAAGGGCATTTCTTTCAACGTTTGCTAAGGCAAGCATTAATGCCAACATTTGACTGTGTAACCATTTCATACATTAAGTATATTATTTTCTTGGTCAATAATAAAGTGTTTAAACGATTGTTTTTTAATAAATGATAGCGCCTTATCAAAAGAATCAAAAGTCTTTATAAGCGTAAATGGAACTAATGGTTCCATATGTCCGTATGATACTGAATCGAATACTCTGTACATAATTTATTTTCTTACCTTTTCATAATTATTAATAAACCATTCAATTGTTTCACTTAAACCATCATATAATGGTGTAAATTCAAAATCTGGTAAATATTTTCTTAGCTTTGAATTGTCAGTAGGTTTCCTATATTGACCATCAGGTTTAGTGTCATCCCAAATGACATCACCTTTAAAATCCATGATATCAACAATCATATTTACTAATTCTTTTATTGAAATCTCTTCTGATGGTGATAATATTATTGGTTCACTTTCATTATAATTCTCTAACACCCATGTTGTTAGTTTAGCAACGTCTTTATTATATATGAATTCCCTTAGTGGTTTTCCTGTACCCCAAACAATTAAAGGTTCGTTATTTATTTTAGCTAAATAACATTTATGTATCAATGACGGTATAACATGCCCATTATCGATGTTAAAATTATCATTAATACCATATATGTTAGTAGGTATCACACATTTATAATTTAAACCATATTGTTCTCGATATGCTCTAATTTGTATATCAGCCATACGTTTAGCATAAGCATACGCATCATTTGAATTATGAGGTGGTCCCAAATGAATCTTATCCTCACTCAATGGATATTCAACGTCATCTGGAAAAATACACGTTGATAGAAAAACCACAAGATTTTCAATACCCTCTTCTCTGGCCGTTTCAATGATGTTGGTATTCATCATGATATTATCATAAAAAAACTCACCCTTATACTTCATATTACTACCAACACCGCCAACCTTTGCGGCAGTATGTATAATACCATTATACCATTTACCAATTTTTTTTTGTTTTAATCGATTTTTATCTCTAAGGTCACAATTAAGTCTACCCCAAAGATGGTATTTCTGGTCATAATCAAAAAAACATGAACCAACTAAACCATTACCACCAGTAACTAATATGTTCTTTTCAACCATTTTTAGATTTATTAGTATAATAATCAACCCAATACTCAATCATTTCGTCAAGCATTGTTTCAAAAGTATATTTTGGTTCCCAATTAAGTTCATTTCTTAATTTAGATGAATCACCTTTAAGGTCATGTAATTCTTCGGGTCTAAAGTGTTTTTCATCAATTTCAACAAAATTTTGGTAATCTAAACCAAGAGAACCAAACGTATATTCACAAAGGTCTTTTACCGAATGCGATATACCTGTAGCACACACATAATCATCTGGTTTATCTGACTGTAACATTAACCACATCGCCTCAACGTAATCCTTTGCGTGTCCCCAATCTCTCGTGGCATCTAAATTACCCAAATGTAATTTGTCTTGTAATCGTAATTTAATTCTCACCGCAGCTTTAACAACCTTATTAGTAACAAAGTTTGTACCTCTTCTTGGTGATTCGTGGTTGAATAAAATACCGTTTGATACGAACATACCGTATGAGTTTCTGTAGTTTCTACAGATGTTGTATGCGTACACCTTAGCGCACCCGTAAGGGCTTACTGGGTTAAGAGGTGTTGTTTCCCTCTGGAAACCGTCAGCGTCTATGTTATTACCGAACATCTCACTTGATGAGGCTTGGTACATCTTCGCATCTGGACAAGCTATTCTAATAGCCTCTAAGAGGTTCAGAACACCCAACCCTGTTGCCTGTGCTGTATAGACTGGCTGGTCAAAGCTTATCCTCACATGAGACTGTGCAGCCAAATTATATATTTCATCTGGTTTAGCTTTATCCAACACTTTTATTAGTGAAGCCATATCGGTCATATCACCATACTCCAAGTGTAGTTTATCCATGATATGGTCAATTCTACTGGTTTGATTCTCAGATACGGAGTTTCGTTTAACGACCCCCCACACTTGGTAACCCTTATCCAATAAGAACTCAGCCAGATAACTTCCATCTTGTCCGTTGATTCCAGTGATTAGACAGGTACGCCCCTTACAATTACTATTTTTCGTCATTTTATGATTGGTTTAATTTGTATTGGTTAGAGACACTTTCACGTATACTTTTTCCCCACCCTTATCAAAAAAGAATGCGTTTTTGTAATCACCATGAGAAAGTGCCCTCAGAATATTAATGTGGTTTTCGAAAGTGTCAACGTTGGTCATATCCAATTCACATAGATTTAGGTAGTCTTTTTTGAAATTTAGATTCCCCTCATCACCCATTGGTTTCGCTTTGTAGTTACCATCGAAAACATCTTTGATTTTTTCACCTATTACCCTTTTCTCCAACTCCAGTATCTTTTGATATACCTCAAGAGAAGTGTCAGTACTACTGACCTCTATTCGCTCTTGGTAGATTATATCGCCAGCGTCAATATCGCCATTAATTTCATGTATAGTGACACCCACAGGTAAGTTATTGATAAAGGAGAATACGTGTGGGTACCAACCTCTATTATATGGGTTAAATCCTGGATGTATATTAACACACCTAACATTCTCAAATAACTTGGTTGGGAATATTTGTTGGGAGTGCAGTGAAAGAACCATATCATATTCGTTTATGATTTTATCAACAACATTACCATCTTTCAAATCTAATTTACCCAACCCACTCAGAGTACTGGTGAAGAAGTCTACATCATAACCCTTAAGGTTATCTATAACATCACACACCTTTTCATATAAAGTGGGGTTATCTGTTAATACTAATATCCTCATTCTTTTATCTTCTGAACACCTAATCTATAACCATTATAAACTACTTTTAGATAATCACCATAAGCTTGTACGAAGTTATCCGCAGCCATCTTGGGTCTAAGAGTTATCCTTTCGTCCAGTCTCCATTTATAATCATCAAAAACCATTATACCACCAACTTTCAGTAACCCCCAAGATAATACGGCATCTTCTAATACGAATTTACTAGTATGGTTACCATCGATAAAAATGAGGTCATATTGCCTATCCCTCACTTCTTTATCGAAAAGAGAGGTATTAGAGAAGCCTTCCTTTATTCTGACTTGTTTGTCTTGACCAGTCGCTTTGATATTATGGAGAAAAGTGTTTTTAACCCCATTCAAGTTAAATTCCACATCCTTATTGTCCACCTGAGAATATGGAAGCCATGGGTCTAAACACGTAATTGTAGATTTTTCGTTCTTCATGAAGTTCTGTAGAAACCATGTTGTGCTCCTACCTTCGTAAGACCCGATTTCCATGAAATGTAATTCATCTTTAGGGTTCTTATTCTTTAAAATGTCGGCTAATTGGTTGACTTCAGCGAACCAGTTTACTGTGTACTTAAATTTGCTCATAATATTTTTTTATCATTTTTGTTATATATTCAATTTCGTAATTACCAATTTCTTCGTGAATTGGTAGGTTGATGATTCTACTGTAAATGTTATTACTATTCTCGTGATTTGGGTTTAGCGGTTTGTAATACTTGTTAACCTCAATACCTAAACGACTAAAGACCCCAACGTCAATAGGTTTTTCAAACAGGATAGGTATATTACCATAAACAACATCAGTTGTGTAGTTGAATAGTTCAATACCATCAATTAACTTTAATTGGTTGACAAACTTATCTTGTGTCGTTATAAAGGTATTTATATTAATATTATCTAAGTGTTGTAGAATGTATATGGCTGATACTTCTGACATCTTGAAATTGGAACTGAGGGGTGATGATATATTATCGCCACAGAAACCAAAATTGGAAATCCCAAGTATGTCGTCATAATCTTCTTTAGGTATGATAACAAAACCACCTTCACCGAAACCTATGTATTTGGTGTGGTGTAAGCTGCCGAATGAAGCGTCACCGAAGTTGCAGACATTTTTATCACCTACCGAACTAAGTGGTGATGATGCATTATCGAAAATCAGTATAACACCAGCATCTCTACAAACCTTCTCCCATTCTTCTATCTGGCTGGTGGTGCCAAAAACGTTAGTGATAATAACCCCATCATACTTTTTAATTAAATCGATATCCATAGGTAACGTCTTAGTGTTTATATCAATATCTATCAGGTCGACATTATTCTCGTTTGTAATAACAGAAGGGAACGTAAAAGATGGGCTAACCCAATTTAATTTGCGACCAGCTTTCTTCTTATAGTGATACATCAGACACATAAGTGCTGACGTTCCGTTGTTCACACACACGACACGCTTATCGTCATCTATATGTAATATATTATGAAGACGTTCTTCTAATTTATACTTAGAAGGTCCATTGTTAGTAAACATATTAGTCCTGATAGTATCAGCCATATACTTACTAATCAATCCCTTGTTGATTTTTTTACGACTTAAGTAATTCACTATCATTCTGGGTACGTTTTAAAATCCTTAATATTGTAAAGCTTCAAGAACCCTTTACCATGCTCATTCACTCTACCGTGGAGAACCTTAGTCCTCATATTCTTATAATTGATATCCGACTTGATTTCGGTTGTTTTGGTTAAACCCATTAAATCACTACTTAGATTACTCACACATCCTTCATCGTACCTGACTAATTTGTACGGTTTCTTATCGGAACGTCTTATGTTGTCCGTAAACAACCTGAGTTCACCATCAACAATAGGTTTACCTGTTTTGAAGTATCGCTTCAATAGGTCATTTCTAAACGCAAAATAGTGTGCATTGAACATACATCTACCATCCACCATATTGACACAACATTTCTTTTTCACATCTTTATCCATATTCTTACCATTTTCAGATAAGTTACCGTTTATACTTCTGAATCCCATCCCAACTACTAGGTCATCTTTTTCAAAGGTGTCGTTAAATATGGTCAACCAATCAGTATCTGTTATGATGAACGCATCATGGTCAGTTACAATACTAAATTTAGCATCATTCATTTCCAGACCCAACATGTGATTGAATATGCTGGTCATATAGTTGTCATCGTAGAAGTATGCTTTGGTGACCTTACCCTCACCTACCTTAGTTTTAAGCATCTCCCTTATTTCGGGAGAATTTTTAGATAGGTTATCACCAACAATAAGCCTGAACGGGTATTTAGTGACTTCGTTTATTCTGTCTATTACCCTCTCGACTATATCCTTACTGTAATAGGATATCATTATGATATTTATTGGTGTCTTAGAGTTCGTATCCATAGCGATTTAATATGTAACCATCCTTATCCAAATGGGCTGACTCAATCTGGTCATAGATAGCATGTTTACCCAAATAGTGTTTACCACCAACATGATTAATCAAAAACTTGGACATGTGGGTTCCACCAGCTTTTTGTAAATGTATAAATACGTAGTTGTCACTTATAGTCATGATAATGTGTGTTTATCGTATAAATCGTCTAACTTCTCCCTGATTAAATTAGCTTGGTTTTCATTAACCTTAAATAAACTGTTTTTAGGGGGTTTTATCGAACCACCAGTATTAGCCGTGGGGTCACCAAATATAAAGTTAGTTTTTTTAATATTGTTTAATTCATCGAAAACCAGATGACCATCAAATACTTTGTTAAGATAACTATAACCATCAGCGCATAGGGTTTCATATTGAAGCCAAAAGACTTGTTTATCCGAGTTATCTAACGTTTTATAGAAATGTTTAACTGTATTAATATAATTATTAACATCAATATAATACCCCCTCCAATTACTTCTTAGCCACGCATCGAAGCCGAATTCGGGCTTCCTTATTACTGCTATTATGAAATCAACGTTATCCGAATTTAAAACGAAATTAGCAGATTCCATTTGATGACTTCTATATGTCTCCTTCACACCACCCAATTGATATACCCCAGAATTTGATACGAAGTTAGAAAGGTTTGTCATTATCTTGTTATTGTCTTTGATGTCGAAAGTGACTTTATCCGACCTTGTAGCCTGTGGGCTTAGAATATTAGACCAATGCGGTTCAGATATACAGAATGAATTATCATACGAGTTCATAATATTATTAACCAATGTGGTACCCATTCTTGGTAGTCCAAGAATTCCAAAAACTTTTTTACTTTTTATATTAATGTTCATAACCCAACTATTTTTATATTTTTGTAAATCCAATCTTCAGCAATTAGAAATTCTTTAGCTCTGTTGAAGTTATCCTCAATCGCTGGTAACATGGACTTATAACCTTCTAAAGATAGAGATTCTAATTTACTAAGTAAAGTGTTTGCATCATCAATTATTATCATCCCATCAGTGTTAAAGAAATCCCCTATGGATGGGCACCCCCAGTATATAGGAACCGTACCAGTTACAAATGAATCCATCAACTTTTCCGTGAAGTAATAATCTGATTTTGAATTCTCGATAACTACCGAAAAAGCGTAATCTTTGAGTGTGGTTAATTTATACTCTACTGGTTTGTATCCTCTACCATAAACGTCTAACGGGATACCATTATCCTTGGAGAGTTTAATCGCCTCATGTCTTAGCTTATGACCCGTGGTTTGCCTCTTAGCTGATGCCACTATTGAAAGTAGTTTACTTTTCTGATAAACCTGCTGGTCTTCAGCCTTAATCCAACAACCACAATGAGGTGAGAATTTAATGTTATCTGAAATGGATAGTAAACTCTTATCGTAGGTTAAGACCGTATCGAACCTATGGTGGTTATCCTTCATCCATTCATAATTGCGTGGGAATATGGCTCTTGGTTCCATTAACCAACCTATCTTAGTACCTTTAACGTTATCCACACCATATAACGAATTATCAGTCATAAATGTAACATCACTTGGTTCATTATTACGATACCAATCGATATATTTTGATTCTTGAAAGTCGGTACTATACTTGGCGTGAGCGAAATTAGTATCTATGATTTTAACTTGTTTTTTTGAATTCATATTTTATTTCTTTATGTGGACCATTAATTACACCAAAATCTAACTTATCTATATCAATTCGTTCACCATTAATAAATCTGTTATTTAACGTTTTTTCGGATATATAAAACTCAATACCATGTCGATTATTAAAGGTTTCATTAACTAAATTAACTGGAACACCCACTAATTTAGAATATTTAAATGATGTGATGTTTGGTTTTTGTATATTTTGTGTAAATTTTTGAATGTTTGCTTCCAGCGAATTTGGGTTGTAAAAATTCGTTGCTTTAATTATACTGATAATATCATCGGTTTTAAAAATATGACCATCAAGTGATAATGGATAACCTAAATCACCATCCTGTTCTTTGTAATTAAAAGTTATAAAATCACCAATAATAGTCTCATTTTTTATTTCATAATATATATCAGCTGGGTGACAATATTTAGAATTCAAACCTAAACGTAAAGAAAAACAAATAGAGTTATCCATAACCCTGATAATATCAACTAATTTTTTATTAACTTTTGAAAAAATAACATCGTCATCAACTAAAAATGTCGTGTAATTATAATCTTGGTTGATTAAACTAATAGTGTCATTTCTAAAGTTTACTTCTGGTATAAATTGAATATTTGGGTAGTTAGATTCTAATATTTGATAACCATTTTTGTAACTAAAATCAGACTTAAACAGTACCGTTATTTGATTGAATAGCTCATCACAATTCTTAATGATTGATTGTAATAGTAAATCTAATTGTGCGGCTCTATTTTTTGAAAAAATTATTGCGTGGTTAGTCATAATGATATTAATTTAGTATATCGTTTACCATTGGTTCTAACATAATTACCATATTTAATCGCGTTATTTAGATTTTTATTATGTTCATTTGTTGGTAAATTATTATTATAAATATATAATGATTCTTGGATAAATTCAGCGTGTTCATTACCACACATTTCGATAAATGGAAATAGAAATGCCGCATCACCAGCAAATGTATAATAACTATCGTTAACAAATGGGTCTTTCAAATCTTCTGGGCTTAATTTATAAAATAAACCAATTTTAGATGTCCTAAAATGACTCACAGACCAATAATTTCGATTATTATAAATAACGTTATCTGGTGGTAATGGTTTAGATTGACCACTTTGGCCGTTTGAACAGCTATGTTGTGACCAAACTAACCATAAATCTTTATTACCCTCATAAACATTATTTACCTTACTAATAGCATTTATATTTGATAACGAATCATCGCCATCGACAACACCAATAATAGCATCACGATTATCAATATAGTTCATAACACTTTCATAAGTGTTTCCAACTGGATATAATTTCTTGCTGTTTCTAACATAGATAATATCCTTACCCATGAAGTTAGTTTGGAATTCATCGTTTTGATTACCTAATAAATTCTTAACCACCTTATCACCACCATCGTTTGAAATGTCATCCCTAATTATAATACCTAGGTTGTCAAACTTCTGGGTTGCAATTGACATAATACATCTTTCTACTAAATCTTTAGCATTGTATAATGGTATTATAATTATGAATTTGTTAGTTAATTTCATTAGGTTAAAATTTTATAATACTCATTAATTATTTCTTGAGATACTGTATCACTTTTGAATTTATCAATATCGTCTGGTATATCATGTAAATTTTTACCTAGAATATTACCTGAAGAATCTATATCATAAATCCAACCTTTCTTACCACACATCCAACCTTCAATTGTTGTTCTACCCAATAAAATACCAGCAGTTTCATCACATTGTTTAATGTAGTTTTCAACATTATTCTGAGGGCCAAAATATTTAACATGTGATGTGTCACTACCATACTGATTTAGTATATCAGATACCTTAACATCATTTTCCTTACCCACCAACCACAATTCATCATTAGAATCTGCTGTTGTTCTAATTAAGTCCAATATGGTATTACGTCTAAGATAATCTATTGTACCAACAAATAATATTCGTTTATTTTGCCAAGTTTTCTTAACATTTGATAGTTTAAATCTATCAGAGTCTATTGGGTTATAGATTACGTCAATTTTTGATTCGTCAATACCATAATCGTTAATTAAAAACTCTTTTATCTCTGGTCTAATAGCGATGTATTTTTTAATCGAATCATTAATCACTGGTTTTTCCAAATCAATAACTTCTGAATGTATCGTACAAATAGCTTCAGTTGCTGGATATAATTGTAAAAAATGTTCGGTTATTGGTTTATGATTTAGATGTAAGATATCAAAATCGGTTTCCGAAACCTTATACAATTTACCTTCCTCTGATGGTACCAAACCTTGCGGTGTATTTATACCCCATTGACCGTCACCCAATTTATAACCAGGTGGTTCTGATAAATCATAAAGTTTTATACCTAATTTTTTAGCTTTATTAACCATTGGTTGACCTAACCTTGAACAAATAGTTACATCACAATTATTTTTTACTAAACCCTTAACTAACTCATATACATACATCTCTGAACCAGTTAGGTTGGCAAAACTAAGACATCCAATTAAAACTTTCATTTTATTGTGTGGGCCAAAAACTTTTTTAATTTTAACTGGTAAATTTTCTTTAAATTTATCAGCAAATGCCTGTCGATTTTGTTCCCACTCATCATTGGTTTGACCAATCGACATGTGGTTTATTTTAATATTGGTATGTACACCAACTTTAACACCGAATAAGTAATTATTAAAACAAAAATCAATATCATAAAAGTGAAACCCTTTAACTTCCTCGTTGAAGCCAGTTTTTATTCGTTTCTTATGAACAGAAAAAAACACACCGTCTACAGTAACAACCTCTTCAACTCTATTACCTAAATCTTCACTATATGATGATAACCAAGTTTTACCCTCATGAGTGTGATAAACTTTACCATACATGCTTTTACGGTCTTCCCACCATCTACCAGTATCAGATAGATACTTAGTACCAGCAACACCTAAAATACCGTATTCAGGATTTCTGTCAAATAATTTAACAATCTTTTTAGCCGCTTGTTTTGTTTCAATCAATATGTCATCATGTAAAAAAACAACGATGTCATATTTGGATTCATCTAACCCTTTTTGATAAAACTTAGTTAACCCTTCACCTTTATTAACGTATTCCAAAATCTCAACTTTTGGATGACCAAACATTTTCATTAAATGTTCAGAATGTTTAGAATTAGATTCCCTTGTACAATATACGACACTAATCATTTCTTACTGTTAATTAATTTTCTAATTTCAGCACCCAAATCTTGGTCATTTGGGTATTGTTTTACCAATGATATAATATCATTAATTGTTAAATTTGATTTAGATAAAGAACCTTTTTTATTATTAATCATCACTATCTTTTTTAGGTAATTCTTCAATTGGTAAGTCCTTATTTACTTAACGCCAGTACTACCAAATCCACCTTCACCGCGTTCGGTATCAGATAGTTCTTCAACACTTTGAAATGTTATCATTTTCTTACCCATGACACCACCAATGACACCTTGAGCAATTCTTTCACCATTCTCAATAACAAATGGTTTTGTACCATGATTGATTAAAATTACTTTAACCTCACCACGGTAGTCACTATCCACAGTTCCTGGCGAATTTAATACTGTAACACCATGTTTTGCAGCCAAACCACTTCTTGGTCTAACTTGTAATTCAAAACCTTCTGGTATCTCAAAATATAAACCAGTTGGTACCATGGTGTATTCACCGACACCCAACGTAATTGTTTCATCTTCAGCTAAATCAGCTCTAAGGTCAAACCCAGATGCACCATCAGTTGCAAATTCTGGATTAGGGTTTGTACTTTTATTTACTACGTTGACTTTAACTTTTGGTTTAACTAAAAAATTACCCTTATCCTTTAACCACTTATCAAAGTCAAAGGGTTCTTGTTTATACTTTTCAACCAAACCATCAAAATCAAGTTTGGTCTTATAATCCTCAATCTGTTGTTTATATTCAACTAGTTTCTTATCTAAATCTTCACCCATTTCTTTAAACATGACTACTTAAATTTATTTTGTATTTTTATCTTCTAATATGGCCAAGTCCTGTGCCGTTCTCAATATAACAGCCAAAGGTTCAGAATGCCACATGGCTTGTTTATCAGTATACTCCTTATCGTAATTAAGGATTGCTTGATACTCCGACTCTGTAAATGAAACACCATGTTGTGTTGCATAATATATCGAACGTTCACCAACTTTCATTGCGACCAAATCCTCATTGAAATTATACATCTGACCCAGATTGTCCTTA
>Ga0196899_1000857_pt1 | contig 15462 bp, 18 predicted proteins | sample VirMetDEL_Sep_01_FD_169095 | JGI IMG/M metagenome (GOLD analysis project Ga0196899, IMG submission 169095) | Aqueous microbial communities from the Delaware River and Bay under freshwater to marine salinity gradient to study organic matter... | ecosystem: Environmental > Aquatic > Marine >... | reverse complement strand
AGTTATTTGTCCGACTTCATCGGTTATAAACGTTGACGGCTCTGGAAATATTACAGTACCTGATGCAACTGGATCATCTAAAGGTGTAATCGAAGGCGGAAATCATGTTACTTTAACATCTGGTGTATTAGATGTAGATAAAGCTTCTGGTGCCACGACATATGGAGTAGTTAGATCTGCTAACCTTAATCACTTAACAATAACAGCTGGTCAAATTGATATTGGACCAGATATTCCTTCATTATCTGCAGATAACGAGTGGGATGGTGTACAATCGTATTCATCTACAGCATTATCTGATGGTGCTAACATATCAACAGATGCTTCATTAAGTAACGTGTTTACTGTGACATTAGCAGGTAATAGAACATTGGATAATCCAACAAATTTACAAGCAGGAACTATATACACATGGGAAATAACTCAAGATGGTACAGGTGGTAGAACTTTATCATATGGTACAGCTTTTAAATTTAAAAATGGATTTTCAAGTACTTTAACTGGAACCGCAAACAAAACGGAATTTTTAACATGCGTTTCTGATGGAACTAATTTATATTGTTCTTTATCGGGAGAATTTTCATAATGTTTAATAATAATATGTTTTTAACTATCGGTGAAACATCTACCTCTTCTATTCAAGTTTTTTATACTGTTGGTGAAAATGGTAATGGTCAATTGGGAATAAATGATTTAGTTACACAAGAATATAAAGTTATAAACGACGATTCTATATGGATTGATGTGGCTGCAGGACATTCATATTCTTTATTTTTAAAAGATGATAATACATTATGGGGATGTGGTAGTAATAATTCAGGCCAATTGGGATTATCAGGTGGGTCAAATAGATTAACACCTGTTCAATTAACGACAGGTGTTAGTAAAGTTTTTTCTAACCACACAGGAAGCGCATCCTTTGTGGTTAAAACAGATGGAACCTTATACTCGTCAGGCGACAATAATTTCGGTCAGCTTGGAATAAACACAACAATAGACACCTTCGCTTTTACTAGAGAAACTACGTTAGGTACAACATGGTCTACAGGAGCCTCTGGTGAAAATCATTCTTGTTTTATTAAAACTGACGGCACTTTACATTCGACAGGATATAATTTTTACGGGAATCTTGGTGTAAATGACACAACAAATAGAGATGAATTTACACAAGAATCTTCATTAGCGACAAATTGGTCAAAAGTTAGTGCCGGCACTTGGTTTTCTGTTGCAATAAAAACAGATGGGACAATGTATTCTGTTGGTACTGATCAAGATGGTCGTACTGGTCAAGGAACAAATGGAACTACAGATTTAGACGAATTTACCCAAATAGGAACTGATACAAACTGGGCTGAAATAGCTTGTGGTGAAAAGAGTGTACATGCAATTAAAACAGATGGAACACTTTGGTCTTGGGGAGACAATAGTTCTGGCCAACTTGGACACAATGATTATGTCGACAGAAGCACCCCAACACAAGTTGGAGCAGATACGACTTGGAGTAAAGTATACGCGGGCCGCTTTCATGTATTTGCTTTAAAAACAGATGGTACTGTATGGGCTTGTGGTTCAAATTTTAATAATCAAATCAGACCTGGTTCTACTGCAGACGTTAGAGTTTTTACTAAAATTGAGGATCAATTTAAAAACTGGTCAAAGATAGTAGGTGGGGGTGGTCATAGCATATATTTAACTAACAGTTTTCAACCTAAGGTCTAAAAATGGCAATAGATTTAGAAATATGGGAAGACGCAGGAAACGAATCATTAGGTCGTGGAACTGTAATACAAGAAATTGATAATTTAGGATGGAAGAATTCAGCTTTAGATGAATCATATCCTTATGCAGAGTATCCAATTGGAAGACCATATTCATCTGGATCGTATGTTGCAATAAGTTTTCCTAAGTACGTATTTTTTAAAATTTCTGGTACATATTCAAAAGCAAATACATTAAGAGTTTTCTTTGAAGGGACATTAGAGGGCGCTGCAGGAAGTGGTGTCGCAGACAATATAGCATTATATTATAAATGGACTAATACATATACAACTCCAACTGCAAATTTAATTAATGGAACATATGTTGATTTCAATAACTTACCTACATGGAACACTAGATTATTATCTACTACTGGACCAAATGGAACTTTAGTAGATACGCCAGAACTTGCAGCAAACACTACATATTACACACCATATCTAGTAACTCAATTAATAGCTCATAAAAGCACTTGGGATGATTATGGTAATATTGGTGATATGAAATTAAGAATGACACTTAAAGAACGTAAATCTGGACTACCTGGATATGATCCTGATTTAGTTAACTGGACTTGGTAATATGTTTGTATTTTTAAATGGAAATAAATTCACATTAGGTGATACAAGTAAACATATGACATATAATGGATGTGATGTTTGGATTACCACTGCAAATGATAAAGTTAAGATTGCTCGATTTACAGGATTTGGAGCAAATACATTACAAGAGATAGATGTATCATCTTATTTTTCTAATCCTTGTGAATATATTACAAGTGGTGCTGGAAAAGTATATGTATTTGATGGAAAAACTCCAACAGAACCACAACATGATGAAAAGTTAATTACAAAATTCATTATCATCGATCCAGCTTCTAAAAATATTACAAGACAAGTTGTTCTACCATGGGAAGCACATTGTTTTCCTGTTTATGGTGCTAACAAAATCTGGTTTTCGACCCCAGCAAGCACGATTGATACAACAACAAAACAAAAGTTATTTTATTTCGATCTTTCAACCGGGATTTTCTCATCATTAATTACAATAAATGCTCCAACACAATATAGTGCGAGAGTATTACATTATGGTGGTGATGCATTCATTTTCACATTAAATTTAAACGGTAGTAGCATAACCAAATTTGACGCATATACTGGTGCTGAAGTAATTGAAATTTTAGTAAACAGAAAACCACTAACTGCCTGGACAAATAACAATAGAGATTTACTCATTGGAAGCTTCAACGGTATGGTCTCGACTGTAAATGTTTCTACTAATGGTGTAACAAACAATTATTCAACCAATGGTTTAGCGAATGGGATAGTTGATGATGACAATGGATTTGTTTGGGCAGCTCAACCGAACCTTGTTCGTGTGAAAAAGGCCAACAACACAGATAATTTTAGAATTATGAATGGTCAGGATAAAGACTATTCAATTGAAGCGTTTAGTGAAACAGTATTCAAAGAAATTCTAATATCCAACCCATACACACATCAATATTGGGATGGTGATTCAATAGAAACGAAAACAGAAAAACAATACATAATACTATTAACCCAAAATAGTTTGTTTGTTGCCGCTGATTTTAGTGATTCATGGGACTTGGAAGAGGTTCGTGATTATTATGTTGCTGTACGAGGTACAAGTATTATTGCAACAGGACCTAATTTATACTATGGAGAGACATAATGGCTGTAATTACAGGTGTTTGTCCTGTAACTTCTGAAAAGGAGACGATTACATTTAGTGATACGGTCCCTACTCGTGACACATTTGATTTACAAATACCAACACCAGCATATACATGGTGTGATGATGGACAAGTATTATCTGTAACAGAAGGACCACGAGATGATGGAACAACCACTGAAATAATTCAATGTTGTCCAACACCAGGACCACAAGGCCCGCAAGGACCACAAGGCCCAGCTGGAGCGGACGGTGTTGATGGGCAGGGTGTGCCCGTTGGAGGTACAACTGGTCAAATATTGGCGAAAGTTGATGGTGATGATTACGATACACATTGGATAGATCCACCACAACCTTTACCTGCTGGAGGCACAACAGGGCAAGTTCTTGCCAAAATAGACGGTGATGATTATAACGTTCAATGGATAACCCCAATAGACACTGCATTTACTTTTGCTGGTAAATGGTCTGATGGAACTTCTTACGTTGTAGACGATGTAATTACACATAACAATAGTTCTTACGTTTGTATACAAAATCATACAGCTTCTGAAAATGTAAACGAACCTGATCTTTCATTAGCTCAGGAAAACAAAGGTCTGTTAGATGGGCTTTTTGAGGCTACTGGTGAATTTCTGGGTGGTTTATTTGGTGGTGACTCACCTCCAGCAAATGATCCTTCACCATATTGGGTATTGTTATCAAAAGGTGAGAATGAAGACAAGGGCATACTTGGTGGTGTTTTTGATTGGATATCAAATATCGATGAATGGGATGTCAGCGATTATCTTTTAGCTATCGCAGGGGCAGCAGGTGTTTATCTTGCCGGTCAAGAAATATTAGACCTTTTTGATTTTGATCCAGATGCAAGCCCTGAATATGATATTAAATTCAATGGCGATAATGGATATATCGGTGCGTTTACTGAACCATCATTACAAACTGTTGTTTCATCTATTTGCGATAGAGCCGGTATCACAAACTACGACGTTTCAACATTACCGAATGTGACCGTCAATTTAACAATAAGACAACAAGGTAACTGGAAATCGCTACTTACTACATTATCACAAGCTTACCAATTTGAAATCATTTCCAGATGGAATGGTACTCGTGAATTAAAATTCCAACCACGTCAATCAACATCAGTTAGAACATTAACGAATCGTGACATTGGTTTTAGTTTAGGATTCCAAGGAGATACACCATATCAAGGTAAACGTGCTCAAGGTACCGATCTACCAAGAAGTGTCGAGATATCTTATTATAGTAAAGGATATTCACAGAAGTATCTTTCTCAAGTATCGTATATGAGATCATACGATGAAGGACAAGATGTAAAGATCACACTTCCTATAACTCTAACAGATCAAGAAGCAAAGAACTTGTCTGATGTGTTATTAATGAATAGTCACATTGAACGAAATTCATATTCATTTATTACCACATTAGAACATATTGACCTTGAAGCAGGTGATGTTGTAACTCTCGATGAAATTGGCGATGTGCGTATAACAAGAGTTACATCGGGTAGAGAAGAAGGTACATTAGAGTTTATTGCCACACAAGCTGGAATAAACTTAGGACAATCCACTCCTAATGCACCAGTAACGCCTGATGTGGTAGAAACAGTCACCACATTAAAAGCAAGCGGTCTAATTCCATTAGATTTACCACCTTTAGACGATAGTGATAGAGAACCACGAATCCATTTTGCCGTTCACAATTTTGGATCAACCCAGGATTTAAATGCTCGAATCTATCGAAGTAAAGATGGTGGTGCTAATTATGAATTGATCGGGACTTCAACTACAAAATCAAAATGGGGTAAAGTTGCAACAGCAATTCCAGCACCAGCTGATTTTCATTTCATAGATGAAACAACAACTATTACAGTTGAAATGAAAGAAGGAACTTTGAGCACAGTTAGTGAGCTTGATTTTTATAACGGTGCAAACAGATGTATGGTTGGCCAAGAATTGATTTACTTCAGAGATGTAAATGATTTAGGCAATGGAACATACGAATTAAGTTATTTAATGCGTGGTAAACAAGGAACAAACGTTTATATGGACTCGCATCAAAATAATGAGATGTTCGTTTATATAGATGACTCACTCGTCGAAATACCGATGGAAATGGTAGATAGATTAATAACATACAAGTATAAAGTAGTAACAGTTGGTATGGATATTAATAATGCTCCAGCACGAGACTTTGCTCCACAGTTTAGAAATTTGTTTACATGGAATGTTACGAACTTAACAATTGTCAGAGATTCAGGTACTGGAATTTTTGGTGCAAGATTTTTACGTCGATGGAAATGGGACACTGATATTATAGATGGACGAGCATCACTTCCAGATGACGATATTGGTGGATATTTAATTAACGTGTTAGATCCTAATAATGACAATATTGTGGCAACGTATCAAGTATCATCTCCAACATGGACTTATACATCAGCTCAACAAGTTACAGATTTTGGATCACAACAAACAGTATTAAAAATAAGTGTCGTGGGAATAAGTAAAAATGTAGGTCCTGGACATGCAACAATAGGAACGTATGGAATTTAACAATGACTACTACACCAAACTTAACATTAGATAAAAACATTGGTACATTAACTGATGGTCAAGAAAATAAAATTACTGCATTAAACCAAAGAATTAATGTACATACAGCAAATTTAGATAAAATAGATGCTGCTGTACCATTATTCATTGGTTCTTATTCATCCGCTCCATCAAGTGGTACAGCACCAGTAGGTAGTGTGTATTTAAACACTACTGATAATAAACTGTATTATCTACAAGATAAAACTCCAGATGTTTATACTGTTTTTTCAGCTGGAACACCAACTTATGAAGGAAGTCAAGCGTCTAATCCGGGTGGTACTTTTGTATTAGGTACAAGATACCACAATACAACCGACGGTAAATTTTACACGTTAACGTCTACCGGTCCTAACGTTTGGACTGCAGAATCATAATATAGTAGCTACTCTCTTTTTTGTTCTATATAATATAAGTAGCAACAAAAAGGAGACGCTATAATGATAAAATATTGCTCAAGATGTCAAGAACATAAACCATATGAAGAATTCAACAAAAACCGCCGAACTAACGATGGATTTGAATATTACTGCAGAGATTGTAAACGTTTAATTCATAAACAATTAAAGGAAAAATGCTGCTTATATACCGTAGTGCATAATGCGAAAAATAGATGCAACAATAGTTCTCACTCTTCGTATCATGTATATGGTGGTCGTGGGATAACATATGATCACACATTCAATGATTATAAAACTTTTTGGAAACATTACGGTCCCATTTATGAAGATGCTCAAAAAAAATATCCAGGACAAAAACTAACAATTGATAGAATTGATACAAACGGAAATTATGAGCTCGGGAATATTAGATTTCTACCGATAAAAGAAAACTCTAACAACAGAAGAACAAATGTTCTTATTACCTATAAAGATGAAATGTTGACTGCAACTCAATGGTCAGAAAAAACTGGGATTCCTATTGATACCATATTATCAAGAAAACATAACAACTGGCCTGATGAATTAATTGTTACAATGCCCCATCCACTGGGGCGTAAAGCAAGTAAATGTTTGACGGTATATTTTAAGAATCTTTCTTAGTGTGCTTTTTTACTTTCAATCGTTGATCGGCCAGTCTTTGTTTTTCAAGTCTGGCCTTTTTCTTACCACGCTTTGTTTTTGTATCTTTCAACCGAGCAGCATTGTTTTTTCTTGTTTGTGCTGCCATTAATCCAATTACTTTTTTATCCATAGTGACTCTAGATATCTCACCATTTTTAAATTGTTCTTCAACTTGTTTTAATTTATCTAGTAATGTCACTCTCATATGTACCCCTTCATCATAGCTTCAACTTTTAATTCATCTACATTTTTTATATCTTGATATTTAATAAGATCGTATTCTTTTATTCTATCATGATATCGCAATAATATACTATGAGATAATTTTTGATATCTAACAAGGATATCCCAATTTAATCTATGATTATTTTCTATTATAAATTCGTCAGTTAAATTGCCTTGAAAACTTACTCTATTCCAATTTATTGATCCTGCTACCTTATGCATACTAGAATACATCTTCACAATAACCCCTTTAATTGTAATTCAACAACAAATTCTTCACTAAAAGTAAAGTTCGGATTGGTTAACATAATTTTCCATGGAAGTTTTTCCATGATAGGTCTTAAACGTTGCAAATCAATCGGACGATCGGAAGTTGCGATTACATAAAGGTACATGCTTGAACGAGGATCATTATTTTGGATTTGTTGTACAATAAAATCAATAAAAGGAAGTTGGGGACTGTCCACAAAAAAACTCCGGTGGTTGTTACTGTTTATTACAGGGAGACGCTTCCGTTAAATATTAATATACTTTTATGAAGCTATAAAAACAACAACCACCGGAGTTCAACTACAAGACATTTACATGTCTACTTTTAGGAGAAGATAGGACAGTTTTTTGTCCCGAATATATTTATACTAGTTGCCGAAAAAAATTACAACGTATATAATTAGTTTTTATAAATAAACTGAATCTCTCCACAATTGAGATTCACCCAATGGGCAGACCAATATCGACAGACTGTGAGCGATGCCCTTTCTTCGTGAGAAGATAAAGCGTTGTATGGGTTGATTGCCACCAAATACAGTAAAACGCATGGCCAGAGAACAATCCGGAAGCACTTACTGGTGTTATACGTTACAGGGGGTAGATAGGTCAGGGGATTTCCTGGATTTAGTCCAGGGGGTAGATTTCTATTGATTCCATTTCCAATTTTTAAAAGAAAAAATTGTAAACAAATCAATTTTTGCTGAGAAACGAAGTTCGTAAGCAAAAATTCAATCCAATGTCAATTGGATTGCATCTGAAACACTAGAAACATGATTCACCAGCGAATCGGTCGAAATGCATCCCTTCTTTCCTTTCAGTCAAGAAGCCAATTTACATTCACTTCGTTCATTTAATTGGGTTTTTTTATCCAGTTTATACATCCACATAAATAATGAATATATCAATAAATCACCCAATATGAAAAATATGATCGATATTAGCGAATACCCATTTATATCAAAAATATCATTTGAAACAACCCATGTTCATCAATTGAGAAATAAAACCGATGAATTTGTCACTTATTACTCGTTAATAAATAACGCAGTAAAAGATGACTACAATGACTATTATGAATTAATTATTGACCCTCTTCTCCTTTTATCCAAATCTGAATGTATATTCCCCCATGCATATCTTAATTTAGCATCAATATGGTATTTGAACTATAGTAAACGTTTGCCTTTTAGCATTTTTCTTGCCATATATAATAACCGACATTTGGTCAACAGCAAATGCAAGACTTTGCGTGTGATAGAAAAGCATGTAATAAACATAGAGGGCCCGGTTTTTCAGTATTCAATGGATCCAAATGAGGTGCATTTATTTAAACGGAAGGGTAATCAATTTATCAAAAGGAAAAGAAAAAAATGCAATACAAAACCTCCGATATCGTCCTCGCAGCGTACTTGTCATTAATTGGAGCAGAGTTAAAAGAAATACAGAAAGCATCATCAACCAAAGGTGTTTTCGTGTTTCATAACGTCGTGGAACAAATAATCGACGATTTCTTATTAGGTAAAGCCAAAGTTGAACCAATTAGCTTTAATAATGAATTGCGCCGTTTGGTAACCGCTGTAAAAGCTAAGGGAAAGTAATGCTAGAAATATCCAAACCTGAAATCGTAGGAGTTGTGCTTACTCTCGTCTCAGTAATAGGTAGTCTTTGGGGTATAATAATATCGTGGATGAAAACCAACTCTACTAGGTTGAAAAAATATGAAGAAAAACAAGAACAAAACCAACAAGAAATCAAAGACCTAACAGGAAATATGAATTATTTAAAGGGACAAATGGAAGGTATCTCTAATTTATCTAAGTCTGTACTTAATGAAATAAGCAAATTAAAGTACCCAAATGATAATAAGGAATAGAGATGGATCTTCAAATTTAAACACATTTTATTTTAATTATGAAACCAAAATCAATAAAGACATTAAAGAAAGAGTTATGGGAAACATTTGCTCTTTATATGAAAAAACGATACTCTGAAGACGGGTTGCATGTTAAATGTTATACATGTGATGTTGAAATGGAAATTGGTACCAAAAACTGCCAACTTGGACATTGGTTACCTAAAAAACCATTCCCTTATCATTATTGGAATGAAAATAACGTTAGACCTCAATGTTTTAGGTGCAATCAGTGGATGGAAGGTAATTCTGAAACATTTAGACGCAGGCTCCAAGCTGAAATTGGAGTAAAAAAAGTAGATGAGATGTATGCATCAAGAATGCACAAATCTCCAACACGAAATGAATCGTGGTATAAAGCTATGATCGATAAATATAAACCTTAACCCGTTTATTGATAAATAGCTGTATTAATTAAGAATGGAGGTTCTTAACATGAGTGGAGGCTCATTCGGAAAGGCAGACTTAACAGATCCCACAACGTTGGATAACGTCACAAAATGGATCAAAATGGGGTTCACTGAAGCATCGGTAGCGAAAGCTTTAGGGTACTCACCAACGTATTTTTCCGAACTAAAACGTAAAATACCTGAATTATCGGAAGCTATAAAAGACGGCAGGTATGATCTTGAACAGTTGATTGTGGATAAATTCATCGGCATGATGTTCGATGATAACCATCCCAAACAATTCTCCGCTTTGGTATACTATTCAAAAGCCAAACTTGGATGGAGAGACACTACATCCAATACTGAACCTCTAACAGAACCAACTACTAAACTTAACTTTACCAAAATTAAAAAGTAGGACATTTGATGGCTCGAATAGAGGAAGTTGAACTTCTTCCACACCAATATGAATTCTTGGATGATAATGATTCAAGGTATCTTGCACTATGTGGTGGATATGGTTGTGGTAAAACTTTTGCATTTTGTATGAAAGCCATCAACCTTGCATTAATTAATGAAGGATGTGAGGGTGCAATACTTGAGCCCACCATTGATATGGCAAAGAGAACACTCATCCCACAAATGTGTTCATTATTGTCCGAATACGAAATTGAATATGAATACATGAAAGGTGATAAAATATTCTACATCACCACACTAAATGGAAAAAAATCAAAGATCCATGTGCTTTCCGGTGAAAACTATACAAGATTGGTTGGTCTTAATTTAGCATGGTGGGGGGTGGATGAGATTGACACCATCCGTAATATAGATATTTGTGATGATCTTTTTTCTGTACTTGTTTCACGATTAAGAGATCGTTCTGCAGTAGTAACTCAAGGATTCTTTACATCCACACCTGAAGGATTCCATTTCCTCTATAAAACGTTTGTTAAAGAGATCAAAGAGAATAGGCGGATCATTAAAGGAAAGACTTTTGATAATCCGTATTTGGCTGAGGACTATGTTGAGAGTTTATTGGCTGATTACACCGCCGAACAAATACAGGCTTACGTTAATGGTGAATTTGTCAACTTAACTGCGGGGACGGTCTACGATAAATTTGATAGGGCATTAAACCACAGTAATGAGACAGCAGAAGATAATCCAACTAGGGTACTTCACGTTGGGATGGATTTTAACGTTGGGAAATGTTGTGCAATTGTTCATATTGTAAAAGAAGGCACAATACACGCTGTCGATGAGGTCGTAGGTAGGAATGATACAGCGGACATGATTGAGGCTTTGAAGGATTTATACCCAAAACGTCCAATATATGTATATCCAGACTCCAGTAGTGGATCAAGAAAGACCAACAGCTCCAAGACAGACTTACAGTTATTAAGAGATGCTGGATTCACTGTCAAAGTACAAAAAAAGAATCCATTTGTACGAGATAGGGTGAACACAATGAATGCTCGTTTTTGTAACAGTAAGGGTGAACGTAAATATTACGTAAACACCACAAATTGCATTGTATATACACAAAGTTTAGAACAACAGTCATGGAAGAAGGGTGAACCTGATAAATCAAATGACCTTGACCACCCAGTGGATGCTGCAGGTTACTTCATAACAACTGCTTTCCCATTAAAAGCAAAGGCTACAATTAAAGTAAGGTAATAAATCATGCACGAAAAAGAATTCGATAAACTAATGCAGCGTTTTGAGAATGATGAGGTCAGATTCGCCAATAAAGCATTAGACTTCATGGATGGAAAACAATTACACCACGTTGTCCAATTGTTAGATCATCCTACACAAGGCCGCCGCCAATGGAAGCAGCGTGGGATGAGGGCATCATATAGAAACTTAACTGGTATGATCATTGAAAAGAGCGGCCTACTTTTCATGGATGGTAAACCTGACATTGTAGTGAAGGCATTAAATGGTGATGTGAGTAACAACGAAACAGAACTACTCCATGAATATTTAAAAAAAGGAGACTTTGCAACGTTATCAGAAAACTTGGATCAAGTTGTTCGTCTTTTGAAAACTGCTATCGTATTAACTCAATACAATTCCGACGAGGATGAAATCTATTTTGATATCCTGCACAGAGGAAATTGTGTTGTTGATTATGATACAAATACCAAAATGATCACAAGATTGATCTACAAATACGACATGGGTAATGATACTACCGGTGTTAGAATATTCACACCAGTTGAGATTGAAGATTGGGTGATTGAGTCAACAGGTAAACGATATCGAACAAATCTTCAGGATAATATGTACCAACATATTCCTGCTACAGTGTTTTATGACACTAAGATCCCGCGATATGGTTTCTGGTGTAACATTCCAAAAGATCTTGTGCTCTTTAATGAAGAATACAATCTTTATCTTATTGATACATTATTCGCTGCATCATATGCAAACAGAAAAACTTTATTCACTAATGCCAAGTTCAATGTTTTTGATTCTGATGCATTAGAGGTTGAAGAGTTTTATGGTGATCCATTACCTCGCCAAACAATGTCTGCAGATGGGATGGTGGCAGGACCTGATCGTCAGGTAGAGTTAGATACCACTGGTGTTGAAAATGTATTCTTGGAATATAAAGGTCCAGATATTAGATTGGAAGAGATTCGACAACTCTTTATGAATCTAACAAGAGATATTGCATCTGATTGGTGTGTGCGTATTAAAATTGATGGTGAAGGCACAGCCAATAGCGGTTTCCAAGTAATTGTTGAAGAGACTGATAACCTCGAATTAAGAAAACGTCGTGGTAGGTTAATGGAAGCAGGGCTTGAGCGATTCTTTAAATGTATCTCTGAAGTTATCAATACAGCCAACAATAGGGTGGTGTTCAGAGAGGACGCTGACCTTAACGTTGAGTTTCCGAAACCATCTCTACCTGTGGACATTAAACAACAGGATGAGATATGGATCCAACGTATCGAAAAAGGACTTGCATCACATGTTGATTATTTCATGTCTGTTAAAAACATGTCAGAAGAAGAAGCAATCAATCATGTTAACAAATTGAAATCGATGGGCAGCATGCCAATGCCATCACAAGAACAAGAGGCACTACTTAAAGCATATCTAAGCAAAGCTATAAGTCACGAAACATATCTTAATCGTGTTAAGGAAGCTGGATTGTTGCCGATGGATAGAGATGTCCAAGAAGAGATAATGAAGATCGAGAATGAAGGTCCGTTATTAGATGAGTCTTTATGACAGGTACATCCAACGTCAAACATATCTTGAGAGGGTGAAAGCACAACTTTCAAATGACGTTAAGAAAAAAATACGAAAAGTTGATAATCAGGCACTAAAACTTTCAAAAGATTTAGGCCTTTCACCCTCTCAAGTTGAAATCGATCGTTACAATCAATCAATTAAACAACTTTATACAGACTTCTTCACAGAACATCATTCTATAATGGTTGATACATCTCGTAGGGTGGTCCGTAATCAAATAAATTGGTTGGATAGGGTGTTGTCCAATATCCTGCCATCTTTAACATTACCGAATGTTGATTCTTTATTATCTTCTGTCGAGACAACACCCTACAAAAATAAAACAATGGCAGCATGGACACGCTCATTAATAAATGATAAAGTTAATCGTGCTGTTAATATTGTAAGGCAAGAATTTGAATCAAAAACGGAGAGAGCGGCTGAATTACGTAGGACATTAAATGTGTCTAACCATAATGCTTCAACGATTACAAAGACATATATTAATCATTCAACGTCAATAACAAATAATGAAGTAAATGATATTAATAATTTAACAGACACCCTTATATGGGTATCGGTGTTGGATAGTAGGACCTCAATGATTTGTATGGTAAGGTCCAATAAAAGATACAATGCTATCACAAAGGCACCAATAGGACATTCACATTCATGGGGTGGTGGACCTGGGTTAATTCATTTTAATTGTAGATCGATTGCCATCCCAGCATTAGATGATATTGTTACTGATCTTGAACCATCTTATGATGAATGGCTAAAACAACAACCTAGAGAATTTGTTGAAGATACTTTGGGTAAACAAAAAGCATCAAAATTCTTGGATGAGGGGGTGGCTTTGGACCGATTTGCAGTGCCAAGCGGTCGTGAATTGACCATCTCACAGCTAGAACAGCTCTAAAACGTTAATAAATATGACCGAAAACCTTAAAGTATATAAATAATAACATAAATCCGTGGATACGGAAGGAGATTGTCGGATGACAAATGAAGTAGATGAAAAAGTAACAAGTGAAAACCAAAACCCTGCACAAGGGGACGAAAGTAAAGCACTAGATGGTGATAAACCTCTTTCGTTGGAGGAAGCGCTCGCTCAAATTGAGCACCTCAGAGGAATTAACAAAGAAGTAATCGAGTCGAGAGACAAAGTTAAGTCGAAGTTGAAGTCGTATGAGGATGAAGCCCAACAACAGCAAGCACAACTCCTTGAAGAACAAGGTAAGTATAAGGAGTTATACGAAGCCCAACAAGAAAAAGCTCGTGAATTGGAGCTCAAGTTGCGGACAGCCGCTCTTGACAGGGAAATAGACCAGAGTTTATCCGAGATTGGTTTAGCACCTGAAGCTCTGAAAACAGCCAAATCACTTGTTGATAGATCGTCTATAAAATTTGACAACGATAATATAGACAAATCATCTGTGGCGGATGCCATTGAACAACTAAAGAAAGAACACGCAGTGTTGTTTAACATAAAAAGGCAAACGCCAGACGTAAAACGACCAAACGTGGATACTGATCAAAGTACTTACGAAGCTGAACTACAGCGCATTCGTGCAAACCCAAAGAGCCCAACAGCTCGGAAGGAACTAGAGCAACTTCGTGCAAAGTATGGTAAAATTTAAACATAAGGAACTTTAACTATGCCATTTACAGTAAACATGACAGGTACCGCACAAGTCGACGATTCAGTAAAAACTGATTTCGAAACAGACTTTATAATCGAGTACGAACAAACTAACGTTATGGATGAATTCGTTGAATTCAACCGTATGATTGGTGCCAAGTCACTATCTTTTCCCCGTTATTCCTTGCTTGGTTTAGCAACAACTCCTCTCACAGAAGATGAGGATGCAACTTCTTCAGCATTGGCTGACAGCTCTATTTTAATTACACCAGCCGAGTACGGTAATGTAATTACTCACACAGAGCTTGCAGACCTTCAAACAGGTGGTCGTTCTTCACGAGCTGCTGTTCGTCTTGTTGCAACAAACATGGCTGAAACACGGAACAAGCTTGCCACTCTTGCATTGGAAGGTACATCTAATGTTGTTTACGGTGGCGATGCTACAGCTACTGCTAACATTGATGCTGCTGATGTTATGAGTGCAGCTGTACTTGATAAAGTATACAACAAACTCAATCGTCAAAATGTACCGAAGCTTGGTGGAATGTATGTTGCTTTCATGCACGATGACGTTATCCATGACCTTCGAACTGGTTCTGCTGCAGGAACGTGGCAGGATGTGAACAAGTACAATAAT
>Ga0196899_1000852_pt1 | contig 15538 bp, 20 predicted proteins | sample VirMetDEL_Sep_01_FD_169095 | JGI IMG/M metagenome (GOLD analysis project Ga0196899, IMG submission 169095) | Aqueous microbial communities from the Delaware River and Bay under freshwater to marine salinity gradient to study organic matter... | ecosystem: Environmental > Aquatic > Marine >... | reverse complement strand
GGCGAAGTGGGAGTGATTTGATTATTCCGGCGCAGGGTGTGCCAAACACGACAGATTGGATTGATTATACAAATGCCAACTATGGTAGTGATTTTGGTAATTCAACATGGGAGTATTTAAAATACAAAAAAACAGGCAACACTATTAGCCTCAAGGGCGCGCTTGTTGCCGGTTCGACATTTGCACCCGGATCTTCATTGACATTAGACTTAATACCGAACGGCTTGTCGCCATTAAACCCAGTCAACTATTTGCAAATAGCTGGTAACGTGGGGTATTTGAAATCAGGCTCTAATTACGGGAATGCTGGGTACGCTTCTTTTTTTCAGCCTGTTTCATCTTGGTTGATATTGTTTAATACTTCCGGATCAACGGGAGCGAATCAAAGTGCATTTGTAAATACAACTAACCCATTTACTTGGGCTGCCGGTGACAAACTAGAATTTGTATTGCAAGATATAGAGATTGATGAAGAGGGAATAACCCCCGTCATATCCCTTTTCAACAACGTAGCTTCTTCAAGCATCGGGCTACCGGATGCCACAGCCGATAGCAAGGGGTTGACTAGTTTAAATCAAGCTTCTGTCGCGCCGGTAAATCACCTAATAAACGGGGGGGATTTTTGGCAGCGAGGGACAGCATTTGCGGATATAACATTCAGCGAATATACAGCCGACAGATGGAAAGGGCGTAGGGGAAGTCAAGTTGCTGGTATGAATATTAGTAGGTCTATACTTTTCCCAAGCGGGGCAGTAGTTAGAAACTCTATAGAAGTAAAAAGAGATGATGCTCAAACAAACGAACTAAGATTAGGCCAACAAATAGAATCTGACAGATGTTACCAATTAGCAGGTAAAAAGGCGACGGTTGGTGTAAATATTTTAGAAAATTCTGGAGCATCTTGGACAACGGGAAAAATACAAATTAGATATTCAACGGTTAAAGATGAAAGCCTAGACGTTTTTGGCGGTACTTTTGTTGATGAACATATATTAACACCAACAAATAATGCGGTATGGAGAACTGAAGGATTTACTTTTGATGTTCCAGCCGATTGTGCTGCAATGATAGTAGTCTTTGAATACACTCCAAGCGGTGCAACCTTTGCTTCTGATGAAGTGAGGCTTAACGAGCCAAGACTTTACGAAGGCGACAAACTATATAACTTTGTAAGAGCCGGTATAACCTACGAAGGCGAGCTTGCTTTGTGTCAGAGGTATTATGAGACTGGTTACGCTTATTTTTATGGGGTAAAAGGGGCAAGAATAGGTTCGTCGGTTCAATATGCTGTAAAAAAGAGGGATAGCCCTACTTTTAACACGAATGAAGTATTCGGGGACGCAGAAATATCCGGTGTAAGTGTAAATAGCGTAACTGACTTAGGAAGTTTTGCTTGGTTCTCTAACACTGGACTAACTGCTGGCAATAATGTCCAATACTCTTTTACATGGGAAGCAGAAGACGAACTTTAAAAGGAAAATAAAATATGTTTACAGTAGAAGACATTCAGACCGTAAAAAGACCAATTGGTGCAAGTAGCTTACTTGTCAATGATACGTACAACGTACCAGAGGCAGAAGGAAATAGACATTACAGGATAATTCAAGAATGGCTAGCCGGTGGGCCGGGTAGATTTATTGAAGAACCAACACAAGAAGAACTTGATGCGTATGAAGCAGCACAACTAGCAGAGACAAAAAAGCAAGCTGTTAGGGACGCTTTACAAGCTGGTCAAGATATGATTATAGAAACAAAGATTTTGCTCGATGGGCTTACTATTGACGAAGCACAAGCTTTAATCAATTTAAACGCCTTGGCCCCGGTTCAATCGCTTCTTCAAAACGGATCACTAGCAACGGCCCAGACGGTTTTTCAAGGGCTAGATTTGACGGGAACTAGTATCACCGAAGAAATGAGAACAGAGTTAGTTGCTTCACTTGCTGCAAAGATATCAGAGATAGAAACACGCTATGGACTTTAGTAGCAGATTTAAAGAGTGTAAACGCCGCATGAAAGAGTGTTGCGGCCCATACTCTAAACTACCGCAAGACCGCAAGTATTTTGCTGAGTTGATTTGTGAGATGTTAGAAAAACAGCCGAACGAAAAAGACCTTTTACTGCTTGAATTATTCACAAAATATCAAGCGGTAGGCCAAAAAATTCAGGCTATTGACGAAGAAATCAAGAAAAGACCTTTTTTCTAGTTGACATTTTTGACTACAGTTTATAGAAGTCTCCATTGTATTATTAACGATGGAGATTTTTTTATGGGTAAAATAGTTGATTTAAAACAAAACTCGGACGAGTGGAAAGAGTTTAGATTTGACCTGATCGGAGCAAGTGACTCAAATATCATCATGGGTGTTAGTAAGTTTATGACCCCCGATGAACTACTTGCAAACAAGATAAACAGGGTGATAAACAGAGAGTACAACTACATTCAAATACAAGGCTTCAAAGTTGAGGACAGGCAGAGGGAATATTATTCACTTCTTCTTGATTTAGACTTAGAGCCGGTTATGTTCTGCCATGAAAATCTTCCCCTTCTTGCTTCACTTGATGGATACGACAGAAAGACAAACACGCCATGGGAACATAAGCTTGTTGGCAAAGCAGACTTTGAAAAAGTAAAAAACGGTGAGTATCTTCCACAGTATTACCCACAGATACAACAACAGATTTTTTTATCAGAAGCAGACTATTGTATTCTTGCAGTGACACAACATAAAGCAAACGAAAACACTTGTTACATGAAAGTTTACCGCGATGACAGTTACATAATAAACGAGCTACTTCCCAAGCTTAATGAATTTTACAACAAGCTAAAATCACCAGACGCGCTAAAGCCAAGTGAAAATGATTTAAAAATAAAAGATCTTTTGAAACAACTAGAAAAATGCCAAAAATTTGTGGCACTAGAAAAGAAATTAAAAGAAGAAATATTCAAACTCATACCGGCTGATAAGTATATCGTAGACGGTGTGAAAATCACACGTTCAAAATCAGAAGATAAAAAAATTCCTGATTATGAAAAATATTGTGTTGACAATAATGTTGACATGAGTAATTATCAAAAGGTGCAAAAAGGGAGAGAGACAAAACGTATTACTTTCCCCAAACAAAAAAACAATGGAGATAAATAAATGAGCTTACTTAATCAAGTACAAACCGGAAGAAAACAAATCCCTGTATCACTATTATTTTATGGTGTTCATGGTATCGGTAAATCTAAGTTTGGGGAATCCACAGAAAAGCCTATTTTTGTAGGCTCAGAAGAAAACGACGAACTAGACGCGCCAAGGTTTCCACAAGTCAAAACATGGGAAGACCTTACAAAACAACTAGCTACTCTCAGAGATGAAAGTCACGGTTATAAAACACTAGTGATTGACGCTATCGACACTTTGCAGCAAGTAGCAGAAACAGAGATTCTTTCGCACCAGCCAGGTAAAACCATGGCAACCGCTTTCGGCGGTTACGGGAAAGCATACGAGAAAATGCAAAACATGTTCTTAGACATTAGAGACAATTATTTAAAGCCGATACGAAATAAAATGCACGTTGTTTTATTATGTCACTCTGAAAAAGTTAAGCATGAAGACCCAATTACTGTCACAGCATGGGATCACTACAAGCCAAGTCTTCACAAAAAAGTAGCGCCAATATTTGAAGACTGGGTAAGTGCTATTCTTTTTGCAAACTACTATCTAGTGAGAAGCGAAACGGAAGACGGGAAAGAATACGCTGAAGGCGACGGTACTAGAATCATATACACAGAGGAAAGACCTTCCCACGTTTCTAAAAACAGATTTAAACTACCCTACAAAATGAAGTTTGAAGAAGGAAAAACTTGGGACGTTCTTAAAAAGCATATTGACAATTTTTATCAAGCAAATAAAAATGAAAAACTAGATGTAGACAATTTAGGCTACGCTAAAGAACTTATGTTAAAAGCACCAGAAGACCTACAGCCAAAAATAGAGGCTTCTTTAAATGCTTGTAAAAATAACGAAGAACTAAACCGTATTGTTAAAAAACTGGAAGGACTAACTAAAAATGAGTAGCAAGAAAGAAATCACTGTAGAGAAAAAACTAAACTATCTTCTCGATAGATACATGAAAAGTGGAATTGCGGAAGGCAAAACTTGGGGCATGCTTAAAAAGCATATTGACAATTTTTACCAAGAAAATAAAAATGAAAAACTAGATGTAGACAATTTAGGCTACGCTAAAGAACTTATGTTAAAAGCACCAGAAGACCTACAGCCAAAAATAGAGGCTTCTTTAAATGCTTGTAAAAATAACGAAGAACTAAACCGTATTGTTAAAAAACTGGAAGGACTAACTAAAAGTGAGTAGCAAAAAAGAAATCACTGTAGAGAAAAAACTAAACTATCTTTTAGAAAGGCACATGAAATCAGAGATAGCTGTATGGTGTAACGTGGAAGACACGCGCACCATAGGCATGTGGGCAGCTAGAAAAAGTGTACCGAAAAAATACCATGAAATTATTAAACGTAAATATGAAGAGGTGGGCTAATGAATCCAATTAAAAAAGCAGGTAAATTTAAAATTGTAAAAGTACAAGACTTTACACTTGGAGAAACTTCAAATAACAATGTTTATGCGAGAGCATATCTTGTAATTGAAGACGGTGGAGAACAATACACAACAGTTTGGACTGGTTTTTTTACTGAGAAGACAAAAGCCAGAACAATAAGTCAAATTAGAAAACTTGGAGCTAAGACTTTTGACTTTGAAGAGTTGTTAAGTGTAAATGCTTCAGATAATTTTGAACCAAAAAACGTAACAGTTACAGTTGAAAGAAGCGAGACAAGCACAGGATTAGAAATATTCACGGCGAAATGGATTAACCATATTTCAGAAAGCAATGGAAAGACAAAAGACGAGCAAAAGAATTTAGCAAAAAAACTAAATCTTTCTGGGCTTCTCATGGCAAGCATGAATAAACATTCTGATGCGCCAAAAGAAAACCCTAAGACCTTAGAAGACATTCCATTCTGATGAATTGGTGCTTATGTGTCCATTGCCCTGAGAAGCAAGGGGGATTAAGTTAAATGGGATTTGAAGATTCCAGCCAATTAATTTAATCAAACTAAAATTATATTTATGCCCGTTTATCGGGCTAAATATTACTTCACTTTAAACAACAAAACAAAACAACATAATGAACATGAATAAAAAAAACACACATCAAATTTATTGTGATGCTTGCAATAGTCCAGAGCCGATGCTTTTACATGATAAAGAAGAAAATACATATTACTATATATGTGTAGATTGTATGACATTTGAAGCAATAACGGAAACAAAACAACACAATGAAGCTTAGAGACTATCAAGAAAAACTAATCCATTTGGTTAGACAAGAATTTGCTAAGGGACACAGAAAAATTATCGCTTGGCTGGCTACGGGCGGCGGTAAATGCTATTGCCCTGATGCCGAAGTTATAATGTTCGATGGATCCATTAAAAAAGTAAAAGACATAATTGTTGGTGATAAACTAATGGGGCCAGATTCAAAACCCAGAACAGTTTTAGCTACAACAAAAGGGTTTGGTCAACTATACAAAGTAAACCCAATAAAGGGTGATAGCCATATTTTTAATGAAGATCATATCTTTACGCTTAGGGCAAGCTTTAACACCAAACATTACAATCAAGGTGAATTATACGACATAAGCCTAAAAGATTATGTTGATTCAACAAAAGACACCAAAAGACAACTTAAGTGGGCTAGGTCAGAAGGGATAAACTTTCCAGAAAAAGAAGTCTTTGATCCTTATCTTGTAGGTGTTTACCTAGGTGACGGCAGCAGGCATTGTCAATCTATCACCAACGGAGATATTGAAGTACAAACATACTTAGAAAAAATATGTAAAAGTGTTTATCAAGATAGAAAATCCTGTAAACAATACAGGTTTAACAAAGAAATAAAAGAAGAATTTAAAAAATGTTTGACCAATGGAATTGAAGAGAAATTTATCCCAGATGAATACAAAATAAATTCAAGAGAAAACAGGCTTAAAATACTTGCTGGACTTATAGACACTGATGGGTACATGCACCACAACCACTGGGAGATAACAACTAAATTCCCCAAGCTACATGATGACATATTATACTTATGTAGATCGCTTGGATTTGCAGCCTATTCAACTATTAAAAAAGTCAAACTAAAAACATGGACAGAAAGTAGAGAATATTTTCGGATTACAATATCAGGTGACTTAACAGAGGTTCCAATAAAAGTTGAAAGAAAAAAGACAAAATCTAGAGAACAAATAAAAAATGTTTTAAACACTGGATTCAAATTAGAAAAAATTGAAAAAGGTGAATACGCTGGATTTGAACTAGACGGAGATGGAAGACACCTAATGAGTGATTTTTCTATTACCCACAATTCAGCTATCACTATCCAGCTAATTAAAAACCTACGCGAGAATAATAAATCTGTTATTTTTGTTGTTCGACGTAGACAGCTAGTTGTCGAAACCGCACGCAAGTTTGAGAAGATGGGCATTAAGTGCGGTATCATCATGGGAAACATGAAGGGCTTCGATGATTCTTTACCCGTTCAAGTTTGCTCGATTGATACAGTTAGACCAACAAAAAATGAAGACGGTGAGCCAGTATTAAAAGACAAACACAAATTCTTGCTTGGTTTTGATTCTATAGTTGTTGATGAATGTTTACACAAAGACACCTACGTTTTAACAGAAAACAAAAGGGCATGGAAAATTGAAAGGTTTGAAAGAGAACTAAAAAAGGACTGGCCCAAAGTATGGACTTACAACGAGAAGAATGGGAAGAAGGAACTAAAAAAAGTAGTTCGTGTTATACCAAGGAATAAAAACAATATATGGATTATATCATGCACTAAGACAAAAATAAAATGCACAGATAACCATAGATTTTTTACCCAAAGAGGTTGGGTTAGAGCCGACAATCTTACTCTAAATGACGGTATTTTTTTTACCAAAAAAAGCTTAAAAGAAAATATATCTTGTGACTTTTCAAGAGTAAAAAACATACAAATAAATAAAGAAATAGAAAAAACTTATGATTTAGAAATTGAAGACAATCACAATTTTTTTGTTAATCACTCTTTGAACAATAATTATTTTTTACTCGCGCACAACTGCCACGACACTACCAGCCCAAGCTATAGAAACCTTTTTTCACTTTTCAAACCAGAGACTATTTTCATTGGTGTAACAGCAACACCTTTTCAGGTGGGTAATAAGGTGCATGACTTCTGGGAAACTTGCGTTAAGTCTATCGAGATAAAAGACTTGATAGACAAGGGCTATTTAGTTAAGCCGAGAATGTTTGTGCCAGTGGAGCAAGATCTTTCTGGAATTAAAACCACGGGCGGGGATTACAACAATAAACAGCTAGGCGAAGAGATGAGCAAGCTTAACATTATTGGAGATGTAATAGACAATTATAAAAAGTATGGAGAAAACAAAGCGGCTATATGCTTTGCAGTAAACAAACAGCACAGCAAAATACTTTGTGAAAAGTTTAACGCTAACGACATACCAGCAATTCACTGCGACGAATCGACAAATCAAAAAGACCGAGACAAAGCAATCAATGATTTAAAATCGGGTAAAATAAAAGTGCTGTGTAATGTAGACATTTATTCCACAGGCTGTGATATACCAGAAGCAGAAATAGGAATACTGGCAAGACCAACACGTTCGGAAACTTTATTTATTCAACAAGCTGGAAGACTTTTAAGACCATATAGAAAATGTGGACGCTGCAAAAAGCAGTATGATAATTCTCCATCTTGTCCAAATTGTGGTTATACAGAACCAGAGTATATAAAAGAATATGCTGTATTGATAGACCACGGAAACAACATACAACAGCATGGTACACCTTTGGATATTAGGGAAGCTGCATTAACCAAAGAAGACCTAGAGAAGAAAAAGAAAAAGAAAAAGCTAGAGGAAAAAGAACCACAGATAAAAGCGGTTAAGTGTAAAGCTTGTTTTTTAATCTATGACCCAAGTTTTGATAAATGTCCTTCATGTGGACACGTCAACGAACAAAAAAAGATAGTGCATAAAAAAGGAGAGCTAGTAGAACTTGGTGACGTAGAGCCAGAGCCGATAGAACTTAAAAGAATGAGAGGCAAGCTTGCTACGCTTCAGAAGAAACAAAGGCTAAATGGATATAAAGAAAACTATCCATACTTTAAAATGTATGAACACTATGGAGACAAGATATATAAATACCCAGAGTTGAAAATACCAACATGGATTAAACGCTATGCAGGCAAGAAGAAACAAGAGCAAGAAGAAGCAGATAGAATTTTAGAAAGGTTAGATGAAAATGTTAGATTTTTTTAAGTTGAATGAGAATGGAAAACCAGAGAAAGTAAAAGTAAATAATTTTTATGATTCAGATGAACTTCTTGAATATAACAACAGAAAAATATGTATTCATGTAAATGATGATTTTTTGATAAGCACCTATTTTATGCCGATGTGTGATGATGGATATTTTTTTGAAACAACTATTTACGCAGAACATATGAAAGCATTTCCACCAGGAGGAAGTGAAATACAATCTAAAACACTAACACAAGCTTTAATAAACCATATGAAGCTAGTCGAAACTTACATGATGAAAAAAAGCAAAAACATAAAAACAGTTTATATAAAGAGTTTTAAAGATGCCCGCTAAAAAAGTAACACAAAAACAAGAAGACAGAGTGATAGCCTACAAGCTTGCGGGCTATACCTACAAACAAATAAACCAAAAAACTAAAATACCAATATCAACTATATGGAGGATTTTAAGAGAGAACAAAGCAATGGACAGAGACAATAAAAAGTTTGACTTGGAAAAGATGCACAATCTTTTAAACGAAGGAAAGTCTATTGCAGAAACAGCTAGGATTTTGAATAAACCATACACAACAATTTATTCTAGGATATATTACAACATAAATTATAAATAAAAATCGGTCATTTTTTTCACAATATTTTTTTCTTACAAATCCATTCCCATTTTTGCTATCATTGCTTTTCAACCAATAACAAAAAGTAAACAGATGGCAAAACCAAAAAGGCGGGACTACTACCGCCAACATCAAAACTTAATCAAACGCTTTAAGCTACTAGCAAGCACTGAGTTACCCGAAGCACGTTTCTTTGATAGACACGTTGGCCAGTTTTTTACAAAGACAGGGCAGCAAGTTAAAATCAATGAAGCGGGTATGTCCGATCTTTACGGAATTATCAAAACCGAAAACGGTTTAATCCATATTGAGATAGAAGCAAAAACTGGGGGCGGTAGACTTTCAGCCGCGCAATTAAAATGGAAACATTTTATTACTGAAATAATGGGCGGTAATTTTTACTTGTTAAGAGATGAAAAAGAAACTATTGATAACATCAAGAACGATTTATACAAATAAAAAACCCACCAAACAAAACAACATAAAGCCGGTGGGTTTTCATATAATAACCTTTAGCATGAAAAGGCTTTCATATGATAACAAAACTTTCTAATAAACTTCAAGACTTTTCTAGTGAATTTAATGAAACAGCACCACCGATAAACTTCGATAAAGAAATCATGCGCTGGGGTAAAAATAATCACCTGTGGGCAATCGCACACCGCTGGGAATTTAGAGGCGATTGGTATGGCGTGTTACATTGCGGGACATGGAAAGACCCGCTAGCTAACAAAGAATTTAAAAGCTGGGACGAATACCAGCAAACAAGCAAACACTTCCATCTTCGAGCCAAGGAAGAACTTGAACTATTAAAAGTCAGGCTGGAAGACGAGAAGCAAAAAAAATATAAAGCATGTGCTGAGAAATGGCAGCCGATTTACGAGCAAGCAAAAGAGCCGCCAAAAAACCATTGGTATTTAGAAAAGAAAAGAATTGGCCCATATATATCTAAGCTACATAATTCTACGCTTTTAATCCCGTTTTATAATGTAAACGGGTTTACTGGTGTCCAGATGATTTACTTGGACGATAACAACGAAGGACAGAAAAGATTTTCAAAGGGCATACAGCTACGGGGTTCTATTTGTCCTCTTACTCCATTTAGATCAGCCGAGTATTGTTATTTGTCCGAAGGCTTTGCAACAGCCGCTACGATACAAGAAGCTTTCCCAAAAATTCCATCTATTATGGGAATCAATGCAGGAAATTTAACGCAAGCAATCTACACAATCAGAGACATAAACCCAGACATTAAAATAGTAATAGCCGCCGACCGCGACGAATCAGGGACAGGGAAAAAATACGCGGAGATCGCAAAACGCACGTTTAAAAATGTGGCTGTAAAGCTTCCAGAGTTTGAAGAACGAAGGCCAGAATGGTCAGACTTTAATGATCTTGCCCTGGCTGAAAACTTAGGCCAAGTCAGAAAGCAGCTAAAAATATCCAAGGCGCTTTTTATGTCTATAAACGCGCTGGGAGTGAATGGAGGGACATACTATTACACGACAGACGAAAACCCACAGATCATTAGCTTGGACATAGGAAAGCACACAGAAGCCCATTTTTGCAGTTTAATCACTGATAAATTCTGGTGGCAAGCCAACTATGGTTTTGAGGACAAGGACGGAAACGTAAAAGTAAGCTGGCCAGATGTGCGCCTGGATCTTGTGGGAAAATGCCACGAGAAAGGAGTGTTCACGCCGGACAATATTAGAGGGCTTGGGTTATGGTTAGAAGAAAATCAAACGTATGTCATTAACAATGGGAGAGTTGCAATGAACCAGCCCGATGAATCAAAATACTACTACATAAAAAAGCGCGGTTTTAATTTGGTTAAAAATCCAAACATAGAACCAGCATATAATTTTTGTCAAATGCTCGCAGAGATACATTGTAAAAAGCCAATCGGCAATGCTTACTTGATTGCATGGTGGGTTCAATCGCATATCTTTCCAGTTTTACCATGGCGCTTCCATCTTTGGTTAACTGGCTCACGCGGAACGGGAAAATCAACTATACTAAAATATTTCAAACAGTCTTCTCCATTTAGCGAAATGGTGCAAGACACTACAGCCGCGGGACTTAGACAAAAGTTTGGCTCGGACATGAAAGCAATTTTATACGACGAAGCAGAGCCGACCAACAAAAAAGTGCCGAGCGCAATTGATCTCGCGCGGGAATCTTCTTCCAACGACGGAGCGAAAACACTACGCGGAACGGCAGGTGGTAAAGCGATAGAACACAACACACAAATGAATTTTCTTTTTTCCAGTATTCAGACACCCAACATGCAAGCCGCCGACAAGTCGCGTTTCTTAGAAGTAGAACTGGCAAGCATCAAAGGCCAGCCGCTAGAGCGACATAAAGAGATGCAAGACATAGCTAAAGCCGTAGAGTATAAGCCAATGGATTTTTTTTCGTGGGCTGTGAACCATTTGGACTTTGTTGAAAAAGCGAAAGAAGCAGCTATAGACAAGCTCAGAGGCGATAAAATAGACGCCAGGCAAGCTGATACCCTTTCAACAGTTATTGCTTGTATAGCCATATTTGACGCGGAAGAAGGTAAACCAGATGAAGCAGTTGACAAGGTGATGGCTACTTATGATTTTTATAACACGGAGTATGTGGACGAATCAAAAATAGACGATTCAGAGCTGGCGCTAGACGAGCTAATGGACATAATCATAGACATGAAAACGAGCGAGACCGTGGCGAGTGCGGTGTCTGAGTTGAGATCTTTGTACGAAGTTAGTCCCGATGAAGATGAATCTGATACATTTAGAAATTTAACTAAGCCGCTGGCAGCCCATGGCATGCGTTATCTTCACGGAAAAAATGCGCTGTTTATCTATCACAAGAACAGAAACCTGATTAAGAAAATGGATAAATACCCTAACTTTGCTGATGTGATGGCGCGGGATAAAACCATGCGGTTTGAAAAAGGAGCTGTGCAAAGATTATACAACGGGAAAGATGGCGGGAAAACTAACAAACTGCTTAAAGGCTGTATGCTATATTTGTAAGCAGTAAGATTTTTTTGCGGCAGGGCTAATTAGACGGCCCTGCCTTTTTTTTATACTAAAATCTGTGGATAACCTTGTTTGTTACCTTCTGTTACCTTGCTCGTTACCGCTGGTTTAATCCTAAAAAGTTAATCATTATAATGAGTTAAGTGGTCTTGTTACCTTTGTTACCTTTTTACCTCGTTTCCGAGCAAAATATGTGTAAAGGGGTATATATATAAATAACGGCACCTGCCGTTGTATCTTTCTTTCTTTCTTTGTATATATATATATATTTAGGTAACAAGGTAACAAAGTAAGTAAGGTTATTGAAATCATTGGGAAAATCTTGTTACCTCGGCTGTTACCTTGTTACCAAATTGAGTTTAACTATCTGATATTATTTAAAAAAAGACAGGTAACAATCTTTAAACATGCCGAAAACTTCCTCTTATGGCTCGATTCTTCGGCGGGGTAGATAGGGGAGCGGCAGGGCAAAATAAATGATCTTTTTTTGTTGACAAAAATGATAACATATAGCATAACAACAATGTGAGCGGCACTAACACAAAACAGCGGAGTAAATCATGGGCATGGCAAAAGACATTAAGTACGCAAGAGATATCCAATTTAACGTGGAATCTAAGAAAGGTGAGGCTGTTAAAATCTTTGGGGTACGTTATGATAGCTTAATCAATTTAAGCTTTCAGATTGGCGATGAAGCCGTTTATGACGCATACAACTTTTCTTACACTGGCAAAATTGTCTCAATCACTGACAAGACAGTGACAATCAAGGGAAGCCGCACCCGCCGCTTAAAGCTGGAAGACTTCGGGCGCTGGAACTATGACTTCGACGCGGAGAAGATAGCGCGGGAGCGTTACGAGTGGATCCACTACAGCTAATTTTTTTAAATAAACTGTTGACAATAATGTAAACAAGTGAGATAAAGACTCTGCAAGGGGGGCGGCTCCCAAGCAGAAACAAAACAACAACGGAGAAATGAAATGAAAGACTTTATCAAGAGAAGAATAAACGATTTAAACAAAGATACGGAAGAATATATAAAATCTTTACAAGAAAACATGCTTAAAACAATGGAACTTAAAATGGTTACTAATGTTAAAAATGCTTTAAAGCTAGAGCTTTACAATGAGTTATTAAATTCTTCTTTAGAATCAAAAGAGGAAATGATGGAATTTGTGAAAAGTAAAATAATTTCTTTATCTTTAAATAAATCATATTGCAGCAATGAAGGCAGGAACTTTGTAGAAAGTCAAACCCCATCTGCCTACGGCGAAGTTTTATCGGCATTTGTTTTTTAAATAAACTGTTGACAATAATGATAACGCTAGATATATATACACCATAGCCGAACGGCACTAACAAAACAACGAAGGAAAAGACGACATGATTTTAAAGCTAGATGAAATAAAAGAGTTTTATAATATCTTAATCTCTCATGGTTTGGATAAATATGATTCAGAGATAAGTTATCCTGCTTTCATGCGTGTGCAAAGAGACAATATAAATCATCTTCATTATCACTTAAAGGAAATGGTTAGAGTGCATGGGCTTAAATAAAATATTCTTAATTCTTTTAATCGCAGGTTGTAAAGATTACAAATTTGATTACAAGTGTAGTAACGAAATGGCAACAATGAAAACAGGCAAAGACGGGACTATGTATCATTATGACATAGACGGCGAGCCGGTTAAGTGTGGTAAGGATTATTATGAAACTAAACGAAATAGAAACCTATGAAGATGCTCAGGCTGAAATAGAAGCACAGCTTTCCAATTCTGGTATGTACATGCATAACATTTTGGGCATGTTGTTAAGACACGTTGACGAAAACATAGGACGCAAAGAAGCTAATCAGTTGATAGAAGAATACTGTTTAGACAACTATGGACTTAATCAGGAGCATGAGTAATGAGCAATCACGCGCCTAATTCATTCTTTGAACTAATTTCATTTATAGTGATGGCAATATGGCACTATTTAAAAAAGCTATTCAATCGTCTTTTTTGTCGATTGTAGTTTACATTATTATATTTGGTGTCTATCCATTGTTTTTGATTGGGGTGTTTGCTTATGTTTATTTTGAAAGGTATTGGGTTTATGTCTGTCTATTTATTATTACCATTTATCTTCTGGTGGTTTTTGGTTGGGTTTTTAGTTGAGGTTTTTAAATGAACAAAGAACTTTTAACTTTTCAATCAATATTCATGCTAATCATTGGCATATCTGTTATTTATCGAAAAGATAAATTATCTAAAATCCCGCAATGGTCTATTGGGCTTCTCACCTTATTGCTTCTATGTTGGGCTTTTTTTGATATGTCTAAATATGTTTATTCCCTTGTGATACAATAGACCTAATTGCAGGGGGAAATTATGGACGCTTCAGAAGTTGTCAAGATAATAATCGGCGTTTTTGTCGGTATGTTTGTGTATCTCATTAGAGACAAGCTAGGCAAGGTTGAGAAAGTAGAATCAAAAGTTGGATTAAAAATAGACCAGATTTTGGAAAAGATTGTTTCTATCGAAAAGAAGTTGGTTGAAATAAATTCACTGCGAGATACAGTAGTGCGGTTAGAAGCTAGAATAGAATCTATCGATAAACGTGTTAACAGGATAGAAAAGGATTATACATAATGGCTTTAAAAACACTCAAAGGAATTAAGAAACTAGGTGAATTTGACGTAGTGGTGATGGATGAACTTAGAGAAAAAAATCCAGATAAATTTAACGAGTCTGGTGCAATGGACTACGGCTGGTTTGAAAAAGAAATTAGACCAAAAAATTTTGTTTACGTTCGTAACGATGTTAATTCAATTTCTTTTACATTACAAAACGGCCCTGTGAAAGAAAATGGTGTTAATGGTTGCCAAGTTGATACAATCATCGAAGCGGCTAAAGTTATTTTAGAGAAAAGCAACGGAGATAAAGAAGCAATTGCTGGATTAAATTATGCTTTGTTGTATTTAAGTCAACGTAAAAAAAACAAAAAGGATTATACTTAAATGAAAGACCCTTACTACATAGAGATAAAAGACTTCAAGTGGCAGATGACTTTAGACGAAATTAAAAGCCTTCAGTTTGAAAAAGGTTCGGCTATTGATAGTGTTGAAGTAAGTATTGATTTTAATTCATTGGATGAATACAAGCCTAATTCTAACAATATTGACGTTCTTTTTCATGTATCAGGTTTAAATCGACATGGTGAAATGAGAGTAAAAAAAGAATATGGCATTAAGTTATTAGCGGATCAAATTAAAGAACCCGAACGGGCTAATTCATACACTGGCTTTTATCCTAAGGGTGAAATAGTCGAAATCGGGATGCCGGTTAGATGGACTAATGACCCCAAGGGTTTAATCGTTCACTATACTGCTGGTTGGTCTGACACAGAGCAAAAGTCTATCAATACTTTACGCGGTGGAAAAAAGAACGGTTATACATATTGGACTATGAGCGAATCGGGTACGGTTTACATGGACACTAAAGCAACGGAGCATGGCTATCATTGCGG
>Ga0196899_1000848_pt1 | contig 15556 bp, 29 predicted proteins | sample VirMetDEL_Sep_01_FD_169095 | JGI IMG/M metagenome (GOLD analysis project Ga0196899, IMG submission 169095) | Aqueous microbial communities from the Delaware River and Bay under freshwater to marine salinity gradient to study organic matter... | ecosystem: Environmental > Aquatic > Marine >... | reverse complement strand
TATGATGTATCAACTGGTTCGCTCAGTGCCGCGACGACAACCGCGATCACTAGCCTCAAAGGCAAAGATTGGGAAATCAACATCAACGGCACCTTGCAATGACCGACGAAACACACAGGTATTTCAAGTGCGAGGCAGCGACATACACTCAACTCGCTGCCGCAGTTGACCAGTCACGGGGTTATCCTCGAGGGCTCGGCACAAGAGCCGTAACATTGCGCGGCCTGCCGCCCTTCGATGAACTCGCAATTGCTAACGATAAGAGCGGTCGAGGTCTCATCGCGATTGACAAGTGGCGATTTACACCAGCCGACGACGAACTAATTGACCCTGCGATTCAAGCCGGATTGATCGAGGAATTGACTCTCTCCGAATATCAAAACTTAAAACCCGAAATCATATAATGAACGCCCTCGCATCATACCTTCGTCATCTAATCGTCACCGGCCTAGTCATGCGCGTTGAAAAGATTGGCCTTCCGACCGAAGGACTAGCAGAAGGGGCTGACGTCATTGCCCTCGCCGTCGTAGGGACTCTGTCCTGGGTGGTGGTCAAATACGTTGCGCCCTACCTTAAGCCGTCAACTCTGCTTCTGATAGCCCTCTGCGGAATCCTGACTATTGCCCTGCCCTCGTGCGGCACATCGTTTTCGATTTCGCGACCGCTCCCTGACGATCTGGGAGGAGGAAGCGCAACCATTATCATCACGCCGGCGAAATGATCTGTCGCCACCCTGACCCATACCAAGAGACGGTGAAACTTTCGCCCAATCGAGGCGATACGATTGTTCCCCTCTACATCATTCTTCACCATTCGGGGGGGTCATTCGAGGGCGGCGTTTCATGGATTCTCAACCCGAAAAGCAAAGTCTCGTATCACTACCTAATCGACCCTGAGAACGGGAACCGTGTGCAAATGGTATGGGATTCAAAACGGGCATGGCACGCAGGCCGGAGCCGATGGCAGGGACGCACTGGGCTCAACTCTCACAGTGTCGGGATTGCCTTTGCAGGGGACACTAACAAACGGACACCCTCCGAAATCGAAATCGACTCGGTGGCTCACAAGTGCATCTACCTGATGGACAAATTCAAGATCGGGAAAGACGGAATCCTGACCCATCAAATGATCGCCCCTCGACGGAAGAACGATTGTTCGCCTGAAACCTATAAGCTCGTGATCGAGCGCATCGACGAATTGTTATGAGTGACGAAATCCTATACGCCCTCGGCACCGCCCTCGTGGGAGCCATCACAATCCTCTGGCGAGTGGTCATCAAACGAGCGAACGATTGCGAGAGGAAGCATGAAAAAACGTCTGGCGATTTGCTTATCGTCACTAAAGAGGTCGGGGAACTGAAGGGTAAAATCAGCATTGCCGAAAACCTCTCCCCGAAGCTTGACCAGATACATCAAGAGATCCGAGACCATCTAAACAAATGAGCCTGAAATCCGATGTTAAGAAGTTGGAGAGTGACGGAATGAGTGAGCGGATTAAAGCACTCGAAGCCGAAAACCTCCTCCTCTCAAATCGACTAGACAAGCTCAAAGCGGCAAAGGCTCATCCAAAGATCAAGATCGGGAACGGGAAGGGCAGGAAGAAGGGAGATTTCGTCCGATGCATTGCCGGTGACATCCACGGAATGAAGCATGACCCGGCGGCAGTCAAGGCATGGCTTCGGGACGTTAAGACCGTTGACCCTGACGAGGTGGTGATTCTTGGGGATTACATCGACTGCGGAGGGTTCCTGAGCGAATACAAGGCTACGAACTGGGTTGATGCCTATGGCTACTCCTACGAGGAGGACATCGAAGCCACAAACGCGATACTTGATAGTCTTCAAGAGGCGGCACCAAGGGCTAGGATTGAGATCATCGAGGGGAACCATGAGGACCGTGTTGAGAGGTATGCCGTAAGCACCAACCCCGGTTCCAGATTGGCCGCTGAGGCCGTTTTGAAGGCAATCTCCCCCGAGTATCTCTGCCATCTAAAAGAGCGCGGGATCACGTATTACAGGCGAGGAGAGATTCACAACGTGCCCAACGAGCCGGGATGGATCAGGAAAGGAAAAGTCCTGATGGCTCATCGTGTGGGAACTTGCCGGAATGCGGCCATGCAATCGGTGACGAAGACCGGGCAGAACGTATTTTACGCAGACACTCACCGGGCGGATCATGCCACGATCAAAACGCCAGCTAATGGCAGGATCGGGGCCTGGAACTTCGGGTGCCTATGCCAAGCTGCTAGACCGCTTTGGTCTCGTTCTAACTACTCAGACTGGACCCAGGGTCACGGTGTTCAATTTGTTTCCCGCTCTGAAAATTTCCTTGTTGTCCCCGTTGGCATCGAGAACGGGGAATCGTTTTTAACTCCACTCCTTGAAAAAGCATGAGCCTAAGAGCAGACCTCTATCAGCACAGCCGTCAGACCGAGATTCCCGAGGGTTTTCGGACGATTAGAGACTTCGCGGAGGAAGATAGAATCTCATACGATACGGCTCGAAAGCTCCTGCGGGATCTCTACCACTCAGGCCTTTACGAGTGCAAAAAGTTCCCGGGTCGATTGGAGCTTTACTACCGCAAGATCCCCCAAGATTAAGGGGGGTGACGGTTAAAAAGAAAAAAAGTTAAAAAAGATCTTGCCGGGGGTGAGTTCTTTTGTTTTCTTTCGTGTGTCGGAGGCAATGACGCCCGAGACAAACCAAGAAAGAAAATGACCACGGTAGACAGAAATCCTCAGACCCACGAATTTAATAACAAAAATTCCAAAATCACTCTTTTTATCTTGGGAAATAGAGCGTGGCAAATCGAAGAATCTTCCTGGGCTGACGATTCCACAACGGAAATCAGCATCGAGTATGCCCGAATTGTGTATGAAACGGAAATGCAAAACGTCAAACAAGGACTGAAGACATACACTAGAACCGCCTAACTCACCACGGGGGCCGCGCATCCTTCACGCGGGAAACTTAATTCATGAAAACAAAAACAAAGCCCGTGCAAATCCCCGTTGATCTGCACATCAAGTTAAAGGTCCTAGCCTCTGAAAAGGGGCTTTCGATCAGAGCATTTCTTGCACACCTTTTGAGAAAGACTTTGTGATGAAGATTCTCAAAAGATTCGCGACCTACTACAAGACGAGGGGAGGGCGGGGCTTCATCAACCTTGGGATCTCTGTCCAAGAGTTGGAGGACCAGCATCCTTTCGGGGCAGATAAATTCTCCCCGTCGATGGCACAGGAGGTAGCCATCATCGGGGTTAAGAAGCTTCAGGAACTTGCCGACCTTGCAGGAGTTGAATTGGAAGATGTGGAATCATGAGTCTTGAACAGATTTTTGTAAGCGGACTTTTTGCCGTCCTAATCCTCGCCTTGATCCAGGCCGTGAGGATCGTTGCCCAAGCCTTTCGGGGGATGTGGGATGGAGATTCGTTTTCAGGGAGTGATCACCCTTGGGACTGTCAAGCGACCCGACAGACAAAACAGCGCGGCGGGACTGCCCGAAAGCGAAGCAGTGACAGGTCGGAGAGACGGCCAAAATCTTGACCGACTGGATGTCCACTCCCGGCCTTGAGACGCCGTAAAACCAACTTCCCACCCCTGCGCACCGTAATTGAGTGGCGGGGTTTCGGGGTGCCCAGACAGGGCTTTGAACTATGAATAAACTGACACAATTAAAGACCGTTCTTTCATCTGACAAGATGCAGGAGCAATTCAGGGCCGCACTGCCCAAGCATCTGACAGCCGAGCGATTCGGACGGGTGGCTATCACTGCGCTAACGAGGACACCCAAGCTTGCTGACTGCACGCAAGAGAGCTTCTTCAAGTGCCTGCTGGATCTCTCAGCGATGGGCCTTGAGCCTGACGGGAGACGCGCACACTTGATCCCATACGGCAAGGAGGCGACTCTGGTGATTGATTACAAGGGCCTGGTCGAACTGGTCCGGAGATCCGGCGACGTTGCCAAGATCCACGCTGATGTAGTCTGCGAGAATGACACTTTCAAGCATTCGATGGGCGAGGTGCAGGAGCATTCCTACGATCTCAAGAACGAACGGGGCGAACCGTATGCCGTTTACGCTCAAGTCACCCTCAAGGATGGCTCAGTGCAGGCAGAGATCATGTCGAAGGCAGAGGTTGAACAGATCCGCCAGAAGTCGAGAGCCGGGAACTCTGGCCCTTGGAAAGACCACTGGAACGAGATGGCGAAGAAGACTGCTTTCCGGCGACTCACCAAGTGGTTGACGCTTTCTCCCGAGATCATGGATGCGGTGACTAAGGCCGAGGAAACTGAGTTCAAGGGGATGCGTGATGTCACCCCCGAGCCATCCAAGGAGAAGACCCTAGAGTCCCTAGAAGCACTCGTGACCCCTCCCGAGGTTGAGGCCGAGCCATCATCAGAGGATCTCTGGGATAAAGAGGAACAGGAGGTGTCGAAATGATTGCTCACGCCGAAAAAGAACTGTTCCCCGATTGCAAGATTCACTTGATGGAGCAACGAACTGATGAATGGTTTGAGGCTCGTAAGGGAAAACTTACCGGCTCTCAATTCGGGACATGGCTAGCCGAGAAGCCAGAATGCCGCTATACAGCATCAGAACTGAGGCAGCAGATCTCTGAGCTTGTGGGTCAGGAGCCACCTAAAAACATGACCAAAGCCGCTCTCCTAGGTGAGTGCCAGGATCTAGGGATCAACCTCCCTAAGACCTACACGAAGACCACCGAGGAAGCGAGGAAGAAGGCAATCGCCAAGATCATCGGGCAGATGTCATCCTGCATTGTCCCCGACGAATGGGGAGTTGATCCAGATGGGCCGCCGCCGAGAAACCGAGGTCAATGGGCAATCTGGAACGGAATCAAGATGGAGTCAGAAGCTGAACAAGCTTTCGAGGTAGAGACCGGCGAAGTGATCCGCAAGGTGGGATTCTGCACTCACTATTCTCAATTCGTTGGAGTCAGTCCAGACGGTCTGATTCGCGGCAAAAACATCGGCTTTGAAGGAAAGGCGCCATTGCCCGAAACCCATGCTCTCTACCTGTTAAATGGAGAACTACCAGAGCAATACAAGGCTCAGGTTCATGGCTCGATGGCGGCAACGGGGGCTGATGCCTGGTGGTTTCAAAGCTACTGCCCGGGGCTTCCTACCCTAAGGATCTTGGTTGAGCGTGATGAGTTCACGGAGCGCATGGAAACTGGGATTAATCTTTTTGCCGACCATCTACGGCAGACGACTCTGGAGATCATCGGCATGATGAAAGGAGGTCGAAGTGAGTGACCACAAGCACACGCCGGGGCCGTGGGAGGTTTATTTAACGGGAGACAGTGTTTGCATCAAAAAAGGCAAAAAAAAATTGCCTCCGTTATCGATTTATCTATCAATTTTTGAGCGCAAAGCAAACGCCCAACTCATCGCCGCCGCACCGGAGATGCTGGAGGCTCTGGAGACCGTTTGGTCTGTCATCGAAGATGCGCAGGGGCCGACAAGAAATTCATCAAATGAACTCGTCTCTTGGGAGGAAATAGCAAAGTCGGTTCAAAACGCAATCGCAAAAGCAACCGGAAAGGAGGCGCAGAATGAAACCGACTGCTTCTAAGACCATGAGTGATAACACTAAATCCGATTGGTATTATTTTCGAGCAGAGAACTTTGCTTGCCCTCCGGCCATCATTGATAACAGGACAGGAAAGACGATTTGTGAGTTTGATTTAGCAGATACTCCGAGATGCGAAATAGATGATAACGCCCAACTCATCGCAGCCGCTCCTGACATGCTGGAGGCTTTGGAGGGGATTCTCACGCTGATCCAAGAGTCACATGGAGTCTTCGGTTTTCATCTCAACGGTGATCTTTCTGACTGGTCGGAGCATCAAGACGACATCAACTTAATTCAAAACGCAATCGCCAAAGCAACCGGAAAGGAGGCGCGGAATGAAAACGATTGAAATCGAATGGATCACCGACCGGCGACCAACCGAGGGGGATAGCGATCAAGAGGACCTCGTCATGATCCCCAGTTCTTATTCTCAAAACTGGGACCTCGAACACTTTTATGAAATCAAAGACGGCGAACCGTGGCACCCAGTTCTAGCGGTCACGCCCTACGAAGAAACGAAAGAATCAGGACTCGACACCAGAACCGAATGGGCTCAAGTGATCGGCCTGCTCAACCACCACGGGCCGACGAAGATCCTCAAGCACCTCAACCTGCCAGACGATGAATAAAAAATCACCAATGGAAGGACGAGCAGGAGGGAAAAAGACTGCCGGAGTCCAGCAAAAATGGGAGCCGTTCTGCGATGTTCGCAGGGCTTGTGAAAGATGGCTCGAAAGGAAAGGGCTCAAAATAACGCCGGAAGATTTCCGCGATTACTCACAATTTAAAAAGAAAATCAGATGAAAAAAATATACATTGGAATCGACCCTGGGAAGTCTGGGGCAATCGCATTCCTACCGTCAGAGGGAGATCCTTGGATCGTGAGGCTAGACTATACGGACCATGACATTAAAACCGCATTTTATGACGCCTTGCGTTATGGTTCTGAAATGGACTGGAAAACTTCAGCAGTCCTTGAAAAGGTTCACTCATCCCCGCAGATGGGCGTCAAGTCTTCCTTCTCTTTCGGTCAATCATTCGGGAAGCTTGAGATGCTACTAGCGTGCCTTCAGATCCCTTTTGAATATGTCACGCCATCAAAGTGGCAGGGTGACATGAAGTGCCGGACGAAGGGCGACAAGAACGTCACCAAGGCCGCAGCGCAGCGTCTTTTCCCGTCAATCAAGATCACTCATCGTAACGCTGACGCTTTGCTTTTGGCCGAGTATGCGCGACGAAAGGAAAGGGGGCTGCTGTGAGTGACCAGATCGATGCGAAATGGACAAACTTCCCGGTGTGCCCTTATTGCGGGACAGAAAACCATGATTGGTGGGATAAGACTATCCTTAGAAATGATGGAGATACAGACTATTGTAAATGTGGATCATGTGGGGAAGAGTATCATGTCACCCTGAGAGTTTCCTCTAAGTTCGCGACTGAGAAAATTTCACAACGTGGAGAGGAGTCCCATAGTGAGTGAAGAATACACCGATACGACGGAGACCGATAATTTAGAGATCAGCATGGATGAGCAGGACTACGTCCCAGGAGACAAGCTGAGGCCATACGCCGATCTTTGCCGAAAGCTCGAACGAGAGCGGGACGATTGGAAAGAGGAAGCCAAGCAAGAGAAGGCTAGGCGAGAGCGATCTGAGTCAAATTCAAATTATCGACGGAAGATAATTCAGAATATGATCGAGGAACTTCGTGCGATCACCCGTCAACGCGACGAGATGACCAAGCAGTTAAACAAGGCGATGGCCGAGAACCTTGAGCTTAGGGCGAACGCTCAAGAGCAGCCACCTGCGTAGCAGGTTGGTCTGCCGCGCCTTGTTCTCTGCCGATTAGACGCCCCCGAAAATAAATGCACTTTTCTTTGATTAATTGCTTGCACGTAATCAAAAGGGGTGTAGTATAAAAACATGAACAACACGACACCGCTTCACGACCCCATCATTAACGCCTCGATCACCACTATCCTCCGCTCCGACGACCGCGACTTCGCAATCGGACTTGCCGAGATGATCAACACCTTCCTCGCCGACGACGGCTTCGCCTTCCGCTTCGACACCGATGCGGCAACCCTCATGGACATCAAGATTGCCGCTAAGTCCTTTATCGCTACCTTCCTCCCCGTTGACCTCAACGCGGAGTGGGCAAACAAGCCGACCCAAATGGGCATTTAAGATGAGAGGCGGCAAACGAGAGGGAGCGGGGCGCAAGCCCTGCAACACTCCCCGCGAGACAATCACAGTGCGGATCGAGCCGGAACACGCCGAACGATTCAGGGCGATCTGCGCGGCAAAGGGGAGATCGCAAGCGCAGCAAATCACCGAATGGATAAAACGCGCCCGATTGTAGGCAGAGAACGACTGAGGTATGCCATGGCGCGAGCAACCAGAAAGGAAACGACAATGAGTGAAAACAATGAACAACCCAGCGACTTGCCGTTGGCATCACCGTCTTGTTCGCCTTGTTTTGTTGTCCTTGCGTTCCGATACGGAGGACACAGCAACACATTTCCGATTGGTGTCTTCCCTTCCCGCGAGGAAGCAGAGTCTGCTGCTCGTGCCCACCGATATTTTAGGGGCGGCAAATATGACCACCGTATCTATGAGTTTGAATTCGGAAAGGCAAACGATGATGTGGGACACGCTTGCAACAACCGCCCTTGTATTGAGGCGAACGAGAAATGAACAGGAACCGCGAAGAGGCTTCCTGATTCGAGATGTTGAACTAAAAAAATCATGAATGAAAACAAACAAAAGGCATATCAAATTGTCGAAATACTCTCGCGAGTATCCGCAAAATGGGAGGTTAGTATTGACGAGATCCTATCTCCAACTAGGGGATGCGGATCGGCTCCCGAGGCTAGGTCGGTCGCAATGTATCTAGTTCAGGATGAGCTTGATATTCAGATGCTGAAGATCGCCAAAGTCTTCGGAGGCCGAGATCCTTCGACTGCTGGAAAAGCGGTTTCAAGGATTCGCAAAAGGATGGAACTCGATTCTGAATTTAGGGAAAAGGTAGAAAGCCTTTTTGAGAAGGCTTGAAAAGCTAGGCTAATCTCGATGCCTTTAAATCGAGATAATAACAACACGAGAAAATGAAAAAACAAATTGAATGCCTCGATTCTAAAAACGGGGAAAACTGGCACCTGTTTCATGGTGATTGCGTGGAGGTTTCTTCACAACTTCCTGACGAGTCTATTGATCTTTCGATCTATTCTCCTCCTTTTGCTTCGCTTTATGTCTATTCTGATAGCGTTGCCGATATGGGTAATTGCAAAGATGATGATGAGTTCTTCGATCAGTATCGATTCATGATTAAAGAGAAATTCAGGATCACGAAGCCGGGCCGTCTCTCATGCGTTCATTGCATGGATCTCCCTTCGTCAAAGGGAATGCATGGCTATATCGGACGCCGTGATTTCTCTGGGAAAATCATCAGGGAACATATCAAAGCGGGATGGATATTCCATTGTCGGGTGACTGTCTGGAAAGATCCAGTCGTTGAGATGCAAAGAACAAAGGCGGTAGGACTGCTTCACAAAACCATCAAGAAGGATAGTTCAAGGTCACGCATGGGGAATCCTGACTATCTTCTCGTCTTTGTTAAACCGGGAGAAAACAAAGAGCCTATTTCACACACTGCCGAGGAGTTCCCGGTTGACCAGTGGCAGAAATGGGCTTCTCCGGTATGGATGGACATCAACCAGACAAACGTGCTAAACGGCAGAGATGCTAGGACCGATAAAGATGAAAAACACATTTGCCCTTTGCAGTTAGACTTCATCTTGCGATGCCTGATTCTTTGGAGTAATCCCGGGGATGTTGTATTTTCTCCATTTTCTGGCATTGGGAGTGAGGGCTTTGTTTCAATTCAAAATGGCAGGAAATTTGTAGGAACAGAGCTAAAAGAATCTTACTTCAAACAGGCTTGTCGTTTCCTTGAAAAGGCCGAATCAGAAAAGGAGGTTTTGCTTTGAATTACCAATCATTATTGGAAAGGAAGGCCAATCAAGTATCCATCGGGAAAACCGTAATTGATTGCAATCCTCATCCCAACGCGAAGCCACATCAGGCCGATTGTCTTGATATGCTTTTGAGCGTTAAGCGGGGAGCGGCTTTTCTTGATACTGGGCTAGGCAAGACCTTTCTCCAGCTAGATTGGGCAAGGCATATCCCTGGGGACGTTCTAATTGTAACGCCTCTTGCCGTAGCTCAACAGACAATCAGGGAGGCTAAAAAGCTTCTAGGAATGGAGATAGGCTTTTCATCAGATGGTGAGATTTCAAACAGAGTCACTGTTACAAATTACGAAAGGATTCATCATTTTGATTGCTCCAGATTTCATGGGGTGGTTCTAGATGAAAGCTCTATTTTGAAGGGGCAGAACTCGAAGACAAGAAAGCAACTAACTGAATCATTTAAGGATGCAGAGTTCAAGCTTTGTTGCACTGCGACTCCAGCCCCTAACGACTACACCGAGATAGGGAACCATTCCGAGTTCCTAGGGATCATGCCTCAAATGGAAATGCTTATGCGCTGGTTTGTCCATGACTCGGCCAATACTGCGGACTGGAGACTCAAGAAACACGCCGTGAAAGACTTCTGGGAATGGGTGGCAAGCTGGGCCGCCTGTGTTTCCAAGCCTTCTGACCTAGGGCATGATGACAGCGGATACGATCTCCCCCCGCTAACGACTCACACTCATCTTTCTGAAGCTCCTTTAGATAAGCCGGAGGGGATGCTTTTTGATCTCCCCCAGGTTTCAGCAACGGGGCTCCATAAATCGGCTCGAAAGACTGCGGAGGAGAGATGTAAGAAGCTTTCTGATATGGTCAACGAATCGGATGAACCGTGGATCGTATGGTGCGAATCAAACAATGAGAGTGAGATGCTTGCCAAGCTCATCCCTGATGCGGTAGAGGTCAAAGGAAGCGATACGTTAGCAAAAAAGGAAGAGAACCTCTTAGCTTTCACCGACCAGAAAGCCAGGGTGATTGTCAGCAAAGCTAAGATCTGCGGGTTTGGAATGAACTGGCAACATTGCCGGAAAATCGCATTTTGTTCAATCTCATATTCCTATGAGAGATTCTATCAAGCGGTCAGGAGATCTTGGAGATTTGGTCAAACTAAGCCTGTCGAGGTTCATGTTTTTATCGCTGATTCAGAGCTTGGAGTTTGGCGAGCGATTGAGAACAAGACTAAGGGACATGACCAGATGAAAAAGGAGATGAGACACGCCGTCTTCAAGAAAGGAACCGACCTTCTGAGGAAGGTCGACTACAAGCCAAACTCGAAAAGCGAAATCCCTTCATTCTTATGAAGACACTCGAAAAGAAATTCCGTTCGATAGATGCTGAATCTTGGAATGAGTCATCGAGGCCGATAGTATAGATATTGACGAGGGAGTGAATGCCCGAACCAACCTTGAGCCTCTTGATGGGCGCAGATTCATTCACCGGGGAAACCCGTTCTGCGTTCCTCAAGAGGCTTTTTTTACCAATGATCAAAATCAACAAATGGAGCGAGACTTTTGAGAATGCCGATACGAGAAAGCGGCAGCGGCTGGGTTGGTTTCTGTCTCCTTCTGGGTGTGACTCAAAGGGATACCGGAGGCTCATGAAGAAGGGTGAGGCCGGAGTCCTCGCATTTGGAGTTTATCAGGCCCTCTGTCAGCTTACGGCTACTGGGACCGCAAAGGGGAGGGGGCAATTCTTGCATTCGGACGGGAAATCAATGGATCTCGAAGACCTGTCTGATCTAACCAGGATGCCGGAAAAGGTGATCTCCGATAGCCTGCCATTGCTGGCAGATGTTGGGTGGGTTGAGGCAACTACCGGCAGAAATCTGCCACCTACTGCGGATTGTCTCCCACCTACTGCGGGTTTTGTTAAAGGAGAAGGAGAAGGAGAAGGAGAAGGAGAAGGAGAAGGAGAAGGAGAAGCTTTTACCCCGACACAGGCTATCGCCTGGTCTGTGGCCGAAGGATGGACAGGAATTACTGAGAAGGATTTCCAAGACTGGACGGAAGCCTATCCAGCTTGTGACCTCAAACGACAGATCGCAGCATCCTCAGAATGGCTCAGATCAAATCCAGCCAAGGCCAAGAAAAAGCAATGGAGACGGTTTCTGACCAACTGGCTATCCAGATCTCAAGAACGAGGTGGAGACGCCCAGTCCAATTCCACCAAAGCACCCGCCCACGTTAAAATCTTCACCCCAGACGATCTTTGAACAGAACCCTCGGAAAGTTTTTTCACTTTCTTTGAATTAATGCTTGCAAGAAATCAAATGGGGTGTAATCTAAAAACATGAAAACGAACTACACCGAAATCACCGAAGCCAACGCAACTCCAGCAAACATCGACGCCGCTCTCAAATTCGCGGGAAAGGTAATCTGGGAAGATACAGAAAAAGTCCGCGAAGCTCGCAAGGCAGGAGTTGACCGCATGATGGCAAGAATCCGCGCCGGAAAATGACAGCAGGAGGCAAACGCAAGGGAGCGGGGCGAAAGCCTCGTTCTCATCCTCGGGAAGCCGTTACTGTGCGGCTGGAACCCGAACACGCCGAAAAGTTCCGCGCCATCTGCAAGGCAAAGGGCCGGAGCCAATCGGCGCAAATCACAGAATGGATTAAACGAGCGAACAGAACATGAAACCACCACCAACACTCGAAAAGACGGAGAAGGCCGTTCTCAGCGTCATCCTCCAAAGAGAAAAGGGATGGGACGAGACTCCCCTCGATGAGAGCCTCTTTTACTCCGAGGCTCACAAGCAGATTTTCCGACTATCTCAAGAGGTGGATCACGCTATGGATGAGGTGCAGCTTGTGGAGATCGGGCTCAAGAGGGGAGTCCTTTCTGAGATGGGAGGTGCACCGGCACTGCTCGAAATCTACCACGACTATGTTCCCCGAGGCACATTCCTCAAAGACGTTGAAAGACTCCGATTGTGCGCTGCTCGCCGGCTAGCGATCAAGGCAGCCCGTCAAATCGAGGAGTCTGCATACGACCTCGGGGATGATACGTTTCTGGAACACCTTGGAGAGCCGATCACCTACGTCATCGAGGTGGCATCGGCATCGGCACCCGAGAAATCGACGAAACAGGTCTTCCAAGACGTTTTGGCTGATTTCAAGTCTCTTCTGGAGGGGAGGACTAAAGCGATGGGATGGGAAGTTTCATTACCAAGCCTCACAGCCGCTTTGAGAGGATTTTCCCAGAATCGGGTCTGCGTAGTCTCAGGATACCCTTCAAGCGGTAAGACGCTCCTCGTTGGGCAATTCCTGGTCGATCTCGCTAAACAGGGGGTACCCTCGATGCTGATGAGTTTCGAGATGCCCCGGGACCAACTAGGGAAGCGTCTCATCGTCACCAATGGGCGATTTAATCCTGAGGTGATCTACGATCCCATTCGCAATGGTCAGCGACAAGGGAGAGACAAGCCCTCAAAATCCGATCTCCTCAAAGTAAAGGAATCCTACCGGCAGATCACGGATTCCCCACTCTACCTCGATGAGGCCACTGGTCCCACCATTGACCAGGTCTGCGCTATGATCCGACGAGCCCATCGAAAGCACGGGGTGATTGCCTTCGGCATCGACTACCTCCAGTTGATCCGATCACCGGGAGCCGGGAGCAAGGAGCAAGAGCTAACCACTATCTCTCACAAGCTTCAGGCCATCATGAAAGAACTGGGATTGCTAATTTTCCTGCTTTCCCAGCAGAACAAGGACGGGGATACGAAATACGCCACCACCACCATTGAAGATGCCGATTACGTCTTATCAATCCAGCAGGTTATGGATAAGGAAAGCGTTGACTTCAAAAAGGTTACCGGTATTACCATCAACAAGGACCGTCACACAGGACGCTCAGGATGGACTTTCCCGATAGAAAGACACCCAGACACCCTCTACTTCAAAGAAACGCCATTTCAAAAATGAAAAGCCTATACTGGGATAAAGAGAGCATAGAAAGCGCGAGAAAAACCTGCCAACACCTTTGGCAGCCGTGGAGGAAAGAAACCGGTTACATTTGGCGGTCTTGCGTAAATTGTGGGCTAAGGCAGCAAGAGTCATTCAGCAAGCCCGGATTCTTTGCCGCTAAATGCCCCGCTTGTGGATGGAAGGGAAGCAGCGAGGATTGCAAAGGCGGTAAAGAGCAGGCCAACACGGGCGACATTGAACCCGCTTTGTGCCCTGAGTGTTACCAATACGGCGATGAGAGCGAGGTTGAGGAGATTTTAGAAGCGAACGCCCAATGTCCAATCACACAGCCATGAGAAAACTATACCTAGCACCAGAAACAATGGAAGGACTCAAGGAGATCGCCAAAGCCGCAGAGGGCAACGAGGCTCTGTTGAGTGCTACTGATTGTTCGCCTCGTTGCGATAATTGCCGATGGGGGATGGAGCTAGAGGAGCGATACGACCAGCGACACTGCATCAACCAAGATAGCCGCGAGGCATTCGGCAACGTGGAGGCATCATTCTACTGCCAATTCTTTGAGGCTAACAGAAAAAAGAACAGGGACCCCAAAGGGGCTTCCTGATTCGATGTGTTCAAATTCTACAAATCAACCAAAACAAAAACCATGAGTAACAAATACGAAATGACGGGCACGATTGTGCAAATCAGCGAGACGCAGAGCTTCGCCAGCGGATTCCAGAAACGGGAATTTGTAATCGAGACCGGGGGGCAATACTCCAACTCTGTGAAGTTCGCCTTCGTGAAGGACAAGTGCGAGATCCTCGACCGCTACCAAGTGCGGGACAAGGTCACGGTCTCATTCAACATCAAAGGAAATGAATACAAGGGCCGCCACTACGTCGATCTTCAAGCTTGGCGCATCGAGCGCGAGGATAACCAAGCCCAGCCAGCGACCGCACAGGCACCAGCGCAGGGGACCGAGGAGAATGACGAAATTCCTTTTTAACGACTGAGGACAGGCGCGAGCGCAGCGAAGTCGCTCTGCTCCGACTTGTTCTCCCTTTTTGATTATGAACGCACAAGAAACAATAGACTATTGGATCGGCGCAACTGCCGCCCATGAAACAACCATTGCCAGCCTACTAGAGGAACGGGCGAAACTTCAGCGTGATTTAGAAGTAGCGAGGAACTATGTCCGCACGGAATGGAAGGCTGGCAGACTTCAAGGCGCTATGTCCGACGAGGAGATCAGAGTTTTTCAGGAGAACGCCAAGGATCACACATCGCCATGAAAACAGTATCACCATTGAACGACCACATGATTTTAGATGCCCCTGAACCGGAGGATCACCAGCCGCCTGATGGCGATTGTCGTGCATCTGCTTGTTCTCCTCAGATTGTCCAAATCCTGATCGCGCCGAACGACGCAATATGGCAAGGCCGCATGATGGGTTTGGATTCAAGCGGGGCGGTTCACTCCGTCAATCCTGACGGTAGGTGGGAGCCGTTCGTCCCGCCTCTAAATTTTCAGGAGAACAGCCGAGAACACCCGCCCCGGTAGGGATTGGGTGGTTTTAACTGTTCGGAAATTCCTAATACTTCGCGATGATCTACTTCAAAGAAAAACAATCTACATTATGAGACTAGACGCTTACGCAAACCCCGACAATGAAACAATCCTTGTTGCCCTTGGTATCAAGGAAGATGAAATTCCGCGCTTCCGTGGCGCGATGATCGAGGATGGCAAAGTCCTTATCCACACCCGAAGCGGGGGAGGAAACCGTGATTGGCTAGCAGATGGCAACGCGATGCTTGCCTCCAACGAATACTACATTGAAGATGCCGATGATGACTTCGACTGCACGTATGCAAATTTTTGGTTCCGCATTCCCGATTCTTTGCAGAACAGCCAATGACAAACGAGAAGCACGCCATCCTAATCGCAGAGCAAAGGGACAGGCTAAGGTGCCAGATGATGATGCCTACCTGCCCTGACTGCGAGATGACACCACTTTTGCAATACGATCC
>Ga0196899_1000846_pt1 | contig 15566 bp, 13 predicted proteins | sample VirMetDEL_Sep_01_FD_169095 | JGI IMG/M metagenome (GOLD analysis project Ga0196899, IMG submission 169095) | Aqueous microbial communities from the Delaware River and Bay under freshwater to marine salinity gradient to study organic matter... | ecosystem: Environmental > Aquatic > Marine >... | reverse complement strand
GGGCCACACCATATGCATGGAACTACATGCGAAGTCGTCTACGGTCCACTGCACCTGATTTGCCTATCTTTATGAGGGCTACGACTAACCCCGGTGGTAGAGGGCATCACTGGGTAAAGAAAATGTTCATTGATCCCTCGCCATATAATAAAGCGTTTGAGGCAACGGACAGTGAAACAGGAGAGGTGCTACGATATCCAGCAGGACATCAGAAGGCTGGAAGACCTCTTTTTAAGCGAAGGTTTATACCCGCACGACTTTCTGATAATCCATACCTTGCAGAAGCAGGTGACTACGAAGCAATGCTTCTATCACTCCCAGAGCAGCAACGAAGGCAGCTTCTTGAAGGGGATTGGGATATCAAAGAAGGTGCAGCATTTACTGAGTTTGATCGCCGTATTCATGTTATTGAACCTTACGATATCCCTAACAACTGGGTTAAGTTTCGTGCCTGTGACTATGGTTACGGTAGCCACTCTGGTGTTATTTGGTTTGCTGTTGCGCCTGATGAACAATTGGTTGTATATAGAGAATTATACTGCAGTAAAGTACTCGCCACAGACTTGGCAGATATGATATTAGAAGCTGAAGCAGGAGATGGCAATATTAAGTATGGTGTTCTTGACAGTTCTCTTTGGCATAAGCGTGGCGATACTGGTCCTAGCCTTGCTGAGCAAATGATTAAACGTGGATGTCGTTGGCGTCCATCAGACAGAAGTAAAGGCAGTCGTGTCGCAGGTAAGAATGAGATACATAGGCGTTTACAGGTAGATGAATTTACAGAGGAACCTAGACTTGTTTTCTTTAATACTTGCACAAACATCACGGCCCAACTTCCCGCCATACCGCTGGACAAGAAAAACCCAGAAGATATCGACACTAATTCGGAAGATCACTTGTATGATGCATTAAGATATGGTATAATGTCTAGACCAAGATTTAGTATATTTGACTACGATCCAACAGCTAGGCACAGTACAACAAAGCATGTTGCAGATGCGACTTTTGGTTATTAAGGAAAAAACACATGGCTGAACAAGAAGACGAAATTACTATGGATGAAGATGCAATCGCATTGGAAGATACAGAAGATTCTGTAATTGAAGATGCTTCTGTTTCAGGTATTATTCCTTTTATTCTAGAAAAATATAATCGCGCTGAAGATTATAGATATCAGGATGAAGAACGATGGCTAAAGGCATATCGTAATTATCGTGGTCTGTATGGTCCTGACGTGCAGTTCACTGAAACAGAAAAGTCGCGTGTTTTTATTAAAGTTACAAAAACCAAAACGCTGGCAGCATATGGTCAAATTGTAGATGTATTATTTGCTAATAATAAATTTCCTTTGTCTGTTGATCCTACAGAATTGCCAGAAGGTGTTGTTGATAGTGTACACTTTGATCCTAATTCACCTCCAGATCAACAAACAGGAGAAGAACTTACAAACCCCTATGGATTTGCTGGTGATGGGCAAGATTTACCACCGGGGGCAACTTACAAATCTCTTTTAGATAAAACAGGACCACTAAAAGAAGTACTGGAGCCTGTTGAAGATAAATTAAAGGAAGGTCCGGGAAAAACTCCAACATCCATTACTTTTAGTCCAGCTATGATTGCTGCTAAGAAAATGGAAAAGAAAATACACGACCAGTTGCAGGAATCTAGTGCAAATAAGTATCTTCGTAGCACTGCATTTGAAATGGCGTTATTTGGTACTGGCGTAATGAAAGGTCCGTTTGCCGTAGACAAGGAGTATCCTAATTGGGATGAAAGTGGTGAGTATGATCCTATATACAAAACTGTTCCACAAATATCTCACGTTTCTGTTTGGAATTTTTATCCAGACCCAGATGCTAATAATATGGATGAAGCGCAGTTTGTAATTGAGCGGCATAAAATGTCACGTACACAACTTCGTGCATTGAAGAAACGTCCGTACTTCCGTGGTAGCGTAATTGATGAAGTTATTCGTATGGGAGAAAATTACAATAAGAAGTATTGGGAAGATGATCTCGAAGACTATGCGCCAGAACATGGAATTGATCGTTTTGAAGTTCTTGAATATTGGGGTACTGTAGACATAAGTATTCTAGAAGAACAAGACATAGATGTTCCAAGTGAACTAAAAGATTTTGATGAACTACAGGCCAATGTTTGGATTTGTAACAATAAACTTATTCGTATGGTTTTAAATCCATTTAAACCTTCTCGTATTCCTTACATGGCAGCACCATACGAACTGAATCCATATTCATTCTTTGGTATTGGTATTGCAGAAAATATGGATGATACGCAGACACTAATGAATGGCTTTATGCGTATGGCTGTGGATAATGCTGTGTTGTCAGGAAATCTACTTGTAGAAGTGGATGAAACTAATCTTGTGCCGGGACAAGACTTGTCACTGTATCCGGGCAAGGTATTCCGTAGGCAAGGCGGCGCACCGGGTCAGGCTATCTTTGGTACAAAATATCCGAATGTATCACAAGAAAACATGATGATGTTTGACAAGGCTCGTGTGCTTGCAGATGAAAGCACAGGCTTTCCTTCATTTGCACACGGACAGACAGGTGTGTCTGGCGTAGGTCGTACAGCAAGTGGCATTTCTATGTTAATGAATGCGGCTGCTGGTGGAACTAAAAATGTAATTAAAAATGTAGATGATTATCTTCTTCGTCCTTTAGGCGAAGGATTTTTTCGTTTTAACATGCAGTTTGATTTTGACCCAGAGATACGTGGTGATCTCGAAGTTAAAGCACGTGGCACTGAAAGTCTTATGGCTAATGAAGTTCGCAGTCAAAGACTCATGCAATTCTTGCAAGTTGCAAGCAATCCAGCATTGGCACCATTTGCAAAGTTTCCTTATATTGTTAGGGAAATTGCAAAATCACTCGACTTGGACCCCGACAAAGTAACTAATAATATGGATGAAGCCGCAATACAGGCAGAGATTATGAAAGGCATGCAAGCACAGGCACAACCACCGGGTGCGCCAGCAGGTGCTGATGCCATGGATACATCTGGTGCAGGTGGCGGTACAATAGGTACAGGACAGGCTCCTGTGCCGGGTGAACAAGGATTTAGTGGAAATGGACAAGCAGCAGATACTCAGCCGCCTCAAGCCGCTGGTGGGCAACAACCGCCAATGGGAGGCGTTCAATAATTACTTAGATGATACGATTAATCAGCATCATAAAGTAATGGAACAATCATTAGATACAATAACTTTACACAGGCAACAGGGTGCTATTGCGGCACTTCGTAAATTAAAACAGCTAAGAGAAGAAATTAACAGTGGATGATAATACTTTAGTAGAAGGATATCTTAATATCCTAAAAACAGAAGAAGGCACTGGATATCATAGTGATATGGCTGGTAAAACTACTAGACCATATGGTGTGCTACATACTATGGGTTTAGATCCCAATAATTATTCTGACGATCCAACAGGTAGATCTTTAGCAAAAGATGTTGTAAAAAAACATCTCGAAGCCCTAAGAAAACAAAAAATTGATTTTGATAATATGCCTACTTCTATGAAGTTAGTTGCTTTAGATACGCACTACAATCTTGGAACATTTAATAGTACGCCTAGTTTTAAAAAGGCTTTACAAAATAAAGACTATAAAAAAGCATTATATGAAACTTTAGATGTTATTACAACATATGATCCAAGTACTAAGAAAAACGCAATATCTTCTGGACATGCTGGTAGACGTGCAAGATTTTATAATTATGCGGCTCAAGATTTAGATCTTCCTTTGATAACGGAAGTTAAAGCAGATAAAAAAAGACCTGTAGTCACGTATACTACTGAAGATGGTGATCTTGCTAGAAAAGTAGTATTTAAACAATCAAAGTATCACACAATGAGTAAACCCGGTATTAGGGATATGACTAAAGAAGCTGGCATTATTTTTAGACCAGATATTGAAGATACATCAGGATTTCAACCTTTTAAAAAAGAAGATCAGTTTATTGATCAAAAATCACCTATTGAAGATACTGGAATAATAAATAATGTTGATGATACTTTAAAAAGAGAATCAAACGAACAAGTAACCGAAGATAGCATTTTGGATAAAGCTAAAAAAAGTGTTTCCGATTTGTTTGAACCGAGAAAAAGAATTGTTCAATCTGGTGATACTTTAATAAATATTGCTAAAGACGAAGGTTTAACATTTTCTGAATTACTGAGTATGAATCCAGAGTTAGCATCTGATCCTGATGATATTAAAGTCGATCAGTCAATAAATGTTAGTAAAGCTGGTTTATTTGGTAAAGGTATGACATTAGGTGAAACTAATATAGGGTTTAATAAAGGCGGGAGTGTAACAATGGCTCAACAAATGGATATGTTTGAGGAAGGCGGTTTGCTACAGGAAGGTGGTACAGTTGATCCTGTATCTGGGAATGATGTTCCTGTAGGATCACTACAAGAAGAAGTACGTGACGATATTCCGGCACAACTTAGTGAAGGTGAGTTTGTTATGCCTGCTGATGTGGTACGATATCACGGTTTAGATAAAATGATGGCATTACGAGATGAAGCAAAAGCAGGTCTTTCTCGTATGGAAGCGATGGGTCAAATGGGTAATGCTGAAGAGGCTACTATTCCAGATGGTATTCCATTTGGCATGGAAGACCTAGAACTCGAAGAAGAAGAAGGTTCACTCGAAATGCAAGTAGGTGGTTACGTTCCGTATTCGCCATATTCGATGGAAGCTGCGCCCACAACTCCATACAAAGGTGTGCAGCCAACATTTGAGCAACTAATGCCAACTACTAGCGGACAGTATTCTGAAATTAAAACTTTTGTCAATGATGCTGGTATGATACTGAACATTCCATTTATTGGGGGAAAACCAATCTATCCTATACCTCCCGGTTATAGATTAAAACAGGCTGGACCTGCAGCACCTGAAATGCCTTCTGCACCAACAGTACAAACACGTGCGCCAGAAGTAAAGCCAGAAGGAAGAGAAGAGCGGGACGATACAGCAGACAGATATGATGCTATTAGACAAACTAAAGAACTATTGGGTGTTACAGGAACTGAAGGGTTTGACATAACTAATCTAATTCCCGGTGTAGGTTTTATTTCAGGGTTGCTGGGTAAAGAATCACCAAAAATCGGTGGCAGAACACAGCAGATGGGGCCACCAACAGAAAAGGTTTATCGTGCTAGACAAAGAGCCGCAACAAATCTAGGCATTGAAATTACAGGAAATGTAGGTTTTAATAAAGGTGATGTTGATCCAGCTTCTGGTGGTGTATTTAATCGTTATGGTATTTCTACTAATCCAGAAACTGGAGATGCTATTGGAACAGGTTCTGACGCAAGTTATGCTACCTTTACCGATTTTACAAATGTAATATCTGCTGGAAACAAAGCGGGTTGGAGAGGTGGTTTTATTGGAACTCAAGATAGTTCTGCGTATAAAGCACTAAATGAAACACAACGCCAAAAATACGATGACTTCCTTGGCTATCTTGAAGCTGAAACAAATGCAGATAAACCTCTTACAGAGTTACCTTTGCCTAAACCAGAAGTTCCAACAACAGAAACAGAAATGTTATTGGATCAGCCAGCAGCAGTAGAAACAAGGCGTCCAGATATGCTTGATACACAGCCTGCATATCCGCAACCTCTATATGACGCTGAAGTTCGTAGGGTTCCTCTTGAAGAATTGTATCCAGATATGAAACAACCTGAAGATAGGGATTTTATAGATTTTCCATCTGAGGCAAAGCCTGAACCAGATATTGGGTTTGCAGACACATGGATGGATGAAAGTTATAGTCCGACACCTACAGATAAATATGCTAGAGAAGCTGCACGTGAAACTGGAATAGATCCTCTAGGACTTATGCGACCAAAAGAAGATGAATCTTTTGCTAAAGCACAGGAAGCTGCTGGACGTAGGCGTGAAGAAATTATTGCTAGGGCAGATGCTAGAGAGCAAGAGATTGCCAGAAGAGAAGCAGAATTTGCGAAAAGACAGGCAGATGAGGCTGCAATTGCAAGACAAGAACAAATAGAAAAAGAAAGAGCAGCTGCTGAAGAGAGAGAACAAAGAGCCGCTGTACGTAAAGCAGCCGAAGAAAAAGCTGCGGCAGAAAGAAAGCAAAGAGAAAGAGAAAATCTAGCTGCAACTGCTGAAGCAGATAAAGATAGAACTAGCACAGCTAACAAACATGGATTTTCAGATGATAGAGTTCGTGATGACCAAGGAACAGCTACAGGCGTAGATAAAGATGGTCGTATTTCTTACGATAAAGATCACGATTGGTCAAAACCAACTCAAACTAAAGTTAAAGAAGAAAAAGGTGACGGCGGCGGCGGTGGAGGCGGCAAGATTGTCTGCACAGAAATGTATCGCCAAACACAACTTGATGATTGGGCAAAGGCTATAAAAATTTGGGATGTTTACCAGAAAAAACACTTGACACCATATCATGAAAAAGGTTATCATTGGTTATTCAAACCATATGTTCAAGGTATGAAAAACAGTAATCTTCTAACAAAATTTGGTGCATACTTAGCGAAACAAAGGACGCAACACTTACGTCATGTTTTGACTAAAGGACGTGCTAAAGACAGCATAGTTGGAAATATTTGGTGTAAAATTATTCATCCAATTGTGTATTTGGCAGGAAGAATTAAGTAGTTAAACGGAGAATTATTATAATGGCTAAACAACCAACACTTGCAGATTATCAAAAAACAGTACAACAGCGTTTCGATAATTTGAACGAAGAGGATAGAATGCTTCTTCAGGATCTTATTGGAACGCCTACTATTCGTGCTATAGGAAGGGTTCTTGGTAGTGAAATATTGTCATACATTGATATTGAATCACCTAGAACCTCTCGTAGACGTGGTTTAGCAGCACGTTAAATTGCTAAATTAACTGGCTTACCCATCCCCCGACATGGCTACGGTGGCCCCAGATTAGGAGAAAAGTAAATGGCAGAAGCCGCAGAAATTATGGCTGAAGAAATGCAGTCACCAAAGAAAGTTGCGTTTGCAAATCGTAAATACACTAATGAAGAAAAACGCAAAATGGAAGAAGAAGAACTTGAACAACTTCTAAAAGAACAACGTGGAGAAGTTGAAGAGGAACAAGAACCTAAAGAAGCTGAGCCTACTAACGCTGAAGAAAAAACATTTAAGAAGCGTTACGGTGACTTGCGTAGACATATGCAAGATAAAGAAAAAGAGTTTCAAGATCAAATTAACGAACTAAAATCACAGCTAGATAGTGCAACTCGTAAAGAGATTAAATTGCCTAAATCAGATGATGATCTAGAATCGTGGGCTTCTGCATATCCTGATGTAGCAGCTATTGTTGAAACTATTGCTATCAAGAAAGCTAAAGAACAAGCAGAAGCATTAGAAGAACGGATGAAAGCCGTTGATGAAATGCAGTATACTGCTAAAAAAGAAAAAGCTGAAGCAGAACTTTTGAGATTGCATCCTGACTTTGACGAAATTCGTGATAGTGATGAATTTCATGATTGGGCAGTAGACCAACCTAAATGGGTACAGGATGCATTGTATGAAAATGACAACGATGCACGTTCTGCTGCACGAGCAATTGATTTATATAAAGCTGACATGGGAATTACTACGAAGAAAAGTAGTAGTACTAAAGATGCAGCTAAATCTGTGTCTACAAAGAATAGTAGAAGTAAACCGCAGGATAATGAGTCTTCTACTTATCTGAAAGAGTCACAAGTTCAAAAGATGTCGCCGCAAGAATATGAAGCGAAATCTGACGAAATCATGGAAGCTATCCGTAGTGGAAAGTTTATCTATGATGTATCTGGTTCAGCCAGATAAAAAAAGTGTTGACAAATAGTTATTTTTTCGTATAACTATAGTCAATAATAGTGTAGGTGGGTTAGCTACTTGCCTACACTAATCAGCAAACACAACCTATGTCTTACGGATTACCTGACGAACATGGCCCGTTGACTATCTGGTAGGCCAACTAGATAAGATACGCACCCATAGTGAATCAGCCTCTGATTAGTCTGGTGAGTTTGTATCTGTTTAAATGCCAATAATAGGAGAAATATCATGGCTTTTACTACCGCAGCCGGGTATGGTAATCTTCCTAACGGTAATTTTTCACCAGTCATTTACTCCAAACAGGTGCAACTTGCTTTCCGCAAGGCCGCTGTTTGTGAGGCAATCACTAACTCCGATTACTTCGGTGAGATTGCAGCAATGGGTGATTCCGTTAAGATTATCAAGGAACCCGAAATCACAGTTAAGGCTTACGCACGTGGTACAACCATCACGCCGCAAGACCTTGACGATGAAGACTTCAGCCTGACAATTGACAAAGCTAACTACTTTGCATTTAAGGTTGACGACATTGAAGAGGCACACTCACACGTAAACTTCCAGTCATTGGCAAGTGACCGTGCTGCGTATCGCCTTGCTGACCAGTTTGACCAAGATGTTCTTGGCTACCTTGCTGGTTTTACACAGTCTGCTCTTCATGGTGCGCCAGACACTGTTAACACCACTGTTAACGGCACAAAGGCTGTCGCAACTGCTGGTTCAGACGAACTGCTTTCAAGCATGAAGCTGGACGCATCTGACTTTAACAACGGTACTCCGGGTGAAGCAATTGCTATCCTGCCACGTACTGGTGCTGGTGCTGCTCCAACTAATGCTGGTGACGCAAACCCACTTCAAATTATTGCTCGTATGGCTCGTAAGCTGGACCAGCAAAATGTGGATTCGCAGGGTCGCTGGCTCGTTCTTGACCCAGTATTCATTGAAGTCCTGAAAGACGAAGACTCTCGTCTGTTCAATGCTGACTTCGGTGGTTCTGGTCTGCAGAACGGTGTTGTAAGCAACAACATTCACGGATTTACCGTGTACACTTCAAACAATCTTCCTTCAGTTGGTACTGGTTCGTCCTTCGCTGGCACGAACTCTGCAGTCAACTACGGTGTGATTGTTGCTGGTCATTCTTCTGCTGTTGCAACTGCAGAGCAGATTAATAAGACCGAAACCTACCGTGACCCTGACAGCTTCGCTGACATCGTTCGTGGTATGCATCTGTATGGCCGCAAGATTCTTCGTCCTGAAGCACTTGTGAATGCCAAGTACCATTTGGCTTAAGGGAGGACTGAATAATGGCTACAATTACTTCAAATCTCGCTTCTGCTCGTGGTAACACACAGCGTGGACGTAACGTCTACTTGGTACAGAATGAACTTGACTTCGCTGTTACTACTGTAGACCCATCTGCTGCTGACGTTGTGCAGATGATGACTATTCCTGCTGGCACTGCAGTTCTTGCTGCTGGCGTGGAAGTCATGACTGCCGTTGCTGGTGCAGGTTCTGACTGTACTATTGACCTTGGTTTCAGCACCATTGATGCTGATGGCTGGGTTGATGGCTTTGACCTTGACGCTGCTTCTGCTGGTGACTATGCATCTCAAGCTGCATCTGTTGCTACAGAGTTCAAAGGTCTTCCTGCAGTTTTGACCGCTGACGACACTCTTGACCTGACCTTTGCTGGTACCGATGGTGGTATTGCATCAGGTAAGGTTCGTGTCTTTGCACTTTGCATGGACATCAGCGACACTGGTGACATGGCTGCTGACGAAGTAGACCGCGACACACTCGCCTAAATAAAGTATTGGGGCAGCTTTCGGGTTGCCCCTTTACAATCTATAATATTTAATAAAGGACGCACAAATCATGGCAATCACAACTGCAATGTGTAACAGCTTTAAACAAGAACTTCTTGGCGGTGTCCATGATTTGGATACAGATTCCTTGAAACTTGCTTTAATTAAAGCTACACCAACTGGCACATATAATGCCAGTACAACTAATTATTCTGACGTAACTGGTAACTCTGATGAAGCATCTGGTACTGGTTATTCCGCTGGCGGTCAGGTACTTGATGGCGCAACTATTTCGCTTGATGGTTCTACCGCTATTGTTGATTTTACAGATGAAGTATTTGCTGATGTAACTATTTCTGCTGATGGTTGTATTATTTACAACGCTGGGCAAGCTAACAAAGCAATTGCTGTTATTGACTTTGGTGGCACAGTAAGTGCTACTGCTGGTGACTTGACTATTGAATTTCCTACTGCTGACGCAAGTAACGCTGTAATTCGTATTGCGTAAGGAGTAGCAGATGGCTGTTACCGTAAATGCTGCTGTTTACGGAGTAGGTGTCTACGGAACAGCTAGATATGGTAAGGTTATTGTAAGTAACCTTGACCAAGCTACCGCCACAGGTGCTGTTAATACTGTACAGGTAAATGTAACAGAAGTATTAAACAGTATAACGGCTACAGGCACAATTGCAAATGTAGTTGCTGGTGGTTTTGAAGTTGACATTTCTGAGCGTTTAGATAGCGTATCGGCTACAACAACAGTTAATGGCGTTCAGGTAAATGTAACAGAGATACTAGGTAGTGCTAGTGCTACAGGTGCAATAGGCACACTGGCGATTAGTAATACTGTTACACTTACAGGTGTTCAAGGCACAACTGCCTGTGGTGGTGTAGAAGATAAACCAACAGAGATTCTGGATAGTGTAAGTGCTACAGGCTCTGTAAACACTGTTCAAGTTAATGTTACAGAAATACTTGGCAGTGTAAGTGCAACAGGTTCTATAGGAACGCTAGAGCATAGTAATACAGTTACACTGACAGGCGTACAGGCAACAGGGTTTGTCAATACACTTGAAGAAAAGCCTACTGAGGTATTAAACAGTGTAAGTTCTACAGGTGCTGTTGGAGATAACTTTACATTCTCTAACACACATTCACTTACAGGTGTACAAGGTACAACAACATTAGGAACAATTACAAAGACTGCTGTTGTATTTGATTTCCAAGCTGTAGCAAGTCAATATAGTCGTGCTAGAACAGTTAAAATAGCAAGGGCAGCATAATGTCTACAGCAGCAGAAAGAACAGTTGATATACCATTCGAGAATAGAAAAGTATACATTCCTCGTGGTACAACGCCAGATGACAGAACAGTGCTGGTAAAGTTTGAAAACAGAACAGTGTATATAGAAAGACAAACAACATCTGCTGAACGCACTGTATATGTAACGGAGTTATATTAAATGTCATATCGTTGGCCTGTAAAAGACCCAGATGAAACACTTGACTACAGTGTAGATTGGTCACGTTTTCTTGATACCGCTACTATTAGTTCTGTTGCATGGTTTGTACAAACAGATGATATTGGTAAAACTGCACTTGCATCTGGACAAGATTTAACTACAGCCTCTGGTGGTACAGTTACCGACAGTATTCAAAATGTATCACAATCTAATACAACAACTGTAGCGACTATTAATATAGGAAGCGGTGTAACAAATCGTGAATACATATTTACTTGTCGTATGACTGACAGCACAGGAAGCACTGCTGAACGCACTATCAAGATTGCAATTAGAGAGAAGTAAAACACATGGCATATAACTTTCTAGGTTTAGTGAATGAAGTCAATCGCCGTTTGAACGAAGTTGAACTTACCTCATCTAACTTTGGTACGGCTACTGGTTTTTATGCACACGCTAAAGATGCTGTAAATGCTTCCTTGCGTTATATTAATCAATCAGAATATGAGTGGCCTTTTAATCATGTAGAGCAAGAGGATACACTCACAGCAGGAGTATCTCGCTATCCATTTCCTGCTGATGCAAAAGTATTAGATTTTGATACCTTTAGAATTAAAGAGAATAGCACTCTTGGAAATGCTACAGTAAAGCTATCTACACTTGCTTACGAAGAGTATTTGGAAAAGCATGTAGAACAAGAGTACTCATCGGACACAACTGGTCAAGGTGTTCCAAACAGGGTTGTACATACACCTTCTTTGGAATTTATTATGACACCTTCTCCAGATAAGGCATATGTAGTTGTCTACGAATATTATCGTATTCCAGTTGACCTTGAGCAGTATGATGATGTTCCAGATGTTCCTGAAAGATTTAAGCATGTAATTACAGATGGTGCTATGCACTACGCATATTTGTTTAGAGGAAATACACAGGACGCTTTGGTAGCAAAAGAAAAGTTTGAGGAAGGCATTAAGCATATGCGTTCCATGATTATTAACCGCTATCATTACGTGCGGTCTTACATGATTCCACAAAATACAGGTGGTGGTGGTAGAATTGGCTACGCTAGACTGCCGTTAGGATAATATAACATGGCAGATAGATGGCAAACCTATCCTGTGGAGTTTCGTGGCGGTCTGGTAACAAATTTAAGCCCTTTGCAACAGGGCGTAAATGCACCGGGGTCAGCACGTATTCTTCGTAACTTTGAACCTTCTGTTGAAGGTGGTTATCGTAGGATTGAAGGTTACGATAAATACGATAGCAACTTGATACCACCATATGGTGCGCCAGTTGTACATGGTTTTGGTCAGACAGGTACGACACTTGTAATTGGTAATATAGATACCACACCAGAAGATGGCGATACTCTTACAATTGCTGGCGTAGCTGGAACATACACAATTGCATCTGCTGGTGTTACATTTGACGGTACAAATAATCGGGCTACACTTACACTCACAACTAGCCTTGATTCAAGTCCAGCAAATGCAGCAAGTGTTACATTTACAAGTACAACATCTAATTATTTAGCATTGGGTGTAGCAAGCTGGGAAGACATTGCGCTTGTAGCTAAAAATGATAATTTATTTTCCACATCAGGTAGTGGTTATACACACCTTAATGTACCGAATTATGGTACACCGCTTGTAGATGGGGGCAGTCAAACAGGTACTAGCCTTGTAGTAGATGGGCTTACAAGTGCGCCTCAAGCGGGTGATGTATTTCAGATTGCTGGCGTAGACCTTGTATACACTGTAACTGCAGATGCAACTGTAGCTTCAGGTAGTGCTACACTAGCAATAGACCCGGCACTTGATAGCAGTCCTGCAGATGATGCCGCACTTACATTTTTATCAACTAGCCGTGATGGTGCTGTAAGAACAAGATTTGCAAAATATAACTTGACAGGCACTGAAAAAGTTGCTATAGTAGATGGAGCAAATGCACCTGCATTATATGATGGTTCAACATTTACAGTATTAAATGATGCACCTGCAGATGTTATTAGTGCTACTCATGTAGTGGAATTTAAGAAAGCAATATTTTTTGCAAAGGGAACTACGCTTACATTTACAGAACCATATACTGATGATTCATTTTCTGTAGCAAATGGTTCTGGTTCAATTAATGTAGGTGGTGTAATTACAGGACTGTTTGTATTTAGACAGCAGTTGATTATATTTACAGAAAGGCACATACAGCAATTACAGGGTAACACTGTAGCTGACTTTACATTGCAACCAATCACTGAAGACATAGGATGTCTTGAAGGTGACACAATACAAGAGATTGGTGGTGACATTATATTCCTTGGTCCTGATGGACTTAGACTGCTGAGTGCTACAGAACGAATTGGTGACTTTGGATTGGCGGCAATATCTAAGCCAATTCAGAAAAACATGACAAACTTTATTGCTGCTAATACATCATATACCAGCACAATAATTCGGGAAAAGTCACAATATAGATTGCTTGGGTATAATAATAATATTACACAGGAAAATGCTCAAGGTATCATTGCTACACAGTTTGCTGAACAGGGTGGTGCTGGTACAGGTTTTGCAGAAACACGTGGTATAAGAGCATATGTAGCTGATAGCAATTACAATGCTACAACTGAAGTAGTTTTCTTTGCCAATGATGATGGTTACTTGTATCAGATGGAGTCAGGCAATAGTTTTGATGGTGCTGATATTCAAACTACATTTGCTACACCTCATCTGCCAATTCAAGACCCACGTGTACGTAAGACATTTTATAAGTTGTTTTTGTATACTGACCCACAAGGAAGTGTCAACTTTGATGTTAGTTTAAAGTTAGACTTTGATGGTCAGGACGTTATACAACCAGCACCAATTAGTTTTGCAAACACTACAGGTGTTGTAGGATTTTACGGTACAGGTACATATGGAACAACTTCATATGGTAATAAGTTGCAAAAACTTTTTGAAGGACAAGTTATAGGTTCTGGGTTTGCTGTTTCATTTCAGTTTACTTCAGAAAATAGTGACCCACCATTCTCACTGGACGCATTAACAGTAGAGTACGGAATACATGATAGACGGTAAAATTTGTAAAAAGTGTAATACGGAAAAATCATTATCAGATTTTCATAAATGTAGTAGAAATAAAAGCGGCGTTCAATCAAAGTGTAAAAATTGTGCGAGTAAACTAGCTAAAGAAAGATATATGGAAAACACAGAAAAAGTTCTTTTGATAAATGCTAGATGGAGAAACAAACACAGAGATAGACATAGAAAAGCACAAAAACAGTGGGAACAAAAGAATCCATCAAGTAAGTATTTTCATACGGCTGTAAGAAGAGCAAGAAAGAAAAATGCTACCCCTGCATGGGCAGATATGGATAGAATAAAATATACATATGCACATTGTCATTGGTTGAATAAGACGTTTGGTCATAATATGCATGTAGACCATATTGTGCCATTAAATGGAAAAAACGTGTGTGGTCTACACGTACATACTAATTTGCAGATTATACCTGCAGAGGAAAATTTAAGGAAGCACAATAAGTTGCTTGTACAGGAGTAAGGTAAATGGGTACTGGTTACACAAGAGCGGACGTAGCTAACAACATAGCTGATGGGAATATTATAAACAGCGCAGATTTGGACAATGAATACGATGCCATTGAAGCGGCGTTTAACTCATCGACAGGTCATACACACGATGGTACTTCAGCAGAAGGTGGACCAATTACAGTTGTTGGTCCTGTACAAGACCTTGTTGTAAGTGCCACCGAAGTTAAGCCAAAGACAACGAATACACTTGACTTGGGTACATCAGCACTGCTCTACAAAGATGCGTACCTGCAAGGCAATATGTATTTCCGTGATACTGCACTTAAAATTGTATCAAGTGCGGATGGTCAGCTTGATATTGACGCAGATGTTGAAGTTGAAATTACCGCACCTACCCTTGACATTGATGCTTCTACCGCTGTAACCATTAATACAACAACTCTTGCTTTGTCAGGCAATATGACCTTCGGCGACAACGACAAAGCCATCTTCGGTGCTGGGTCTGACTTGCAGATTTATCACAATGGAACAGATAGCGTTGTAGATGACCAAGGTACAGGAAAGCTTGTCTTAAAAGGCAACACGGCTGTTGAGATTAGAGGAACAAATGGTGAGGATTTAGCTGGTTTCAATATGAATGGCGCAGTCAATCTTTACTACGACAACGCCGCCAAACTCGCCACCACCGCCACAGGCATTTCAATAACAGGCGATGCAACATTTGCTGATAATGGTAAGGCTATCTTCGGTGCTGGGTCTGACTTACAGATTTATCACGATGGTAGCAATAGCTGGTTAAGAGATACAGGCACAGGCAATCTCTACATTCAAGGTTCTTCTGCTGTTTATATCAGAGGAGAAAACAGCGAGTTTTTAGCGTCATTTGGCGAAA
>Ga0196899_1000840_pt1 | contig 15643 bp, 22 predicted proteins | sample VirMetDEL_Sep_01_FD_169095 | JGI IMG/M metagenome (GOLD analysis project Ga0196899, IMG submission 169095) | Aqueous microbial communities from the Delaware River and Bay under freshwater to marine salinity gradient to study organic matter... | ecosystem: Environmental > Aquatic > Marine >... | reverse complement strand
CACTAATATATTAAGTATGAATTTTTGGAAAAATCTTAAAAATTTTATGTACGAAATGAACTTTTTTAAAGCCATCATTGTCGTGCTTCCTCTCTTTTTCTTTTGGATCGGTGCCGCTGAATTAATCAACCGCTTAGATCCACGATATTCATCTACTGATGCTGACACGACCTTCCTGGGTGACATTGTGATGAGCATAGTTTTCTTTATCACACTAGGAGTATTAGCCTGGCTAGACTTCAGAAAAAAAAATAAAGGAGGCAATTCAGATGCATGATGTAAATAGTGATTTAGGAAGACTATTGGACACCGGTGCTGAAATAATTGAATCAGACACAAATGCTCAACGTGATTTTCAGTCGGGCAACATTGTTCTATTGAAAAGTGGCAGTGTACCTATGACCGTTGACAAAGTGAATGAAACAGGTTTACTTCAGTGTATATGGATGACACCTGGTGGAGAACTTCATCATAGCCTATTTAATCCTGATTTGCTTGAGTTGGCTTCAGAAAATGAACAGCATGTAAATCAGCAGCAGCTGAGATTACTTGACCTCAAGTTGAATCTTAAAAAGCTGGAAGGATTTCAGACAGAACTTCAAAAGAAAGTAATCAATTTGGCATCACCTCAATCACGAATGCCACGAAAAGTAACATAATTAGCATGAATCAGGTATCTATCAGGGACTTTGGTCCATTCATAATCGTTTTAGGTAGTCCATCTAACAAGCTAGGTATTGCCATTGAAAAAGGTGGCATAGTTGCCCGCTTGGAAGAAATCGGGGACAGAGTATTTATTGTGTTGGAGAAGTGGCTGCTTACAAGACGTGAAGTAATAGATCAAATCCCTGAAGACCTGCTCTCAGCAGAGGCCAGAGGCCAAACGCCACAGGAAACTCTTGGAAAAGTCATGCAAATATTAGTGACTCCTCAAACCCCAATTAAACATGCAGCCTAAAGCCCTACTCCTTTATATAAGTACATTATTTATTTGTTGTATGAATACAGAACTCTTAGACCGATGCACCCTCCAGGGATGGAATGCTCAGTGCGAGACTCAAATAGGCAGCATAAAATGTCTCCGTATTACTAAAGTCTCAAACCTGCTTGCGGATCCTGAATGCTGCAATGAGGATCATGAAGTTAGTGGAGAGATTTCCATGAAGCCAGGATCAGGATTTAAAACATATGATTTTAAACTCAATCAGGCTATCTTTTCAGAGCAAAAAAAAGAAGATAAACATGGTGACTATTTTGAGCAACTAATAGAAGTACAACGACACGGCATAGATAAAGATGTGATACAAGAACTTTGCAGGCTCAACAATCAGCACACGGTTGCTGTTGTTGACTTGTATGCCGGCAGTACAAGGATAATTGGCAACCTAAAAAATCCCCTTGTTACCAATATTGCAGCTAACTCCTCAGGCCGCGCTCAGTCAGACACCACTAGCGCGGACCTGGGCTTTTTTCGTAAGTCAAAATGCCCTGCTTGCTTTGTTGCATCTGATACAATCATTCCTACATTAGCAGATAGCCAGCCATACAGCTTCATCAATGTAGTAAGACCCAATGCATGTCTACCTGCATTAATTACTATTGCTCCTCTTTCCCGTCGTAGTAATGGAGACTTGGTGACTCCCATCACCCCAGCTGCAGATGTGCAGATTGTCTACACATTTGGAGATTTTAAAAATCCACTATACAGGGCTTCAATAGGTCCAGATGCAGATCCTACGGATATTTCCGACTGGACTTTTATATCTGGCACTGGGACTTCTGTAGAATTTGAGACCAACATTGTTGATGAGATGCAGGCCAGTGCAACTGGGGTCTCACTCTACTTCAATGCCAAGCTTCTGGAGTCAATACATGCAGGAAATTTTATTGAAGTACATGCAGAGGTTGTTGATCAGTCGGTCTATAGCAATATTGCTTCCTCAAAAATTAGGTTTTTTAGGTCTCTGTCATTATCTGGAACCTTTACTGGCCAAACAGTAACTCTTATTTATTACAGTCGAACTGATTGTAGCACAATGTTTCAGGCAGGCCCTATTAAAGATGCTATGATGATTAATGAGGGGGCGATGACACCTGTATCAATAAATGCCGGAATTTCTAATAACTATAAATTTCAGATGTACTCAGACCCTTCCAGTTTAGACAACTTGACCATAGGAACTCCATCCTTTACTGGTTTGGTAGGTATAGGTGGGAAATCCAATAGATTAAGGGTTTTGTCATTTAGTGCAGGTGGGGCTCATGATTTAGGAGCATTTAGCCTTCGATCATTTCCTAACCTCCAAACTTTCTCTGCACCTTCTGCACAGATCACAGACATTGACTACAAAGTCAATGACAATCTGCAGGATATTAATTTAGATGACAATTCCCTGACTGGAAGCATTGATCTGACTATTCTTCCTAATTTGGGGCAAGTATATTTAAGTAATAATTCACTTACTTCTGTCACATTGGGCAGTAGTAAAGCTAATCTCAGTATTTTTGATGTACAGGGCAATAATCTGGATAGTGCAGCATTAGATGCATTGATTGTAGAGCTGTGGGAAATGAGAGACGATGTGACCGGCACTCCTACTATTGATCTTAGGACAAATACTGGTTCTATCTCTACTGATTCAATCGCTCGAATAAATGGAACCGGATCTTATAGTGGCGAAGGACTTGTGGCAAATTATTCTTGGACAATAAACTATTAAATAGATACTTAAGGTTGGTTAGGCAATTAGGCTGATTTTGAGTCTGGTTGCCATTTTTTGTGTCCTACTATTTAGCATCTGATAGAGGCACCTTGCTTCTATTATGGCAGATCGCATTATACTTTCCGATGAGTCGGTCAACTCATACGGATTTCGTGTGTTGACAGCAGGCATAGACCTGAATGCATTTGATAAAAATCCAGTGATGCTTTATGATCACCGGAGCTATTCCTATTTGCCTATTGGTACATGGGGAAATCATCGCATTGAAGGTAGTCAGCTGACAGCCGAACCGATTTTCGATATGGAGGATGAAAAGGCTGCACAGATAGCCGGTAAATATGACCGCAAAGTCCTGAACGCTGCATCTATTGGAGTCCAGATTCTAGCAACGTCAGAAGATCCTGACGATATGCTTCCTGGACAGACTGGCCCCACCGTTACAAAATGCCTCTTGTATGAGGCCTCTATTGTTCCGATGCCTTCCAATAGCAACGCTGTCAGGCTCTACAATAGGAAAGGAGATGCAATTGATCTGAGCGATGCAAACGCTTTGCAACTCGCATTAAATCCTAATAAAGAAAAAATGCAAACTCAACCCGAAGAAAAAAACGGTTTGCTATCACAGCTAAATGCAAAGCTGGATACGCTTCTCAGCAAGCTATCCGGTAAGCCTACTGAAGATCAGCAAAACAATGAAGAAGACCCCGGCACCCAGGAGGAATCTCCAGAGGTATCACAGCTCAAAGCTCAGCTCTCAAACAGAGAATCAGAGATAGCTCAGCTGAAAACAGACCATCAAGCAGAAATTGACACATTGAAGGCAGAACAGGACAAGGAACTCAGCAAAGTGAAGGATGAGGTGACTGAGTTGAAAAATGAAGTCGCTAAACTCGCTGGCAAGCCCGCTGAGGATACTCCTACCCCTACCCCAAGCGAGGACAGCAGAAATACAGAAGTGACAGACCCTTTTGCCGACCTCAATGCCCGTGCTCTAACTAAATTTTCACATATCAAAACTGAAAAGTAATGGCTCTCAATAAAGGCACAGTTGCCAACATCCAGGATTATTACCTGACTCACCGTGAGGGATTCTACACGAAATCCTTCTCTCGTCCAATGATGAGTAATTTCATCAATGTGACAGCTACAGATAAGCTGATGCTTCAAAGCGCCAGCTCTACCAGTGTTCTCCAGTCTCGTCAGGCAGGACACCACAAAAAAGGCTCTGTTACACTCAACGCACGTCAGCTTGACATGAGAGGCGTAAAGGCGGACCAGACCTTTGACACAGTCAAATTCAGCGAGGAAGCATATCACGCCTACCTTTTCGCTGGCAATCTCGACCCAAAAGATTTTCCTTTTCAGGCATTCGTGATCGAAATGATTATGAACCAGATGTATGAGGACTTTGCGCTAGAGGTGCTATGGAATGGCGTACATTTAGGGGCTATCTCCGGTGCTCCTAACAATCCTTCAGACACTGCTGACGGATACCGCGAATTACTTCGCCAGGATATTGTAGCAGGATCAGTGACCCCGTACCTGACAGGACAATTCACAAACGCAAATGCGCTGGATGGTATCCGTCAATTCGTGAAAGATCAGTTGGATACAGCAAGCAAGAGAGCTCGCTTACATTACATCTACTGCTCACAGGACACGGTTGACGCTTATCAGGAAAATTACGAGGACGCAATTGGTGCCTATCGCCATGCAGATGAAGCCTACAACCTCACCCGTGTACATGGAACAAATGCGATGCTGGTTCCGCAGGATGGTATTTCAGGAAGTGGCCTCTTCATGTGTCGCCCGGACAACCTCTTTGTAGGTTTTGACGGACCTCCGGTAATTAATCTCGACTATGAGAGCCGTGAGCTGAAAGTAGAAGTCGATTGGAAGTATGGAATGCAGTACGCTTCAACAGCAGAGCTGTATGTCAATGAATGGATCTAAACCTTAATCAAGAGAAAAAATGCCAACAGCAATAACAATCAACGCACGAACTTTGAATTTGGTCGATGAGACCAATGTAAGCGTTAAACTGCGCGTAGGGGGCCAAGTGGTCACATATAGCGCTGCCGAAATCATCGCAAACGCCAATAGCGAACAAGCCAATATTCAGGCAGTCGTAGGCCTTGGCGCCGGGACTACTGAGTCTGTGAAAACAGCTTATGTCACTTCGGGAGGTATCGTTCAGGATACTGAAGGGAATGACTTCCCCACCACCTATCTCCTGGGTAAGGAGATTGACTATGAAGCTGACCTGATGAACACCAATTTCTTCAAGGATGTGACTTGATAACAGTTTTTTAACCTGAAAAAATAAAAAAAATGGCAGCATACGCATGCACAACTCCGAAAAAGCTGGAATCATGGACTTTTGACCAGTGTAGTACAGCGGCACCGGGCATCTCACCCAATATCATCGTCACTTTTGCCGAGTGGTTAGACACATGGCCATCACTTGACGATTATCCTACTACTGGGGATCCTAATACTATATCAACAGATATAACTTTGGACACCGTAACCTATGCAGATGCAGTATGGGCTCAGTGGTACACATCACCTGAAAAAGCTGGCTTTGAGTCAGAACTCCAGGGAGACATTGGTTCTCTCAGCTGGAAATCTACTTTGACCGCTTTTGCACCTGGCAACAATGCCATGATGAGCTACCTACTTGGACAGGTAACTAACAAAGAACTATTTGTGCTGTATCGTTACAATAGTGACAAATGGCGTATTTTGGGCAGTCCTGAATTTCCATGCTACCTTCTATCAGGTGTAAAGGAAGTCACTGGGCTGACAGGTACTGATTCTGTAGGCTATGAACTCCAGATTGGTACTCCAAACCACAACAATCCATTTGCCTACTATACCGGTACTATCCCAACTATCACCGCCTAATACTGAACAATCATGAATATCAAATTGACATCATATGGACAGAAGGCGCTCAATAGTGCCTTGCTAAATGGTCAAAAGCCAGTAATCAAAAAAGGAGCTTACAGTATCAACCTGAATAAGCTGGACCGCGTATCTGATGCTACTATCAAAGCATTCATGGCGCCTGATAACTTCAACCCCTATTTTGAGGTTACAACGAAAGCTCCAGCAGCAGCCAAGACTTCAGCGAAGTCGTAAAGCCGTAGCCCGCAAATAGTAGTTAAACATTGATATAGCAGCCTCTTGGTAGGCTGCTATTATTTTTTTAGATTTACCTACCGCACCAGCAAATATTCATATTTCCTGGTCTGTATTATAAGATACCCTAGATGCTTCCAACATCTAGGGGTTTTTTTTCGGTTAGATATTGACCCAAGTATCATTCATTTCTTCATCCCTTCTCTTCGATGTCAGATGGACATATGTCATCAGTGTATCTAGCTTTGTTAATCCCATCAGCTCCATCAGCACTTCTACACTCATACCTCTTTCAAGCGATACCGTTGCGAAAGTATGTCTTCCTACATGAGTGGTTAAGTGTTTGTAAATGCCCAGCACCTCTGCCATTTCTTTCAATCTTAGGTTATATTTAGCATTAGGAGGCGTATCTAATATGGTCCCTACCCTACCCTCAATCAATTCCTCCAATACAGGCGTGATAAGCATCCTAACTTCTACACCAGAAGTTTTTTCTGTCTTTTTAGGTACAAATACCAAATACTTTTTATTACCGTCTTTTTCTATATCTCTATGTCTGATTGTTCTGGCGTCATCATATCTCATACCTGTGAGGCATTGCCACAAGAAGCATCGTAGGGTATTGTGAATGCGTGGCACAACATAGTCAAAGTATTGAGCTTTGTGGTGATCAGTCATTTTTTGGGTTTTTGTCAGTTGTATGCATGCCTCTTCGATAACATCTGGCGCCCTAAAAGCAGTAAGTAATTGAAAAAGCTCATCTTGTGTCAGAAACACAGGCCTGCTTTTGGATCGTGGCCATATCAGCCCATTAAAAGGATCCTTAAACTTTTTCCCATCTCCCTCTGCCATTCTCAGGTATTTCCTGACGGTTTTGAATACTTTTTCTCTTGCTCTCAGTCCCTCATTTCCTTCTTGCTGCTGCTGCTTTGCATGCCAAGCATCAAAGCCTTCTATCCACTCTCTGCTGATATCGGCAAACATTATCCGGCCTCCGTATGTTTCCAATTTTGATACAGAATTTAAGTGTATGACTTTGGTTGCCGGTGAAATGATATGCCGTTGATATTCATTATCAATTTTGGCTCTCATATAAGCTATAAAGTCCTGCCTGGTAGCATTGCTCTTAAATTCTCTTTTGAATGAAGTTGGCGTGATGTTTCCCCCAGCTAGTCTGTATTCCTTAAGTATTTCAATTGCTTTTCCTATGTTGCTTTGCAGTTCAAGGTTTCGATCCCTGTAGTCAGGATGGCTCTTTTTAACTTGCTGTTTTGTATCATCCCAGTGAATAGGGTCTATTTCCATTTCAGGCAAAGTTATCGCAACCTTTTGTCTTTTAATGTATAGCTGAAGAATAATGGGGCACTTTCCATTATTATGCTTTCTGTCTTTTCTTAGAATTAATTTTGGATTAGCCATAATATTGGTGATGCAATTGTTCCTACAAGTCTCTTAAAATACTGATTTTAAGCTTTGCATAAGTATCTGAAAAACAAACGCTTCCCCTAAAGAGGAAGCGTTTACACGGTGTAAAGTGGGCCCACCCGGCCTTTTAAATATTGTCATATCCATCTGGTAATCAGGCAAATAAAACAAATCGACCTAATTTTGGTGATGCAATCCCACCTACTTCTTTTTGCCATTCCCCCCACCTAGCTGCTCTTTTAGCCTCTCATTTTCGTATGTAAGGCGCTGATTTTCAAGCCTTAATGCTCCTATTTCCTTTGTCAAATCAATGATTTTGTACAGGTCATTTTGGGAAGCATTTGAACTGTCAGGCTTGCCTTTTGATATGCTTTTTTTCGTGTTTACAAAATCCAATTCCTCAATCTGTATGTGTACTTTATAGCCATATAAAGTGGCAACTTTTGACACTTCAGAAAATAGTAGCCGGTTTGACCTCGCTCTTTTTAAGAATGAAGGATAACTGATGCCTAGTGCCCTGGATGGCACTTTAGTGATATCAATTTTGTTGTTTTTTTTCATTTTATCGTAAAAGACTGAGGGTAAGGTGGATAGCTCGTATTCGTTACTCATTTGATATTATTTAAATTGATTTTGATATTATCAAATTTGCATTTGATAACTACTATTTATACTATTGCAGTATGGTAGTCATACAAATACGGTATCGACCTTCATAATATCAAAAATTATATCTCAAAAATTGACATGTTGCCAATTATTACACCCCAAAAAATTGAGTTCTGGATGAGCAAGTTGACAGCTCATCAAAAACGGACTGTAAAAGGGCGAATGATGTCTGAATTAAGGTATGGATGGAGTACGCTTCATGAAAGATTGAAAGATGGATTTCCAGAAAAGGACCATTCCAAGCTCCGGAGCATATTCTCAGACTATCTTGTTATCACAAAAGACGCAGCCTAATTAAGAAATTTAAAAATTCGTAAACCAAATGACACATCGTAAACCAAATGACACGGCCTTAGTGCCAATTCATTCTCCTGGCGCCTGCTCTCTTGGAGGGCAGGCAATCCAGGAACCAATCCCTTTTTACAGCTTGTCCTATTTCCCTCCTATCGGGAAAACTATGTTTGCTCTTGTCAATGTTTCACCCCTAAAAATTTCGTTGTCATGAGTGAAAGAAAGTATTTTATTTGTCAGGACGTTACTGATTCCCCTCAGTTTATCTGCGTTTCTCCTAGAGAAAAATTTATCGAATTAGTTGATGAATCAAATTCTAAGGATTTAATATGTCGCATTCCTTATTGGAATCAGGCTGAAGATTCTTTGGCGCATTTATATGACGCTATCCCGCGAGAAAAATATATTGATGCCAGACTGAAGATTATCAGTCGATTCCCCCCCAAGTCTCGTGCTGTGGCCTGATCAAGAAGGCTACTCTAAAGTGTGTACTTACTCCAATGGCCTCCTTATACAAGGCGATCACGTCAACTTCCCAAAAGTTAAAGGAATTATTGTAGGAGGAATTGTTTTTGAGGGTCGTGACACACATAGACCACTTTGGAGTCCAGTTCGAGAGGAACTGGAAGCCTATCAAGGGAAGCCCTGGGATAATATACAGCATCTATATCATGGGCGCACCAAGTATGCGCTCTTGCTTATCAAACAAGCTTAGCATTTGTCTTTTCATGAATTTGGATATCGAATCCCAGTCTTTAGGGACTGGGGTTTTTTAACCGCTATATAAAAATGACTATTATAAGAAATAAAATATTTCCTTTCTCTGCAGAGCAACAAAAACTATTGTTTAAAGCAGGTTTTACCATAGTATTCTGTGATACCCTAACACGCAAGGTTACTTTTTGCGATGGCCAAAAAATCTCCTGTATTCAGCAACAAACCAGAGACGCCACCAGGCAGAGAGCCTCTGTTTATTTGGCTCCTAATTTTATTGTGTTTTTAGATGATGAACTTCAGGATGCTAGTTATGATCAGCTAAACCGATCAGGATTTATATGCAGACAAGACCTTGTCAGGACTATGAAGATGGGTACAAAGGTCTATATCCTGGAACAAAAGGTACTAACTATTTAATAACAGTTCTTTTTTAATTCTAATTCCCCTACCCCAAGGCCTGAGTGCCTTGGGGGATTTAAAGCAGAAGAAATGCAAAAGATTCCTGAAAATATTATTGACGATTTATACAAGGTAGACTTGCTCAGTGTTGCTAAAGATATTCATCCTGGAGATTGGAACCAGAAAGGTGGTCAGTGGTGGGCCCTCTCTCCTTTTAAAACTGAAAACACTCCCTCCTTTACAGTTCATAACCGTAAGGGTTTCTATAAATGCCATGCAACCGGAAAAGGTGGTCGAGGCGCCATCAAGCTGGTACAAGATGTCAAAAAACTGAATTTTCCTGATGCTTGCAGATGGGTAGCCAAATTTGCTGGTATCACCATTCCTGCAGCTACTGAAGAGGACGCGGCAAAAGATAAAAAAATACAAGCCGAGAAGGCAAAAGTGAAAAAGGCTGCTGCCTATTATGCCGAGTCAAAGTCAGAAAAACTCAGCGAGTTTATTGCGGAGAGAGGAATAAACGTTGAGACATCAAAGCTCTTTCAGATCGGATATGCTCCGGAGAATGACTTTTCAAAATTCAAAGGCAGAATCATCTTCCCTATCTGTGATCAGTTTGGCAATCCCATTGCTTTTGGTGGCAGATCACTTTCAGATAATAAGGAAGAAGCAAAATACATCAACAGTACAGAGTCTGATCTGTATGACAAGTCAAAGACATTGTATGCCTGGGATTTAGCGCGGGAATCAGCCTCAAATGCTGGCTATGCGCTATTGACTGAGGGATATATGGACACCATTATGTGTCATCAGCATGGATTCACCATGACTGTGGCTTCATGTGGTACCGCCCTCACCCCCTACCAGGCAAAGAGTCTCGCATACGTGGTAGATGAGGTTGTAATCCTTCGTGATGGAGATCCGGCTGGCCAGCAGGCTACCTTGAGAGATATCAAGGTACTGTTGGCAGCTGGGATCCATCCGAGGGCATTTACACTCCCCAATGGCCAGGACCCTGATGACTACCTTCAGAAGGAAGGCAAGGACGCCCTCCAAAAGCATATCAGTCATGCAAAATCATGGATTTCATTCCTGCAGGGTTACTACATAACCAATCATGGTCAGATCGATGAAGACACAGGCGAGATCATTGTTCCAATCAAGAAGCGTACTGAGCTGATGAAGATGGTCGTGGAATACATACAGACCATTCCTGATCAGATCACACAGCAGGAGTACGCAAAGGAGGCCAGTACTATTTTGGGTATTGATATGAAGATCATGGCTAAAGAATTGGGATTCCAGTTGATTAAGGCCAATTCTGTGGCCATTGCCCGGAATGGATTCAGAAGAACATGGCAGGACTATCAAAATATTTGTGAGCTTTTTGGCTTGACTACTAATGATGATTTTTCCAAAAATGACGCTGGTTTTATGAATATTGCTTACTATCAAATCGGTGGCAAGCCCTTTAAAATTAGAAGAAATCGTCAATCTATCGAGGCTGTCAGAAAAACCAACAGCTATGACCCTATCAATGCAGTCTACATCCATCCTTGCCTGAGACTTGAGAATACAGAAAAAGACTGGGGAAACCTGGTGCCACTGCCTATGGCAAAGGAAGAAGTCACCTATCAAAAGGATGGCTATCCCCTCCCTCTTTATCTTGTGCAGGATGAAATTACTGCCAGTATTTTAGTTGATTTTGGTATCCCTGCTATTGGCATGAATAATTTTATAGGCTTTGCTCGAAACAAAGGCCAGAAGGAACTTCATGCACAGTTAGATGCCACGGTTAAACATTACAACTTTAAGCACATTGTATATGTGCTTCCAGGTGCAGCCTGGAGTTTGCCAGAGGCCAAAGATGCTGACTTATCCAGTGTTGGCATGAAGTTTTCAAAGGCATTGATCAGCTTTAATGTCACACTAAAAGACTTGGAGATATCTTCTTACTGTATGTCACAGAAGTTAGGGCATGGCCCGATGGATGAAGATCTGTGGATAGAGGATATTATTCAAAAAATTAGGGCAGAAGGGAAAGAGCCAAAGGATGAATTTTTGAAGCATTTTAAAGGACAAGAAAGTCCTTATGTTGATATTACCAACATTTCATACTCCAGGCCAGAAAAGTTACAGCAGTTTTTAAAGGTAGAGAACGCACAGGACTTTTTTGATTATTACGCAGATCAGCTAGGAGCTGAATTTCGATTCAATGGCAAGTTATATGAAGTAGATATCAAGTCTGGTGCTGTCAGCCTGAAGAAAGGCCAGCAAGATCCTGATGTCAAAAGTGAAAACGGTGCCTATTATTCACGTCAAAGAAATGGTGGATGGAAAGAGATATCCAATTTTACTTTGGAATGCCTCCTAGAAGTAAAGGCGCAGGAGTCTTTTAACCTATATAGGATCAAGTCCAGAGATACGGGAGTATCTCAGATAACGATTATTCCAGACAGAGAGTTCACCGATCGCACGAAGTTTATCAGCTGTATCAGACGGCAAAGAGGACTTAAAGCATGGTTTAAAGGAACCACCCAAGACTGTCTTGAGATTCAGGCCACCTCTATCCAGTACGCTCCGGAGGCTGAGCCTCTTGAGCATACCCTGGGATGGTATAAGCCATACCGATACCAAGGGGCAAAACAAGGCTTTTATGTGATGGGGAATGGGCTGATAAATGAAGAAGGCAACTTTATTCCAGTAGATGAGCAAGGCCTTGTTAATTATGATGGAGAAACATACTTTCTCCCAGCCCATTCCAATATTAGGACAGCTGACAATCACAAGTCGAAGTATGAAAGGGAAATCAACTTTAGCTACTCCCCCTCTGACATCAACTTCAAAGACTGGCTGTATCATTTTCGTCTGACACACGGAGAGAATGCTGACACCGCTTTCTTCTTCTTTTTAATGGCCTTATACAGGGACATTATCCTGGAGACTTATGATGAAAGGATCCCACACCTGTTCCTATTGGGGCCAAAAAACGCAGGAAAAGGAACCCTGCAGGAATCACTTTGCGCTCCATTTGGCAAGCTCAAAGTATTGGGCCTGAATGAAGGCCCCACATCCAGCTCATACAGATACCATTTTGCTCAGTACCGAAATGCTTTTGCTGTATTCAATGAGTGCAATCCTTCATCTATTCCTGGATGGATGGTCACAGGATTTAAAGGAGCTTATGACAACCAGACAAGAGCAAGGATGAAAGGCCCAAACACAAAGGAGATTGATTATGGTGAAGTCAACTCTGCAGTATTGATCATGGGTCAGGAGCCTACAATTTATCAGCAGGAAGCCATCTCTACTCGCTGCATTGTATTGCACTGTAATAAGGAAAAGTACACAGCGGATGAGTCCAAAAGGTGGGATGAATTGAAGTCAAAGCATAAAGCCGGTCTTGGTCATTACTTAGGAGATTTTATGAGATTGCGTCCCATCATCAAAGAACACTTTTCCGACACCGCAACATATCTGCACAAAGCACTCAAAGAAGAGATAGATAGATTGTTTGGGACTGGAGCATCTTACTCCATTGATGGTAGATTGTTTTACAACTGGTCTGTAGCATTAAGTCCTGTATGGATATTGACCACAAAAGGGAAACTCTCCTATCCGCTGTCAAATAAAGACATATTAGAATTTGCAGCACGTCAAATAAAAAACCAGGCTGAGCAAATGATATCTAAAGGCGTACTGGAGATGTTTTGGGACTTTTTATCTGCTTATTATTGGGATCGTAGTTATGAGATCTATGACCACCTAGTATGGCATGACAAAAAAAAGGGTCATTTAAACATAAAAATCACAGGGTTATACATCAAATTTGAACAGTATATCAAAAAAGTGGCTCCTAATATAGAGAACGTTACACGAACAGACTTGACAAGAAGATTCAAATCCCATCCTGCATTCATAGGCTATAGGAAATCCGGTATTTGGTTTGGATACAGAAAAGATACACAAGGTAATTATGTTAGAAAGACACAAGCAGTGCTCTCCCCTAGCGGTGATAAAATTACTGTTCCAGGTGAAGGGATCCGAAATTCGCTTACCAGTGGATATATATTCGATGCATCTAAATTGAATCTTGAACTACGTCAGCCAGTATTTCCTTGGGATGATGTCAATGGCTTGGAGCCTGATGCTGCGATGGCACCGGCTCCATCATCCCCTACTCCTGATATAAATGGATCTATAGTATCTCATACAGAAGAAGCAGTCCCATTTTAGGGTCTTCTAATAATACAAAAGGGGGACAAGTTCTTTAAATGGGTAAACATTTTTCACCGGGTTAATAATGCAGGTCCCCTTTTTTAACCACAACACCAAAAAAAATGATAAACATCAAAAACAAGAAACTGCGGAGATTGATTGCTGTAGCACTTAGTCCTCCAGGCTTAATGAGCATAATCGTGGCGATCGTCTCCATCATCGTGATCTGGAACTATTATAATTAATTATAACCATCTAAATCGTAAAAAAATGACTAAAAGAAAACTGATTATTCTAATCACATTGCTTTTTACACTTTCAGTATCCTCATGTACAACTCCATATCCAAACACCTATGATAATGGTGTATCTGTAAAGCTTGAAAAGCAACAGCCTGAATAGACCGATAAATCGTTCTTTTAAATCTAATGTTAAACTGGGTGCAGACAGCATCTGGAATTACATGGGAAATTTGGAAAGAAGCTGGGAGGTAGTATGCCTCCCAGCTATTAAATAAAGTAAGATGAAATTAATCACACCATTTTTTATACACACAATCAACAGGATTGACAAATACCTGAGACATCATACTCCCACTGGCTGGGGGTATCGGATCACCTTTTATAAACTTGACAAATCAGAAGAAATTGTCGAGAAATCTTTTAAAAAATTATAATGAAAAAAATATGCTGACGATTAAGAAATTTAAAATTTATCTAAATGCTGTCGGTTTAAATGAGTCAAGTCTGCAACCCAAAAAGTCAGGAAGAGGGCGTCGTGCTGGCCACTATACCGGGATGACAGCCAAACGAGATGCCCTTATTGTGTTTTTATATTTTAAATATGGGAGAAAAAAGACAGAAAGAGGAGCATTAACATATAACGACTTAGGCCAGTTATTTAATTTGTCAGAGTCAACAATTCAAGCAATAGTAAGACGCACAGAACAGGATCAAGACCTATTTAAACGGTTAATCCGCCTTTAAAAGATTTCAAAATAAAATAAAGCAGCAAATGCTTTTTTAACCTTTCTAAAAATAAAATACTACTATGTGGCTAACTATTGAAGAATACTTAGATTGGTGGGAGACAGAGGTAAGGCGTGACCTTCATTTTTGTTCCTTTCAGCTGAAGCCTAAAGGCAAAGTTTATGTCTTTCAGGAAATTGACAGAGAAGCGAGAGAGGCAAAGTACACCTTTGAGCCTACTGACTGGCCGCCAAGACCTACACCTACTTACAAAGCAAGCTTGGATAAGAAAGTGATAGGACTGGTATTGCCATATCAGATAAGAAACTTTAGAAATAATAAAAGCTCGCAAGGAGATAAGTAGGGCTTCCTAAAAACAGAACAATGACACTAAAAGAAATTAAAAATTTCTGTGAGCAAAATAAGGTTGAAATAGTCAGGCTGGAAGATATGCAGCTTCATTGTTTCATCAACTACAAAAAGGGTGATGGTAGCTACGCACATGGCATCAATGCTATCGCAGTTATGCAGCAAGCAATAAAAAGATATTTAGAAACTAAAAGCTCGTAAGGGCTTGGCTAACTGCAAAACGATATGAGATTTTACCAATTTAAAACGGAGCTTCTAAAATATTTAATAACACTTTAAACTAAAAATCATGAAAAATTTCACCGAAACAAAAATGAAAACAAAAAACATAATCCAAATTATACCCTTTTCAGGGCATTATATGATGTATAAAAATGACCTTGACCCTAGTGAGATACTATTTATCCCTACGTTTGCATTAATCTGCTTCTCAGATGGAGAAAATGATGAAAGTGTTGCATTTCAAGTGGTTGATGCATTCGATGTAGAACAAGAGCATTTTGTAATGCTCGATGAAGGGCAATTTGACAAACCTGGTGTCATTGGTGTTGATATGAATGGTGTTAAGTATAAGGAATATTTTAATCAAAAATAACCTTGCATTAGGAATTAAAACAAAACACTATGAAAAGACTACTACCAACGCACACACTAGCGAAGAAACTTAAAAAGCTTGAAGATTTTTTAGAGGATATTGGCCTTGAAATTGGGCATGATGGT
>Ga0196899_1000834_pt1 | contig 15684 bp, 19 predicted proteins | sample VirMetDEL_Sep_01_FD_169095 | JGI IMG/M metagenome (GOLD analysis project Ga0196899, IMG submission 169095) | Aqueous microbial communities from the Delaware River and Bay under freshwater to marine salinity gradient to study organic matter... | ecosystem: Environmental > Aquatic > Marine >... | reverse complement strand
TGGTGACAAAAGAGAATTGGTTTCCGTCAGAAACTCCAAGATCACCCGACTCAATAAAGGATGTCATGGCAGCACCGTCTGCTTTTGCACCCACCTCATGGTTAAACAAATAGTTGTCTGTACCTGTGGCGACCGGAAGCGAGGATATACCACGATCAAGCCATGCTGTACGGTCTAAGGTGCCTATGTACCAGATGCCTTCTTGGTAGTTATAAACTACATATCTATCATTCTCATTAGAGCTTGCAGACGGGTAGAACCACCACACTTCAGAGAACGATATATTTGATCCTGCAACAACCTTGTCCGATTGTGCGGAGTTAAAGTCGTTAAACACATGATCACGAACCGTACAAGGCAGACGTTGCACCGCACCGTTGTAAGCATAAAACTCTGCTGTGCCCATCCAGTATACAGCATCATCCACGGCAACTGCCGCCTTTGGCGCGGCAATGCTTATGTTACTAGAGATAAGGTTAATACCAAACGTGAACGGTGGCCCGATAAACTGCATTGCGTATATGGCAATGTCAGTAAATACTAGGATTTGCTGCCTTGTTTCTACGGCTTGTACGATCTTTGAACCAGAATCAATTCGCAGATCACCCGCTGTGTTTGTAGTAGTAGGATACCAATCAATAGGATTTTCTTGACTTGAAAACCTTATCAGCATTGGGTCTTGAGTCTCATCACCTTTTGGAGCAGACGAACTTCCCCCTAAACCATCCGCACCAAAGGCGATCACATGCCTATCACGATCTGATAAAAGTATTTGCGCCGCCTTCTGAGGCACAGATGTTGGCGTTCCTGTCAACGTAGAAAGCTCTATGCCTCTTGTGGTCACGCCGTTTGTAGCATCCCAATAAAATACCTGACCATTGCGCTCGTTAAAGATGAGGTCTTCGCCAAAGTTATCATGTGACCAGATGCGCAGGTTTGTTTCCGCAGTCTGTGTACCCGTGGCGGGAGCTTCGCCCCAGCCGTTAAAGTTGTTTGCGCTGTCAGTATTACCCAAGGTTAGGAATATATTTGCGCCATTAGAATGTGTGGCAGGACTGGTTCCGTTGGCACCGCGAGCAACAGTCAACGTATCCGTGGCGACAGAGGATACCGTCATAAGTTCGCTGCCTACCAGAACAACGTCGTTGGTTGCAAAGTTTGAGCCTTGCCCTGTGGCTACATCTACCCCTGTCTCAGAAGCATCCAGATCCTCTGCTATGGTGGTTTGGAATGCACTGTTGTTCGTACCGCCCCAAAGTCCAGCACCCCAACCAGCGCCATCAACAGAGGAGTTGAGGCCTGTTCCTATTTGATAGGTTCCGACCACACTGCTGCCACCATTGCCTGTGTCACTGCTATTTGCATTTACATCCGTAGCGTTCAGCCCACCTGTAACTGTAATACTAGAAATGGTACTAACAGTACGCGCAGATATCTTGTACTCGTTGCCATTTACAACGTCTGTAACTTGGTACTCTTGGTTGAGAACCGCCGCCGTTATGTTGCCGCCTAAAGATGCCGCTCCAGAAAACGTGACAAAATCATTTGCAACACAACCATGATTTACTTCTGTAACCGTGATCACAGGAGAGCCGTTTGTGGCAGCAAAAGTAACATCGCCCGCAGATGTGGTTAATCTGATAGGCGTAATGTCGTTATACGCTGTACCTTGCTTGATGTAATACTTTTGCTCTGTTCCTACACCCAGAAACCTTTCACCATTAAGGGCAACCCATTCATGCAGCCCACGGCACAGTCCAAGGAAAGCATTGCCTGAGTTCTTCTCCCAACCGTTCAGTTTTTCTGGATACCCAAACCTAAAGCGCACCTTATCACAATCTACCCAGCCGTTCTCTTCAGAGTACGGGGTGATCTCTTTGTTTATGCCAGCTTTAAATCTAAGGTCTGTATAAGGCATTAGCTAATTGTTCCATTGGCGTTTACGTTACCCGTGACAGTTAAGTTGCCACTAGAATCAATTCTCATTTTATTAACGCCGTTATAGGCAAAAGTAAGGTTCGTGCCACTTGCTGTAGCTGTCCAGTTCTGGGTTCCCCCAGAAACCGTAACCCCCGGAATAGTTACAGTGCCCGTAAAAGTAGGTGAAGCGGTTGGAGATTTTGCATTTAACTGCGTTTGGATATCGGAGGTCACTCCATCTAAATAACCAAGCTCTGTGTCAGTTACGGCAGATACTGCGACTTTGCCACTAGCATTTGATATAACCGCTCTACTGGCTGTAAGATCTGCATCATCTATAGTAGTTGCAGCGCCAGTAATAATAGCTTGCTTGCTATCTATTTGCGTTTGAATGGCAGAGGTTACACCGTCTAAATACCCAAGCTCTGTATCCGTAACAGCGGAAACCGCGACTTTGCCGCTAGCATTTGATATAACCGCACGGCTTGCTGTAAGGTCAGTGTCATCAATGGTGGTTGCGGCTCCTGTAATAGTTGCCTGTTTGCTATCAATTTGTGTCTGGATAGCAGAAGTTACGCCATCAACGTAATTGAGTTCTGCCGTGGTGGCAGTAACCCCATCCATAATGTTAAGCTCTGCCGTTGTAGCAGTAACCCCGTCCATAATATTAAGTTCTGCCGTTGTAGCAGTAAGCCCATCTAGGATATCAAGCTCAGTCGTCGTTACGCCAGATACCGCAACCTTCCCGCTTGCATTAGATATAACTGCCCTACTGGCTGTAAGATCCGCATCATCAATGGTTGTGGCAGCGCCCGTTATTGTTGCCTGTTTACTATCAATCTGCGTTTGAACAGCGGAGGTTACACCATCGACATAGTTAAGCTCTGTCGTGGTGGCAGTAACTCCATCCATGATATTAAGTTCTGCCGTAGAAGCAGTAAGTCCATCTAAGATATCGAGTTCAGTTGTCGTTACCCCTGATACTGCAATATCTCCATCAGAATCAGATATCAAAGCACGACTTGCAGTAAGATCTGACATACGGACCACAGCCTTGCCGCCCATACCAGAATGAACAGAACAATAATAATATAGTACAATAGGAGCATCTTGCTCCAGCTTGACCTGCGTGTAAGACCCCGCACTTCCCGGTGTGCCCGCCGTTGTAACACCTGTTGTAAACTCACTGCCCCCGCCATGAGTCCCGTCTGAAGTTGTACTGAAACGCAAAGGGTGCCCACTATTGGAGCTATCTGATTGATCAAACCTGTATGTAACAGAAGGTTTTATCTCAACCGTCTGTTGTAAAGATCCATCTATATAATATCTATTGCCAGCACCGGGATTTGCTACTGTTACAATTACAGTCCCAAGAGGTTGCTTTGCGTCAATCTGGGTTTGGATTGCAGACGTAACACCGTCCACATAATTTAGTTCCGCAGCCGTAGCTGTGATAGATGTGCCCGCTATCTGTAACGTGGTGGCGTTTACCTCGCCAGATGATCCGTAAATTACGGCTTTACTGTTAGCGATAGTGCCCGCCGCTGAACCGTCCAGCAAGTTTAGCTCCGCACCAGAAGTGGTGACGCTAGTAGCACCAACATTAAATGGGCTAGATAGGTCCGTTACGTTCTGCACCGCAGCGGTAAAATCGGTTACTGCCGCACCAGATCCTGCACCATCTGCAAGAACGATAGCTCCTTTACCAACCTCAAGAGTAACATTTCCACCAGACCCCTGCGTTATAATCAACGCTTGGTTTGTCGAGTTCAGCAACATATACATTCTGGCTTTATCATTTTGCGCCAAGGTAACAGTACATGTACCGCCGGGAGTGCCCGTAAACTTTATAGCTTTGTAGTGCCCGTTTTCCGCAGAAGAAGGTTGTGCCGATAGGGCAAGAGTGTAACTGGTTGAGCTTAGAGCAATGGACTCAAAACCGTTTGCTGCACGATCTAATATTTGAAGGTTGACGTTTGTACTAGAACCCCACGTTCCAGCCTCATCACCTGTGGTTATTAGTTTAACGCCATTTGCGTCTGTATATGTAGCCATCTGAGCGCCTATCTAAAAAGTTCAATTGCACTTAATATACTTTTTATTCCGTTTTTAAGCAACAAGTGTCCATTGTGGATCTTGTGCGGGTGTAACTGTAGCCCAATTTGGGTCTTGATCGGGTAGTATTAAACCGTAAACAGCAGCGCCCCCAATGAATACGGTTATTGAAACTCCCTCTACGGCCTCTCCTAGCTTCATTGTAACATCCTGTCCAGCAACACTGAACTGCCCAACATCTAAAGCTTCTGTGAATTTAACGTTTGCATTGAAGCCTGTTAGGGAGAAAGAACCTGCATCCAACGCAACACTAAACGCAATGCCAAGTCCAACATCTTGTCCTGTAAGCGAGAACGACCCCGCATCTGTTGAAAGTAACCTTTGAGCTTTAAATGTTGCTGCTTGACCTGTAAGGGCAATAGATCCTTGATCCAATGCAACGCTTCCAGCAAACCTTGTGGTCAGATCCTGACCCGTAAGTGTAAAGCTGCCCGCTTCAAGATTAGCGGTCTTCTTAAAGTTTATCACCTGACCCGTAAGCGCAAATGAACCGTGATCCATTGCTTCGCTTACTTTTTTGGTCGCAGTGAATCCTGTCAGCGCAAAGCTGCCAGCCTCTGCGTTCATAGATTTTTGGAAGTTTAAGTTTTGTCCGTTTGCCGCAAAGCTACCGTTTGCTAACTCTTCACGCATTGCAATCGGTGTATTTACCGTCTGCCCTGTGACCGCAAAGGATCCCCTGTCGGGCTGTTCCCGCAAGGCAATTACAGTGCCCGTATCTTGGCCTGTTAATGCAAAAGAACCAAAGCCAAGAACCCTTGACACCTTGGTGTCCACATTCTGCATTGTAAGCGCAAAGGAACCCTGATCCAGTATAGCACTTACCTGCACACCAAAGTCTATTGCCTGACCAGAGGCCGCAAAGCTACCGTGATCCGCAGTCAGTCGCATTGCTTTTTTAAGGTCAGATGTTTGCCCTGTTAGGTTGAAACCACCAGTTTCAAAGATTTCACCTACAAGACCAGACGCGGCCTGACCTGTTATAGCAAAGCTGCCCTGATCTAAGATTGCACTTACATCTAGTGCAGGAGAGAAGGCTTGACCTGTAAGAGAAAAAGATCCTACTTCCGCACCGCCGGGAAGTCCAAAGCCTAAATCAAACGTTACTGCTTGTCCTGTTGCAGAGAAGCTGCCGTGATCTAGAACTTCGTTAAGGCCAATTCCAACATCTTGCCCTGTTACAGAGAAAGATCCTGCATCCAAGGTTACACGATTAGTAACATCAATGTTTATTGTCGGACCCGTTGTAGCAAAGCTACCCGTTCCAAAGCCATCACTGAGGGCTATTGTAGTTCCAACCGCCTGTCCTGTTGCTGCAAAAGATCCATGATCTAGGCTAACAATAATAATCTCATGTCCAGAAGACGCGAGTGCAGAACCTGCTATGGGGCTGTAACCTAACATAGCAAGAAACTAACATTGTTTTTAGTTTGAGTCACCCTCATATCGACAGGTCCACATGGTCAAGCTATACTTCTTTCCCCCACGCAAAGGCAGAACCTTATGTCCATGTGTTACCATAGATGGAAACAAAATGCACTGTCCAACTTTTACATTCTTGTTTGTAAACTCTTGTCTGGGGAAAACAAGCTCCGCTCCAGCGTAATTATCATTAAGCTTTACACTACCCGTAAACAAAGATGCGTCTGTATGCAGCCCTAATTCTGTCTGTGTATCCATAGAATAACGCATGGTAAATGCGTCTCGCAATCCAAGGTACGCCTCTGGGTGCCAATGCTTCTCGCATATCTTACTAAGCTTATCTGCCCATTGCTCTGATATCTCGTCCCATAGTCCTAATTCTTTAAGCCTTATTTCTTGCGCTGGAAACTTATCACCATCAAGCTCACCCCACCTACCAAGGCTTTCTGATGCTTCGATGTATCGCTGGCACTGAGCCTCTGACATAAAGTCCGTCACCAGTATCTCTGACGCGACCTCTTCGTACTCAAGGCCCTTATGATATACAGGAGATAATACCTCTGCCTCTTCTACATAACCAAATTTATCTGCAAGATTTTTAAACCTTACCTTTGCGTCATCTCCACCGTTGCCGTGGTAGATACATGGGCAGCACATGCCGTTTGATAGTTGACCATTGATAATCTCAATGTCGTCATCACATTGAAAGATGTAGCCTTCGTAATCTAAATTGGCAGAAGCCGTAGATTGCCAGTCAGATGATAGAAACTTTTTCTGCATCCATAGTTGGTCGTCGGAATCATTGGGCACTGCCTCGTTAAGAAACTCTTTGAGCGTACTCACTTTACCTATGTACGCGCCGCTGTTTAAGTACCTATAGATTGTTGACAAAGGAAATTGTGAAGACATCGTCGCATCGGGCCAACAATTTTTTTCCGCTGCGAATATGATATCCGCACCCATGTCCTCATATCTCTCTAGGATAGTAGGCAGTGTATCGTTTATAATAACATCATACCCATCCACAAATAGAACCACATCCCCATCATGCAGGGATTCAAGGTGGTTGCGTACAAGATTAATCTTTTGACCGCCACCTTGGGCTTCCATTGTGCCACCAGACCAAATTACTTGACGACCCAAATTTAAGTACGTTATCCCGTGCGCTTTTGCAGATTGCTCCAAAGCCCACATTTTACTTTGATCTGTTCCAACTGTAAGTACATGTACCTGCATTGATTCCCCCTCAATCGTGCTTGGTCTAACTTCTCTAGGTATCTGCTTAACCACCTCTGGTGTAAAGAAAAAGTTCGATTGAACTTTTAGTTTGGCAGGCACCCACTCATCTACAGGGATAATAGCATCCTTGTAGCCTTCTATCAATCTCTTGGCGGTTTCTGGTCTAAGAGCGTAAGCATGACAATTATACCAATAGCCAAGAGTATTAAGGCGGTATCCCAACCAAACGCTGTCATGCTCTTTCAATAGGGCGTCTACAGCACTTGGGTCAATGCTGTCGTAAACCGCATCTTCTTCAAGGATTATTCCATTGCGATTAGAAGCGGCTATCTTTTCCCAAACCCTAAGATGGCTAACAGCGCAACCAAACTCTGTAACTAACAGGGGCCTGTTGAGTATTGGATCACGCCACTGTGTATTTCTAACACAGCCAGTCTCTTCCTCTACGGTACTCCAGTCTTTCCCCCGTGCATCATACGCAGATCCATGCAGAGAAATCTGGTATACTATCGCCACCTTGGGCCTTCAAACCACGCAACAAGGCTTTTCCTTGTGCCGCTTGTGATAGGCAAAACTCTATGTTGCAAATAGCTAGGGAAAACTAGAACAGTTCCCTTGAGACGGGAAGAAGCATCTGGCGTTTGACATTCTATAAACTCAAAGCCGCCGCCCTCATATTCGCTTGTGTCTGAAAGCTGGACTGTAACGCTTAACTTTCTATCTCGCGCCTCGTTACCATTCCAGTTTACATCTATATGCCAATCGTAATGACCACCTTTAGTAGCGTGATATTCTGTAAATTGAATGTCACATATATTCTCTACTTGGAAATGAAAGGCGTTTTCGTTTGCAGCCTTAACATATTTCCAAAGGATATCTTGAACAGCGTCATTGCCGCTCAACCAAGCAACATCGCTCGATCTTACGCTTGTGTCAGCGTTGTTAAAGGTTGTCGCTGCCTGCGTGTTAAGTTTTGAGGCCTCAACCAAGATGGTTGAGGTGTCTTCCTCAGACAGACCCCCTGACCACATCTGCCAATTTTGCCGCATTATCCCTCCCAAGATAAATCTACGATGGTTTAGTCGGCCAAGTTACTTCATTGGGATAATTTGGCTGCTCTGTCGGCATATCTCGCAACGCTTGTCTGTAAGCCAACTGTTCAGCTGTCGCTGGATAATCAGCTAAACCCCAATGGTCAGTTTCTTTAAGACGCTCTTGTCTAGCAGCTAAGGCTACACCTCTGAGAAATTCTGTAGTGTCTGTCATGCTTAATTCCTCCTACAAGATGCCTAAGTCAAAAAAAGTTTGGCTTACGTTACTAAGCACGTTAATAGAGAAATCTATGTCATTATAAGTATAATAGCCATTACCTGAAACACTTGATTGTGGATAGTTATAAAATTCTATTAAAAGCTTTCCCCCACTTATAAGAGGTAGCGCAGGGGGACAAGTGCCATAAGTACTAACAGAAACAGTACTATCAATACGAATGGATAAGTTTTGCTCAAGGTTCATAGCATCTGTAACAGTTGTGGCACTTGCGGCAAAAGAACCTCGTGAGAGGATGCTGAAAATATTATTGCCCGACACTTCAAGCCATACTCTGTAATACCCACCTAAATACCCGCCTGTCGTGACGCCATTTGATGTAGTCGCGTCGGAAGTAATTTTTAGAACATCTTGGTTGGAAAAAGTTGGCATAGTAGTATCCAGCACAACTTTAGTCGTACTTGTTGACGTTGTTTTGCTTACTGAGTGACATGCAACTGTGCTTGTTGATAAGCTTATCTTGTCATCAATAGTTTGGTTCGTGAGGCTTGGCGTATAGGTAGTTGTAGTGGAAACTACATCTTGAACATAAGGAAGATTACCTTTAGTCGTTGCATCAACACCAGAAATATTCTGCAATTGCCTACTGTCATTTACGACTGTTGTGCCGCCTATTTGAATAGCCATCTTCGTGCCCTTTCACTATTAGCTTATCTTAATTTTAATTTCTTTGATTGCCTCTACTAAATACCCGATCAAGCCAACATAATTCACGCTTTTCATGCCATCATCTTTATTGGTAGATATAATCTCTGGCATAACAGGCTCAACTTGTTGAGCTATAAATCCTTGCCCATATGCGCCGGTATCTTTCCAATCAAAGGTAACGCCTTGCAAAGCACAAACATCTTCTAATGCGTTCTTAATGGGCCTTATGTTTTCTTTCAACCGTTCATCAGAGGTATTATTAAACGTGCCGTTAGCCGTGATCGTACCACTGTTTACCTCTAGGCGTTCCGTTCCCGCAGCAACAACGCGCCACTGGTTTGCAGCGTGAAACTGCATATAAGTGTCAGTGTCGCCCGTGTGATAGATAGCATTAGCAAGATATATATCGGTTACGTTATTTGGACCCGCAGGGCCTGTAGGTCCAGTTGGACCAGTCGGCCCCGTTCCACCTGTCGGGCCAGTAGAACCAGTCTGTCCTTTTTGACCCTTTTGACCCTTTTGCCCAGTAGGCCCTGTTGGTCCCGTACCACCAGTACCACCAACTTCACCCTTTTGACCCTTTTGACCTGTCGGGCCTGTTGGTCCTGTACCGCCTGTAGAACCCACTTCTCCCTTTTGGCCTTTTTGTCCCTGTGGTCCTGTGCCTCCCGTAGAACCAGTAGGCCCAGTAGGCCCAGTAGGCCCTGTTCCACCTGTGCTACCAACCTCACCCTTCTGACCCTTTTGACCCGTTGGACCTGTCGATCCTGTGGGGCCTTGAGATCCCGTTGGCCCTGTTGGACCCGTGTTACCCGTTGGGCCAGTAGAACCCGTCTGTCCTTTTTGACCCTTCTGTCCTTTTTGTCCCTGTGGACCAGTCGGGCCTGTACCGCCAGTGCTTCCTGTAGGGCCAGTAGGGCCAGTAGGACCAGTTCCACCTGTATTACCTACTTCACCTTTTTGTCCCTTTTGACCCGTTGGACCTGTCGATCCTGTGGGGCCTGTACCACCCGTGTTACCTACCTCGCCCTTCTGCCCCTTTTGACCAGTGGGACCAGTTGGGCCAGTACCACCTGTAGGCCCTGTCGGACCCGTTGAACCAACCTCACCCTTTTGGCCCTTTTGACCTTGGGGTCCATTGGGACCAGTTGGTCCGTTTGGCCCTGTCGGGCCAGTTGGTCCCGTGGGGCCAGTAGGTCCAGTCGGACCCTGCAACGCTGCATTAGCGATAGTCTGCTTTTCCCAAGCAGAAGCTGTTACATCGTAGACAGGAATAAGGTCAGAAGAAACCGCGTCTGTGCCCGTAGCAAACCCTGTGAGAGAAGATCCCACATTTGCAGTGTCAGTAACGTCAGCATTTGTTTCTACAGTATCTAACTTTGTACCATCAGTTGCGATATCACGCCCATCTACGGTGCCCGATACAACTATATTACCTGTAACCGTAGCACCAGAAGATGTAGCTGCAACCTTGGTAGACCCTGCGTTCTGCAAGATATTTAGGTCACTGGCTACCGCACTGATAAAGACAACAGCATTCCCCGCGAGGCTGATGGCGTTATCTGAGTTTGAACTCTCCTGCACAGTCCTTGTAAGGGTTGTGCCAGAAGCGGTATATGTACCAGTTCCTATTTCAAAGTTAGAAAGTTCTTCGATGACGTACTGTACTACGTCACCGTTACTAACCCCAGCATCTGCGAAACTCTGAAACCCCGTAGACGCACTGCCAAGTGTGATTGTGCCAGTACCCGTGGTACTGGTTGTCATCTTGGCTCTGTTAAAGAGCTTCGCCATGATACTGCCTTATGTTAGTTGAATGACACCGTTGCTTGGGCTGAAGTCTAAGGTGAAGGTATCACCGTTGTTCAGCGTCAATGAGGTGCCATAGTCATAGTACCCAATGATTGGATCTGCTGGAGAAGAAACCGTATCATCAAAGATATAGATATAACGGAAGGGGCCAACCGTGCCAGAAGCAGTGAGCGTTAGATCTGCAACAACCAGCTTATATACACCACCAGACTGTGATGATGAGCTTGTAGTCAGGTTGCGAGAAGAACAATTGCTGTAGCTAATCTGTGTAAGATTGCCAACAATACCATTACCATCTGCGGTTGGATTGCTTGATTCACTTCCCGGCGCAGTATTTGTTAGGGCCACCGCAAGCTGGTCGCTTGCTAGATCCATATTGTGGACTGCGTTTACCACAAAATCGTTTACTTTGTTAAAGCTCGCCATTTAGATAACTCCTATCATGCTATGCGAATTATAGCAGATGTGGCATCCGCTACGGGGAATTGTATTTCAAAGGTACTATCACTAGCAACCCTGTCGCTTCCAAAGTCTAACACAGCAACAGCTTTATTGGAAGCACTCGCGTTATAGATCAGTGCCCCCCTTGCTGTAAAGCTTGCGTCAGTCCATGAAATATTATCAAAGTCCACAATAGCAGTTGTGCCAGAGGTCTTTGGAAATGTAGATGTCACTGTCAACGGCTTGCCCCCCGCAGTATATGCCGTTCCAGTTGTGTTAGTAATTTCGTTGGATGTACTATACACAGTAGTATCCGCACCCAAAGACGCAGTACTAGAATACAAAGCTATCCTGAATGTATGTGCATCAAAATCATGCTCTGCCTGTAAAAGCTGAAGCTTAAAAGACGTACATGTTGTTTGAATTATTGCCATACCTTATCTCCTACGCGGCAGGTCGCCTGTATGTATCAGTTCTCAACTTGGCACCCAAAGAAGCCATATTGATAAGGGCTGATGAATATCTTTCGTTATACAACTGAACCATATCGCCTTCGCCCTTCATAAACGTATACGCTTCTATAAGAGATCCGTAAAGCAATGTCGCTTCCGCATTGTCACCAAGCCATGATGTGCCAGAGGTAACGATGGAAGGTGGATCATAATAGTAATGCAACTCCAAGTCGTATGCTGCATCAGGCGTAGGGCCAAGCAAGAAGTTGCCATTACCTGTAGCGGTATCCCCATCAAATATTGCGTAATACTGTGGCAATCCCTGCACTGTGGTATCAGGGTAGGCTTCCCGCACAAAGTTTACCTCTTTGTCCAAAAGGTAAGTATACGTTGTACCATTGATAATAGCTAAGGAGAACGTGGCTAGAAAGTCATCAGGCCTCGCAACATACTTATTGCCAGCGTTTACATTGCCTGTGACATTCCTGCGTAGCTCTGGAATAGTGATATCCCTAAAGATCCGCTCTTCAGCCTGACGCACAAAGTTAGGGATATTGGTCACAAAGGTACTCTCTGTGTTCTCCGTATAGTCTTTGATCGCTTGCGTCAGTTCTGAATAGTTCATTTGAACTTATTCCTCTTGGTACAGGTTATCGAATATTTTGTTGACATCCATAGTATAGTCTAAATCGGATTTTGAATAGTGTATATGTTGAGATGGCTTGAAGTCTGGGGCACCAGCGCCAGTCTCGAACCACGCAGGGTGAGTAACCCTTACACGATTGTTGGGCAGTGCAACCACATTACCAGTCCATTCTCCAGCATCTAGAAGCTGCATAACATGACTTTGTTTATGCTGCGCTGGATCATCTGCTATCTCGCTCTCAGAGTAATCAACAGTAAACATATACTTTGCAGGATACATATTCCCATCTATCTTTGCCAACCAAGGGCACGGTGTTGCCCTGTCTAAGACGTACACAGCGTGATTGTAGGACGAACAGTCCCAAGGCTGGGCATCATGCACAGCCATAGCAGAAGGCCACTCAGTGAGCGGCTCATCGGCTACAAGAGCGGTTATAGGCATTCTCGCCCACATTGCGCCACCGTGTACATTCTCATCTCCTTCTTCATCTGCCTCACATCCCGTAAAGATAACTTGAAAGCTCAAGCATCTATTTGGCATTGTCGTTACCGCTATTGCCATCGCATGTAAGAACTCGCCGTGGTATTGTTCATGATTGTGAGTATACTCACGGCGAACCCAACACTTGAAGTGCGGTATGTTACTCTGCAAATACGCCAATTAATTCCCCCCCAAATTAAATCTATCCGTTTTTGCGGAACCTCTGCGGCTTAGCTGCACCACTACCTCTTGCCATTGTGCCGCCAGCCATTTTTTTAGTTACACCACCCTTGGCATAACCTTTTTTCTTCATAGCCCCGCCTTTTGCGTAGCCCTTTTTCTTCATAGCGCCACCCATCATCTTCTTGGCAACGCCACCCTTTTTCATTTTTCCCACACCATCAGCCGCAAATGCTGGGACACTCTTCCCATTTTTTTTGACCATAGGCATCTTTCCACCTGATTTCATTGCCACAGGTTTTTTCTTTTTCATTGCGCCGCCAGCCATCTTCTTAGTGACGCCGCCTTTCTTATAACCCTTCTTCTTCATCATCACTTTAACTCCTAAGTTATGTTGATAGTAACAGTACCAACTTCAGCCTGCATAAACTGAAGATCGTTCCAAACAGGATTAAACCCAAACAAACCCCGACTCTCCTCTAAAGATGTGTCTGGTCTTGGGTTCTTCAGAGACTGAGGGTCATTTATTTTAACTCTGCCCAAGAAGTTTTGTGGCTGATCTGGGTCAACAACATCACGCCCAACCAGAAATCCAGTCTTCACGCCATTGTTAAACTCAGGCACAAGATCTGCCAAAGGGTATCTAAACCCTGTCTTGTCGCAGTAACCAAAAGCATATTTGCCTCTAGCGTAACTCATCACGCACCCATCATAAATGTGTTGAATGGAACGAACTTAATTGATGCTGTCTCTTCATCCTCACCAGCAGCAAGCTGGAACTGAAACTCGTACTCTTGCTTTAGGTTAGCCGCCATCTGAGGGTTCTTTTTCATAGCAATGTAATATGCCATGCCTGCAACCAAGCAGGGCACGAATCTAGGCGGTACAGAAGATATCGCTGCCCCAACTCCAGATGACAAACCATCAATACCCTTCAACCTAAAATATGATATTGTATAGGCTGTAGTATTATCTGGGACAGGCCACAGGGTTACTTTTGTTTCTGTCGGGAGCCTTTGGACGTAGATCTGGGTCGGCCTACCTTGCGTGTTTTTGTTTGTTTGCTGCGCGTAGGTTGCGACACTGACTCTTTCGAGCGACGTGTCGATTTGGTTTGTGCCCGTTCCAGTACGAATTTGATGTTCGATGATGTCGATTGTGTCCGTAGGAAGGGTATACGTTGCCGTACCCGCTGTAACAGCGAGCGTACCCGCTTCAATAGTGAAGAGATTAAGGCCACGGTTCTGCCACTCCAATGTTAAAAGGTTCAGACTTCTTCGTGCGGTTTTAAGGTCGTATCCAGTACGCATCTCAAGGCCAGCCCTTTCAAAAGCTTCCTCAAAAATCTCTGGCATGTCTGGGGTTACTACAGCCATTATGTCACTACGCTCCTAAACCGTTTGGTTTTCTTTGCAATTTTTTTAGGCTGCTTGGCAACCTGCTTGCCCTTCTTGGTGGCCTCGCGTTTCTTCTTCGTAGTAGCGGCGTACTCCGCAGAGGTCAAAGACTTGATAGCCTTCTCAGGAAGATATCGCTCGCCTGTAGCCTTGCTCCCTTGCGTCGATGGCTTGCCAGACTTTGTTCGCCACTTCTGCTTTGTCCAAGACTTCAAGCTCTTCTGTGACTTCTTGAGCGCCATTAACCTCTATAGCCCCCACCCGCTTTTTTATAAGCCTTCGCCAACATTTGCGCTTTTCTTGCTGACCATTGACCCGGCTTGCCGCCCTTGCCACCAGCCTTTATACGATTAAATATACGCTTTCTCTTCTCTGGTTGGGTGTAATTGCCAGCTTCATTAACCCGACTTTTAGATTTCTTCTTTGTTTTGCCACCTTTGCCAAAACGAATAATCTCAAGGTCTTTAGCATCATCACCTGTAGAGGTTCTGTTACTTGTTAGTTGACTGCCCATCTGGGAACGAGAAATAGCCATTTAACATTTCCACCGTTTTCTTGCTTGCCTCAATCTGCTGTTAGGATCTTTAGCAGCTTTAGGAAACTTCTTCATCTGTCCAGCGGAACGGGCGCAGAAAGACTTGCGCCGCTTTGCATCCTTACTCCCCTTCTTAACCGTGCCTGTGACAGCCGTTTTTAGCTTAGATCCGGGGTTATCTCTGCGATACTTTGCAACGCCTTTCTTAGTCATCCCCGCCCCAGACTTTGTGGGACGTTTATGACCACCTTTTATGCTGTGCCCCTTCATGGAGCCTTTCTTTTTCTCAGCCATGACCTACTCAAAAAATATTGTAACGCTTACGTTTGATGGTAGGGAAGCGTACACTCCGTTCTTAGCTAGGATGCCATCTCCCGGTATTATTATATCAACCGTGCTTACAGCCTTTTCATCAACTTCAAGCAAAACTGTACCTGATGCTGCGGATGCATTATCATAAAATACGACATCACCTGAACCTCCAGATGCCGTATTCACAACCACACCTCTTAGTCGGCACCTTCGATTTACAAGTGCCGCTGAGGTATGCGAGTGTATAGATAGTACATCATTACCAGCCATACATCACTCCAGTAATAGAGTTATCACTGAACCAGTGCCTGATAGAGCAGACACATAAGCACCATTATCAGCAAGTATACCATCGTTAGGAAGGAACACATCGTTCCATCCCGCTGGAAGAGTTAGATCCAACAGAGTGTCTCCTGATGCGGAGCCATTCTTAATGGTAAAGGCTGTGATGTTAGTGGCATATACCAAAACGCCCTGTATTCGACTTCGTGCGGGGCCGACGACCCCTGCACTAAATCCTGATGTTGCGACATTAAATGCCCGTATTTCTTGACCAGCCATCTAGGCCTCCTTACGGCTGAACAGCCGTATTAAACGCTTGAGCATACATCACTGTTATAACAACTGATCCCGCATTTGTACCTGCACTTGAGGTCGCAGTTAATTTCAAATCAGATGTACCAGTGTTTTTCCATGTAAGTGTACCACCGCCAGAAGCGCCTAACGCCTTAATACCTACAGTAGTTCCAGAAGCAA
>Ga0196899_1000824_pt1 | contig 15780 bp, 12 predicted proteins | sample VirMetDEL_Sep_01_FD_169095 | JGI IMG/M metagenome (GOLD analysis project Ga0196899, IMG submission 169095) | Aqueous microbial communities from the Delaware River and Bay under freshwater to marine salinity gradient to study organic matter... | ecosystem: Environmental > Aquatic > Marine >... | reverse complement strand
ACTGCGGCTAAGGGGTGCGGCTGATATTATTTTGGCGCATCCTACAAACGGAGAAACATACGCTATTTTTTCTGCAAACGGCGCAAATACTTTTTACTACGATGATTCAGCCAAACTAGAAACCACCGCCACAGGCATCGACGTAACGGGTAGTGTGACTGCTGATGGTTTGACTGTTGATGGTGACGGTACTTTACAAACGTCTGATGGGGCAATATTAAGCATCGGCACAACGGACACCTCAGCAACTACTGGAGACGTAATTGGTCAGGTTACTTTTGCAAATGCCGACGCTAGTCCCAATAAAGCAAATGCAGAAATACGAGGAATGGCCAATGATGCCTTTGGCAGAACTAATATAGATTTTCGAACGGGCAATTCAGGAACGCTAAATACTAGAGCTTTAATTTCGTGGGACGGAGACATCAGCTTCTACGAAGACACTGGCACGACTGCGAAGTTGTTCTGGGATGCGTCTGCGGAGTCTTTGGGTATTGGCACCAGCAGTCCAAGTGCAACTTTAGAAGTAGACGGCGTTACAAATAGCACTTATTTAATTGTAGGCGGTGATGATAGTTCAAATGGCAGAGCATTAACATTTACATCTTCTGCCAGCGCCGCTTTTAATGGTGCAGTACATACAATTGATGCTCCTTCAAGTCAGGGCGTAATAGCGTTATCTACTGGTTCCACAGAACGCATGCGCATCGACTCAAGCGGACGGGTTGGTATTGGTACTAACAGTCCGTCGTCTTTTAGTGGTGATGGCGACAACTTAGTTGTTGGTACAACTAGCGGCAATAATGGTATTAGCATTATCAGTGCTACTGATGGAAGTGGAAACCTTTACTTTGGTGATACCGCAACAACTGGAGGCGGCTCAAGACGTGGACAACTAGTTTACGACCATGCTACTGACTCTATGCGCTTTGCTACAGCAGTAACAGAAGCCATGCGCATCGACTCAAGCGGCAACTTGTTGGTTGGGACTACTACGACAACTGCTGGCAACGAAGGAATGGTTTACTTCAACGGTAGTTCACTAAGAGTCATAAGAGATGGTGATGAGCCGCTAAATCTGGATAGGCTTACTACTGACGGGTCGCTTATTGACTTAAAGAGAGACGGCACACCATTCGGTAGTATTGGTAGTAATAGTAGTCTTCCATATTTTGCTGGCACAAGCATTGGATTAAAAATATCATCAACACAAATTAGGCCTAGTAATTCTACAGGAAACAATAACGATGATGCTGTTGACTTAGGTAAATCTGATACCCGCTTCAAAGACCTTTACTTGTCAGGCGGTGCGTACCTAGGCGGCACAGGTTCAGCCAATCATCTAGACGACTACGAAGAAGGGACGTGGACGCCTACGCAAGGCAGTTTTACCACTTGGACTTCTCCAACATTTGATGCGAGGTATACGAAAGTAGGTAGGATGGTTTTTATTAACTTGCGGCAAACAGGAGGAACGATTGGGTGGTCTAGTCAACAACAGATGGGAGGTTTGCCATTTGCTCCATCACAAGGAGCAAGCGCATATGCTACAGACGATGGCCCAGTCTCTGACAACGGTGCTTTGTTGATTTGGACGGCAAGCAATGTTTACTTTCAAAAAAGTAATGCGTCTGAAACCAGCTTAGTATTTTCTGCAATGTATTACACATCAGCCTAATTATCTCAAGTGGACTCTTGAGACGGACTAAAGGAGAAAAACAATGGCATTAACTAAAAGCGTAACAGCAGACAAAATAGAAGTAGTTACTACTCAGGACGAGGACGGCAACGACGTAACCTCTGTTCAAGTGCGGACTGCTACTAAGGTACTCGAAGACGGCGCTGTAATTTCACAGTCGTATCACCGTCATGTAATTCAATCAGGTGACGACTACTCATCTGAACCCGCTAACGTACAGGCTATTTGTGTAGCCGCATTTGGAGACTAAGACATGGCTACATGGACTATCGCAAACCTTGAGCGTAACTTGTCAGACGGCGGTGTAACCGTTGCACACTGGCGTGTTACTGAAGTAGACGGCGACTACTCTGCCTCTGCATACGGCACTTGTGGCTTTACACCTGACCCTGATGCTGATGACTTTGTTGCTTACGACAGCCTAACAGAGGCTACTGTATTGGGCTGGGTACACGCAGAGGTAGACCAAGCGGCTACTGAGGCGGCACTGACAGCAAAGATTGAGGCAGACAAGAATCCTGTGTCTGCTGATGGTATGCCTTGGTAAACGCTATGTGGACTTATAATTGCAAAGCAGGAACGTACACAGAAAACACTTTAGTTGGACTTGTGTGGCTTATCTTTACACATAGGCTTCATCACTTGTTTGCTGAAGGGCGTTTTGTAGATTAAAACGCTTGTCCTGATTTTAGTGCTAGAAGGAGGTACTTCAGCATACATAGGCAGACGAGTCGTTTACCACACAGTATGTGAATACAAAGAGGTAGACTCAAAGTCAGACAAACGCTACCGATGGTATGTCCAAGGCATATATAGTTGTCCTAAGTACGTAAGGTATAACGATGATTGATCCAGTAACAGCTATAGCCGCCGCATCTAAAGCCTTTGCAATGACTAAGGCATTTGTTGAAGCTGGACGTTCTGCAGAGGACACACTAGGACAAGTAGCTAAATGGTACGGTGCAGCTAGTGACGTACTGTTTGATGAGTCGAAGAAGAGCAACCCAAATCCTTTTAAGAAGCTGGTGTTTGCTAAGTCTGCTGAAGCTGAAGCACTAGAGGCTTTTGCAAGAAAAAAGAAGATAGAGGCTCAACGTAAAGAACTACACAGCATCATAGGTATGGCTTATGGTAACCAAGGTTTGAAAGAGTTGAGAGACATTAAAAAGCAGGTAATAAAACAACGACAGGACGCTGTTTACCGACAGCAGGAAATGAAGGAACAAATACTAGGCACGTTGTTAGTTTTTGTTAGCTTAGGTGTCTTAGCAGTTCTAGTGATATTTATTGCAGGTGGTTTTAAATGACAAAAACAGAAGAACTTATTGCGAGACTTGAAGGACATGAAAAAGAGTGTCTAGTGCGGTACGACATGATCCAACGTCAGCTTGATGCAGCAGCTAAGGACATATCTGTCAACCGTCAGGCTGTCTTTGCTCTGTATCCTTTTATTCTTGGTGCCATTGTCTTTGCTGAGTACATACGATGATTGAAGCACTCATAGGGCCTGTTACAGGGCTTTTAGACAAGTTTATACAGGACAAGGACCAGAAGGCTAAGCTGGCCCACGAAGTCGCTACAATGGCTCAGAGGCACGCTCAGGAGCTTGCTAAGGCGCAGCTAGAGGTTAACAAAGTAGAAGCAGCACACAAGTCCTTGTTTGTCTCTGGTTGGAGACCTGCAGTAGGCTGGTGTTGTGTCTTGGGTATGACTGGTAATTTCATGGTCATTCCTTTTACCAACTTTGTACTAGCTCTGTTGGCTATTGAAGTTACTATACCACTGATTGACCTAGAGACTATGATGCCTGTACTAATGGGTATGCTTGGTCTAGGTGCTATGCGCTCTTATGAAAAGACCAAAGGCGTGTCGAGGGAAAAGTAAATGGCGTATGTAGTTAACAACAGAGTTTTTCTTACACTTTCAGAAGCACAAGAATATATAACAGAAAGTGATTTTGGAGTAACGCCTGGGATTATTGAAATTACTGATCCTGAACAAATTCGAAGAATTCTTGACCCTACACGGTTTGTTATTGGTCCGGGTTTTGATGACCAAGATATTTTTAAACAGCTGAATACAGGGGCAAGTCGTCTTGAGGATACTACTGGTATTTGGCAAAGAATTTTTACGCAAATGGGCCGAAGTGATCTTTTAGAAACTGGTGGTGAACTTTTACAAATACTTCTTGAAACTACAAAAGCAGGTCAGCCGGGAGCGCCTATAGACGAAAGTCAATTAAGAACGCTTACGCAAGAACAAAGAGAAGCAGCACTTGAGGCTTACTTAATATTTAATCAGTCTTTTGACAGAGCGCAAGAAATTGTTGACACAATGATTGACAACCCTGCAGCGCTTGAGGGTATGGAAGATCCGGGTGAAGTAACTAATTTAATAATAGAACAAAATGCTTTAGGTTTATTGGGACCAAGTGCCGCAACTCCAGTTACTTCTGTTCCTCAGGGAATGGTAATTAGAGGCGGAGCAGGTGTTACTGTAGATATTAGCGAAATAGGATCAATAAGCGATGTAAATCTTGAAACTATATTTGAACATTTAAAAGGTTACATTCCCGGAGTTAGTCTTCCTAGTTGGCTTCCTAGTGCTGGTGTTATTTTTATACCAGATATTCAAGGTAAGGTGCGTCAAGTTAATGACGCTATAGGAGGCGTTGTAGACTCTATTGAAGGCGTACTGACAGGAGAAGCTAGTGTTCAAGATGTTCTTGACGCAATGGGCGGTGTTATTACTGATGTGTTTGATGCTGTCGTTTATAACGAAGAAGAAGGCGAAGAAGGTATTCTTGAAAGTGCCGTAAGTGGAATTTTTGGTGCAATTAAAGATGTTTTAGAAGGAACAGCAGACGCTACTACAACAGGTACGGTTGTTGGTGGTGTAATAACTTCTGTTCTTGGATCTAGTTTACCTACTTGGTTACCCGGCGTTTTAACAACAGTGTTTGGTTCAGGTAGTCCGGTTCTTCCGACAATACAACGTGTGTTATCAGAAGCAGGCATTGAACTTCCATTAACCCAAGAAGTAGAAACAGACCCTGATCCCAACACACTGTTTACCAACAGGGGCAACAACTACTTTGTCAACAGCGAAACAGACGAGTATTTCCAATTAGCCGAAAGCGAAGACATTGACTTTGAGTTTAACGGTCAGTACACCAGAGAGCAGCTAGAGGACACTGGTTTAGAGACAATTAACTCTGGTACGTATCAGTCACTGCTGGATGACCTGTCGTTTCACGCACTAGAAGAAGACATCTATCAGTACTCTATGGAAGATCTGATAGAGCGCTATGAAGCAGAAGGAGGTATACTCCCCGGCGACTGGAAGTTAATGGACGAAGAATCACAGTACAACTTCTTTTTAGACGACTACTTCGACATTCCTCCTTTAATTAGAGACCCTGATAGAGATTCTGACGAAGACTCAGATGATGATCCAGATGATGACTCAGATGATGACACAGATGATGACACAGATACAAGTGACATTGCTGACCTGTTTAGTGACATACTAGAACAAACAGAAATCAGGATTTTACAGAGTATTGCTGAAGCTGGCTATGCTACACCAGAGGACATTGCAGCTGCTATTGAAGAAGCTGGGTTGTTAACTGCAGAAAACTTGGCTGATACTTTAGAAGCTGCTGGATTTGCTACACCAGAGGACATTACTAATGCACTACAAGCTGCTGGATTTGCAACTCCAGAGGACATAGCTACTGCATTAGAAGCAGCTAACATACTGACTCCAGAAGCCTTAGCAACAGCTTTGTCTGAAGCTGGTTTTGCAACTCCAGAGGACATAGCTACTGCATTGGCTGACTCAGGTTTTGCTACACCTGAAGACATAGCTACTGCGTTACAGGCCGCTGGTTTTGCAACGCCAGAAGACATTACAACAGCATTAAATGCAGCAGGACTACTTACTGCAGACGACCTAGCTACTGCTTTGTCTGAGTCTGGGTTTGTAACAGCTGAAGATTTAGTAACTGCTCTGGCTGAAGCTGGCTTTACTACTCCGGAAGACATTGCTTCTGCTATTAGTGGACTAGCAACTCCTCAGGACATTGCTGATGCCTTAGACGCTGCTGGGTTTGCAACACCGCAGGACATTCAAGACGCAGTTGCAGGTTTAGCAACACCTGAAGACATCCAAGAAGCACTAGCTAACTTTAACTTTACAGACGACCAGATAGCACAACTGACTGCTGCTATTCCTGAAGGACTGACTTTAGACCAGCTTAATGAAACGCTTGCTGGTGCGCTAGAGGGTGTAGCTACAGGTGAAGAACTAGACGCAGTAATGGACGCTATTACAGGTCTAAACTTTGCTACGCCAGAAGACGTTGAAAACGCTTTAGCCAACTTTAACTTTACTGACGACCAACTACAGCAGATTGTAAACGCACTGCCTCCCGGTCTAAACATAACAGACCTAAATGACGCACTGGCTACAGCTTTAGACGGCCTTGCGTTAGGGGCTGACTTAGACGCAGCAACAGACACTATTGTTACTGCAATTAATGGTCTGAACTTCGCTACGGCAGAAGATGTACAAAATGCTTTAGCAAACTTTGGCTTTACCGATGACCAGCTACAGCAGATTGCTGGCGTTATTCCTGAGGGTTTGACACTAGCAGAACTAAACGAAGCTTTGAGTTCGTCCCTTGCTGGAATTGCATTAGGCACTGACCTAGACGACGCTACAAATACTATTGTCAATGCCATTGATGGTCTAGCGTTTGCAACTCCGGAAGACATTAGGACTGCTTTGTCAGAGTTTAATTTTACTCAAGACCAACTCGATCAGATTGCTGCACTAATACCAGACACACTAAGAAGTGGAGAAGTAGAAGACTTACTAAGCACTGCTCTTACTGGAATATCTAGGCAAGAAGATGTAGACACAGCCTTTGCTTCTCTTACAACAAACTTGACTGAGGGCATACGCAGCCTAGAAGCTGGACAAGAAGAAATACTTACAGGTCAAACTAGAATTGGCGAAGATATCCAAAGTGTCGAAGAACTGCTTATGGCTAGTACAGGTCTTTTAGGAGCTTTGGGTGCTGGAGGTGCTGCTGCTGTTCCTCAGGCCAGACCTTATGATCCTTATCTTGAAAAACTAAGCTATGCTCCTCAAATGGTTGAAGTAGAAAGACCACAGCCAAAAACAGACTACAACAAAGAAGTTGACAGATTATTAACAATAGGTATGGGCGGTAAAAAACCGGGGATGTTAGTATGACATATTTAAACCTAATGAACAACGTACTACGTCGGTTGCGTGAAGAAGAAACTACGTCCGTTACAAGTACGACTTATGTCAAAATGGTGAGTGACTTTATCAATGACGCTAAGAAGATAGTAGAAGAAGCAGCCGACTGGTCTGCCCTGCGTGAAACCATTGTTGTAACTACTTCTGCTTCCGACAACAGTTACTCACTGACTGGTGGTGGTGACAACGTAAAAGTGATGTGTGTCCTGAACGACACTAGTAACTTGTTTATGGACTACCAAACAAAAGACTGGTTCAACGAGCAGTTGTACATTAGCAGTGCAGCAGAAGGCGCACCACGGTACTACACATACAACGGATTGGACTCTAGTGGCGACACAGAAGTACTTGTAGGCCCAACACCAGACGGTGTCTACAGCCTTCGGTTTGATGTAGTCAAGCGTCAGGCAGACTTGAGTTCTAACACTGACACATTGCTTGTCCCTGCAATGCCTGTGATACACTTAGCTGTAGCTTTGTTGGCCCGTGAGCGTGGTGAGACAGGCGGCACATCGACTGCTGAGTACTTTAGCATTGCTGATAAGTTTTTGTCTGACGCTATTGCTATAGACGCAGCAAAGCACCCTGAAGAGATGGTATTTAGGACTATTTAATATGGCTCAAGAACTACGTAGCATCAATCTTGTAGCACCAGCGTTTAAAGGTATCAATACCGAAGATTCACCGTTGGCTCAAGATCCGTCGTTTGCAGAGATTGCAGACAACGCCGTGATTGACAAACGTGGTCGAATTGCAGCACGTAAGGGTCACAGCGTTATTACAACAAACAAAACAGCGCTAGGCTCTGGTACAATTAGGGTTATAAAAGAGTTCGATAGAAGCAGTGGCAGTAACGTAGTTTTGTCTGCAGGAAACAACAAGATATTCACAGGCACTACAACGCTTACGGACGCGACCCCCGGTAGTTACACAATCACAGCGGACAACTGGAAGATTGTTAACTTTAACGACAAAGCGTACTTGTTTCAAGCTTCTCATGCACCTTTGGTGTACGACGGTACGTCTGTAGTACGTCTAGACTCAGTTTCTGGTGCTGCCGGTGTTGTACAAGGTAATGAAGTTTGTGCTGCTTACGGTCGTCTTTGGGTTGTAGGCACAGGCGGTGACTCTTCTGTTGTGTACTGGTCTGACTTGTTGATTGGTCATGATTTTTCAGGAGGCACAAGCGGGTCTATTGACATATCCAAAGTTTGGCCTGACGGTCATGACGAAATTGTAGCACTGGCTGCACACAACGGTTTTCTTATTATCTTTGGTAAGCACAGTATTGTAGCGTACCAAGGAGCAGAAGCACCAGCAACAATGACACTGGCTGATACTGTAGCTGGCATTGGTTGCGTAGATAGGGACACTGTACAGTACACTGGAAGCGACGTACTGTTTTTGTCACACACAGGTTTAAAAAGCTTTGGACGCACAATACAACAAAAGTCCATGCCTGTTAGCAGCTTGTCAGGAAACATTACTAAGGACATTATTAATGCGCTGCAGACAGAGAACACATTCTTTAGGTCTGCCTACAGTCCTGAAGAGGGCTTTTATCTGTTGACATTTGTAGGTCAAGACAACACCTACTGCTTCGACGTACGAGGCACAACAGAAAATGGATCGTACCGTGTAACACGCTGGCCGTCTACAGGGTTTTCGTCCTACACAAGAAAAGAAGACGGTACACTGCTTGTAGGCACGTCAGAAGGTATCAGCGAGTACACGGGCTATCAAGACAACGGACTAGGCTATCGGTTTAAATATTATAGCCCAAGTTTGACTTTTGGAGACGCCTCTAGAGTCAAGATTTTGAAGAAGTTGAAGCCAACACTGGTAGGCGCAAATAACGCTACCGTGTTTATGAAATGGGCCTATGATTTTGCAGGAACCTACGCTACCGCAGAATTTACAGTAGGTGACCAGATTACTGGCTTCTTCGGCGAAAGTGAATACACTGCCGTAGAATTTACTGGTGGTGCCTTAACTAACCAACGTAGTCTAAACGCTACAGGGTACGGAACAAGTGTTGTTGTGGGCTTAGAAGCAGAAATAGACGGCTCACAGTTGTCACTACAGGAGATAAACGTAATGGCTTTGATAGGAAAGCTGCTTTAATTAGGAGAAAACAATGGCTGTAGCAACAGATGATATTGGAGGCGGAGGCTTCTTTGATTTCTTAGGAGGTCTAGCTGACTACGTAAGTCAACCCAGTGTCTTGCTTCCCGGAGTTTTAGGGGGTTTGCTCACAGGACAGGCTTATGGTCGGTTGAGCGACATAGGACAACAAGCAAGAACAGGCGCTGAAGCAATAGCACAGCAACAGTTAGAGCAGACGCAGTTTCGTCCGTTTACTGTAACTACAGGAACTGGTGCTGGTTTTGGCACACAGGTTGATCCTGTTACTGGCGCGTTGACAACAACTATGGCGTTGTCTCCTCAAGAACAAGCCATGCAACAACAGTTGTTTGGAGGCGCTAGTCAGTTCTTTACAGGAGCTACTGCAGACCCTGCTGTCCGTGAACAACAGATCTATGAGCAAATTAGAGAAACTACGGCTCCCCAAGAGCGTATGGAGCGTTTAGGTCTAGAAGAGCGTCTAGCAGCACAAGGACGACTTGGTGTACGTACGGCACAGTTTGGCGGAACACCTGAGCAGCTTGCGATGGAAAGAGCGCAACAACAGTCTATGGCGCAAGCTAGACTAGGTGCTGCACAGCAGGCACGACAAGAGCAAATGCAACAGGCTCAACTAGGTCAGCAATTCTTGGGTACGGGTTATGTACCACAGGCTCAACTTCTTGCTGCTACTCAACCTTCACAACAGCTGGCTGCTTTGCAAAACGCGCTACAACGTCAAGGCGCTACTTTGTTCGGTGAAGCGGCAATGGGCGGTCTTGAGTCACAGCTGATAGCAGAACAAGCAAGAGCTAACCTTTTGGGCAACATTGGGTCAGGTTTGTTGACTGGTGCGTTTGTACCAAGACAGACTTCACCTATTGAATCAGCTTTAGGTGATTTTTTACGTGGCTTAGGGGGTGATGACTAATGGCTAGGTTTTCACAAGAATTTTTAAGAGCAATGGCAAGCCCTACGTTTGGACAGGGATTGTTTACTGCTGCACAACAGGCGGCTAAACTTCCTGTTCAACTACAGCAACAACAACAAGCGCAACAAATGCGTCAACAACTATCTCAGATGGACCCGAATACTCCGGAAGGTTTGGCTGAGTTAGCTCGTTTTTATCAGTCTCAAGGAGATATGGCAAACGCAGCAAAGTACGCAAAAGCAGCGCGTGAGTTGCAGGCCCAAAGAACAGCACAAACTCAACTTGCGGCTTTCCAAGAGCAAGTAGCAAAAGCAGCAGAGTCGGCAGGACTTAAGGACCAAGCAGCTACTGCACGATCTACTACGGACATGGACGAACTACGGGCTATTAGCGAGGACGTACGAGAGTTTCAGATTGAGCAGCTGCCTCTAGACAACCCGCAGGTCATCAAAGCGCGTCTGAAAATGGCTGGGTTTACTCCTGCTCAAATCACGGCTATGGGTACGCTATCGGCTGATGAAGCAGACGCTTTGCTCAAAGGCCGCACAGGTAAGCTAGAGGCTTGGCAGGACGTAGAAGGTAACATCAAGCCTGTAAACGTAAATGACTTTGGTTTAGTCTATAATGACCAAACTAACAAGTACGTTAAAGCCAGTGAGCTTGGGTTGGTACGCAAGGCTCCACAAGTTCAAGAAGTAATTGACGCAGGACAAGAAGTCGGAGTCAAAGCAATGGCAGAAGCCAATGTTACAAACTTTGTTGAACTTAATACTAAGGCTCAAGACGCTCGTAACATGATTGAGTTAATCGACAGACAAACTGGACGTTTAGAGGGTGGTATGCCTACGGGTCTTGCGGCTAACGTAGAGCTAAACCTCAGACGCTTTGGTGAACTTATTGGCCTACCTTACGATCCTGCAGTTACCAACGCTGAAACCTTTGTTTCAGAGGCAGGTAAGATTGTTGCTGACCAGATCAAGGACTTTGGTTCAGGCACTGGTTTGTCAGATGCGGATAGAGAGTACGCTAAGTTGATTGCTGCTGCTGACATTACAACACAGCAAGAAGCTTTGCTTGCCTTGTTGAAGATCCGACGACGTGCTATGGTTGAAACTGTACAGAACTTTAACAAAGTTAGAACCGCTACTGCAAGACGAGTGGGTGAACAAAACATGACCAGCTTCCCAAGCATAACTATGCCAGAAGAAGCAGAAGAAGCAGAAGCAGTACTTCCCGAAGGTTTTGAATTGGACTAAAACATGAAGACAGCGACTAATCCACAGACAGGACAGAAAATATACTGGGACGGCGAACAATGGTTGCCGCTCAAGACTGCCACCAACAAAGCGACTGGAGAAGTCATTGGTATTGTCAACGGAGAAACCTTTACCGTAACTCCTCCTACTCCCCGTGAACCTGAGAGTATGCGGGAGATGATTGCAGAAACACCTGAGCGTTTCAGGGAGACTCGTGAGCGTTACAGGGGGCTTATGGAAAGACCTCCCGGCAAGTTCAGAGTAGCGGCTGATATTGCAGCCGGTGTCGGTGCAGCAGGAGAGACAGCAGGAGCAGTAGCAGGAGAAGCATACAAAAGGTACGCTCCTGAGGCGCTTCAAGAGTTTGTCTCAGAGTCGTACGAAGCCTCTGACATCAAACGTGGCGTAGAGAAACTAGGTGAGTTGGCTCAGGCATATCCAGAGGAGGCTACTACTGCTGAAATGCTCCTGAACATAGGAACCTTAGGTAAGACACCAACCCCAAAGGTTCCCGGCGTTCCAACACCCGTCCGTGTTCAGGCCACCAGAATGGCTACAGAATCGCGTCTGGAAGAAGAACGTAAAGCTATTGCAGACAGCCTACTGCCTGAAGACTACGTCAAGGCACCGGGAACTGTGGAGCCTGTAGGGGCGTTGAATCGCAACGTGTACATGCACTCGCCGTCTGAAGAAACTGTAATTGACTACCTTCAGACACTACCAGACTACAAAGGTGACCGTAACCCAGCGGTAAACGCAAAGGTCGTAGACGGTCAACTAGCTAAACATGAGGCTGACCTACAGAGTTACATTAACAGGTCTAAGAACCCTGCGACTCAGGTACAGGACCTAACTGACTCTTTGGAAGAACTCAAGGCTGGCTTTCACGACCTTGACGACTACGTTGAGTTAATGCCCGACGCACAGAAAAAGGTGGACCTGTTTATTGACACGGCTGTCAAAAGACTCCAAGAACGAGCAAAGAAAGGTAACATTACAGCCAGAGACATTCTTGAAGTCCGACGCGCCCTTGACAAGCAGATATTCCGTAAGAAGCCTACGGCAGGACTTGAGAATCCTGACCTAGCTAACGCGAAAGAAGTAGCAGGTAAGTACGTAAGGGACGAGTTGAACCAAGCGTTCCTAAAGCTGATGCCTGATGACGAAGCCTACCGACTTATCAACGGTATGTCTATGTTGTTCAGGGCCAAGAACCTGTTAGATGTCAAAGCAGGTAAGGCCATAAATCAGACAATGGTTGGCCGTACGATGAAAGGGATTGAAGACGTGTCTGGCCTACGTTTTCCTACTACTCCTCTTGCTATCGCTGCTACGGCAGGTGCTGCGGGTTCAGCCTTAGCTGGTTTCCCAGTACTAGGCCAGATTATCGCTGGAGGCGGTGTAGGCATGGGTGTTGCCCGAATGACCCGCAAAAGAAGAAGAAGGGAGGTCGTTAGGGAACTAATACGAGCTACGGACACAATGATTAACAGCGGTAACGTAACGGCAGAAACTTTAGCTACACTACGGGCTGACAAAGTTATGTTGGCTCAGATGCTTGCGGACATCAACGAGGAGCCTGAGAATGAGTAATGATATCTTTGAGATGCGTAAGGCGCTCAGAGTAGGTCCTAAAGCTAGAGAGTACAGCAGACAAGCTACTTCTGCTTTTCTTGATCCTGCTGTTGAAAAACCCTTTGGAACTGCTCCTGTCCGTGTAGAACGAATGAGGGGAGGTCCTAATGCCTTTGGGCCTGTGGAAACAACCACAGTTGACGCTATGGCTCCTGCTAACTTTATTGCTGAAGAGTTGGCCACTCCTGCTAATTACGTCCCCTTGGGCGGTCTTGGGATGATGCGTAGAGGCGCTCAGATTACACAAGAGGCTCTTCCTAATCTAAACAGGGCGCAGGAAAACGCTGGTTTGTTCCTAAGTTCCCCTAGGAATTACATACCTAACTTCTACGGTCCTACTGATATTCCAAAGGACGCCAAACCCAATAGGTTGGATAATTACGTAGCTAGGGACCCACAAGCGTTTGCTAATAAGGTCAGAAGAATACCTAAAGTTGGCCCCATGGTAGCAAATACTGTTAAAGACGCTAAAAATGCCGAAGAAGTAATGCAAGGCCGAATGAGGGGTCAAGACTTCCTTAAGTGGGCTGGAGAAGGTACAAAGAAGGGCTTGTTCAATTTGACGGACCCCGACAGTCGTGCCCTATACTACAGCACAGGCGTCAACCCGACAACCAGAGACGTGGCACAAGAGATGGCTGGTGGTACGCAAAGAGACTTATCCAAGGCTATTTCTCAGGGTCAGCAAAACATTGTAACAAATGTTCGACGTGGACGACAAGGGCCTGTTGACCCTGCGCTTGATACAGTAGACCGAATAAGCTATATGTCCGATACTGTTCCTTTCCGTCCCGGTGTTTACTCCGACTTGGTAAATCAGGTTGGTGCAAGAAACAACACGCCTCAGAAAGACCTTGACTTTTTTGAAGAACATATGGGTAACGTCTGGCAGGTAGGTAAAGGAGAAAAAACAGAGCGGTTCGCTGATGCAGCGTCTCCGGTAATTAATGTAAAAACTCCTACTACTTATCAAACAGGAAACCATGCGTTTGACTTTGCCCACAAAGGACCTGTACGTACGTTTGCTACTCTGTTTAAAAACAAAAAGAATGTTAGTAACGAAGAAATGCTTGAGAAGTTTAAGTCTAGTTCTAAAATTACGTTGCACCCCAAGATGGGCAAAACAGATAAAGAGATACTAGCTAACGCGAAAGAAAACGGAGGTTTTTACTTTACTGGGTCAATGCAAGGTTCAGCAATCACCGAAGGCGGTGTAAACTACGTAGGTAAAATAACGCCCAGAGGCAGAATCACAGCTGTTGTGTCTGACGAAAACAACTTCCTTGAGAATGTACCTGTCGTAGGTAAAGCGGTAGAAAAAGCGCTGCCCAACCGAATTGTAAACGCTACGCCTCCTATGATCTTTAACGCAGCTAGTGAAGACGCAATGAAGCTTGCTAGAAAAATTGAAGTCCCTGCAAAAGAAGAAATGACGCAGTCGTATCAAGAGCTTGTAGAAGCAGTAGCAGGCATCAAAGCAGACCCTCAGGTTGTCAAAGGCGAGCGCCTAAGGTCTGCTGGTATGTTGACTACGGCTGCTGGTGTTGGAGCCAGAGGACAACAAGAGGAAGACTAGATACGCTCTAGCACCCACTTCAGGCCCATAATCTCTCCACGTATCTCGTTGTTGCGAGCAGCAGGTATGGACTTGGTTAACTTGTTCTCAAGAACCTTGATTCGGATTTCGATGTCACGCTTGATGTTCATAATTAAACCTGAGTAAAAAAGGGGCCGAAGCCCCGTAAGTTACAACTCGCAGTTGTTGCCGGTGCAGGCTAACTGCTGAGACCCTTCCGTCATGTCAGAGTTTTCTGAGATTGCCCAGTCGATGGACTCAGGAAACTCCTTCTTCAGCTTCTCATAGGTCTCTAAGTCTATGGGTTCGTAAGGGGCCTGTTGGTACGTATGTTCGGAATAAGGCAGGAACGAGATTCCGCTTATCTTGTCGAACTTATTGTACAACCATTGGCCTACCTCAAGAAACTCATTATCACGGTAGTAACACGTCATGGACGGCTTGTGTTCACACCAGTGATCCTGATAGATCTCCCATAGCTCAAGTTGTTCCATAGCACCCATCTCAGAGGCCACCACAGCCCCGTCAGGAGACTTTATGGGGAAGGAGAATACCTTGGTAGTGGGTGACATTACGTCGTCCTCTACAGGCACTCCTGCGGCCTCTAAGACTTGACAGAGGGGGTCTCTTGAGTCCGCTCTGACTCTTCTAATGTACTGATCTGAGTATCTAGGATGGATACCAGAAGCAGAATCAACAAGCTGAGACACAGTGCCGGAAGGCTTAACAGCAGTAATAGCGGTAGAAACATTAATACCAAGGCGTTTCGCCCATTCTGCATTAGCTTTAATCGCTTCTTCTTTGAGTTCAGTAAGCCAAGTCTTGAGTACACCTTTGTCTCTCCTTCCTGATAGAGTTGGATGATCCATGATACCCGTCAACGACACACCAAGTAGTGCTTCTTCTTCGGTGTTGTTCTTCCACACCTTACGTAGGTAACGAAAGTCAGTCAAGGTAGCCTGAAGAGTCCCAAGGATAGCTGCAACACGTACTTTTCGTTTGAGGTCTGACAACGTATCGGACGCCCTGACAACAACTTCTGATAGATTACAGAACTGGTAAGGTCGGAGGATGATTTCGCTACATGGATTAGTTCCAAAATCATAGGTAGCATCTCGTCGCTCGTTCTTTGCAGCTTGTTTTTGACTTGCGACTCTAGAGAACATACCTCGTTCTCCGGAGCGGGACTCGTATAAACTTTTCCACTCATTAAGGAATGCCTCAAAGTCTGGCTTCTCTGTGTAACATGCGCTGTTGTTGGCTAAAC